>Ga0105048_10011301_pt1 | contig 14093 bp, 7 predicted proteins | sample MAT05_FD_78382 | JGI IMG/M metagenome (GOLD analysis project Ga0105048, IMG submission 78382) | Freshwater microbial communities from Lake Fryxell liftoff mats and glacier meltwater in Antarctica - MAT-05 | ecosystem: Environmental > Aquatic > Freshwater > Ice > Liftoff microbial mat | place...
CACCGCTGGATCGCGACGCCATCTTTCGTGTCTCATTGGTCGGTCTCGGAGAAGGTGAAGCCGGGAAAATTGGATCACTGGACGTGACAGTGTTCGAAAGCTGCATGGTTGCGATGCCGGATGACCGCACGTTGTTGGTCGGCCCCGAACCACTGCTGAAGAAAATGCTGGCTCCGCGGATAGCAGCCGGCGCGCAGGTCGCTGGCTCAGTTCAGCAACAGCTTTACGCCAGTTTCCCCGCCAATGATATTGCTGGCATGATCGAACTGGAGTCCCTGAAAGACCTCAAGGCGCAGATGGCAAAAAACACTCCGATGCCGGGGCTGATCGAAGGTCTTCAGGGTGCGATGTTTACAGCCGATCTTGCGGGCACGGGCAAATATCTGTCGCAGTTCGAAGTCCGCACCGCAAATAAAAATTCCGCCATGCAGTTGTCCGCACTGGCTCAGGGAATGCTGCAGATGCAGAAGGCTCAGATGCTGTCGATGGCCAATACGCCGGAGTCACCATTGAATGAGGAAGCGGCCGAGACACTTGCCGGACTGTACGACACGGTAAAGATTAACACAAAGGATGCCACGGTGTCTTACGTGATGCCGAAGCCTGACAATATGGATTCCTTTATCGAAACCATGAAACCCGGTTTCGTCGCAATGTTTGAAGCCGTTCGCGCATCCCGCAAAGCCGCATTTGCGATGTCTCGCAGGAACAACATGAAGCAGATCGGTCTGGCATTTCACAACTATCACGATGTGTTCAATCATTTCCCCGCTGCCGACGGCAACGGTGAGCGCGGCCAGGGAAAGAAAACCGGCCTGAGCTGGCGCGTGCATCTGCTGCCCTACATCGAACAGGCACCGCTGTATACGCAGTTCAACATGGACGAAGACTGGGACAGTCCGCACAACAAGGCATTGATCGAAAAGATGCCCGACATCTTCAAAGTCGAAGGCGTTGATAAACCCGGCTACACGTCAGTGCATGTGTTCACTGGCGACGACACGGCGATGGGAACCGATGACGGCGTAGGGTTGCGGGATATTACCGACGGCACATCGCAAACGATCCTGGCGCTTGTTGCAGGACCAGAATCAGCGGAGGTCTGGACGAAACCTGGTGGCCTGGATTTCAATCCCGACGACCCTAAAATGGTGCTCGGGACACTTGGCGAGCAATTTCTCGTTTTGATTTGCGATGGTTCAGTTCGGTTTCTGAAATCGACCATCGACGACGAAACATTGCGAAATCTGATCCAGCGAAATGACGGCAATGTCGTGAATCTCGACTGACGACGAGTCCTGGATATCTGTTGCAGACTTGCGGAACCCCCCCAAACGCATTCTCTGTACTGCTCTGTCATCTGCTGGGGACCTGATGCGTACTTGAAGTGACCAGTGCAATTTCGGGTAACCGTTCACGGGATCAGTTCTGCAGCAGCGAAGGAGCGGTCTGTTTTTTGAGCTTCGCTTCGATGGAGGACTTCAGAAAGTGGAAGAAGTTGCGTTGTTGTTTTCGGCAGGTGCCAGAGCTGTCCACATGCGTTCGTGATAGCGCTGACCGGCTTCGCTGCGAGTGCCCTGAGTGCTAACGCGGTCGATCACGCGATGGTGGATTTGTTGTTCGTTGTGATTATTGGTTGGCTCGACGCCGTCTGCAAACATAAAACGGAAGTAGTCCTGAGACATGTCGTACGACTGGATTTCGTCGCTGCCTTCCACGACGTATTCGCGGATTGTGACACGCGCAGCAAGATTCGCGGCCTCCTTTGTTGAAGGAGGATTGCAAACGAGCAGTTGGCTGAGAAGTATTCGAAGTTCAGATAGCCCGCGAATTTCTCAGCGACAAGTTCTTCGAGCACTTTGCGAGATCGCGTCGGAGCAATATGAAACACCGTGAAGATGGCCGATGCGATGCACCAGATCCAGTGCTTCTTGCCGTTGTTTTTGAAGCCCGTCTCATCGCTGCCGAACTGTTCCTGCTGAGGGATCGCATCCTTCAGTTCCTGGTAGCTCTTGTCCAGCGAATCTGAAATCAATCTCGTGCAGAGCTTGGCCAAATAACCTCGCGAAACCGGCACCTGCAGCACGTCTTCCATGTACGTTTCGATTATTGTCCGAAGAGATGAATTCATACCTGACGTTGTTGTGTTTACCGTTTCTACTTGCCAGCCCATATGAAATTCTCGTTGCTCAAACACTGTTCTCCGTTCCAGCGATAGGCACAAAGAAAACCGTTCTTCGCGACGCTGTAATCCACACATGCGACATTGTCGGCCAATAATTCGGGCTGCTTGCCTGACAGCCAATAATGCCCAACGAACACAGGCTTTGCATCGGGCGGGTAAGGATCTGCCGCGTCGATCACAGATTGGGCGAGAGGGTCGTCGCAGTCAATACTGTCGGTGAGAGCATAGGTCCGATAGCTTTGGCCATGCGGAGACATGTACCAGCGCGTGCGGGTTGCCGTGCGAACGTGGCCCTCTTTGTCGGCGAATGATCTCCCTTGTGGAAGTTCGATTTCTTTGCCTTTCAGGATGATCTCCACGGCGTCGAAGAGTGCATTCTCCGGATCACACGCGGCGTGCAGAAAATCCGACGAGAGGGCTTTGTCGCCAGGGCGGGCCGATCGGATTGTGGCCATCGCCTTCTCGTCCCAGCAGGCATGAACCACACGCAGACCGTCGAGATCGAGCCACATGGGTAACGTCCCGAACCATTCGATGGAGCCAGCCAAGTGCTTGTCCGTGAGCTGGAGAATCGTTTGACTGTGCTGGCGAATGTTCTTGTTGTCTCGCCTGCGCAAAAATGACTCTTTGCGATGCAGGTGCTCCGTGTGAAATGCCAGAGCGTTGAATTCATGATTCCCCATGACAGCCAGAGCGTGGCCACCTTCGACCATTGGCCGCACAATGTCCAGCACCTGCCGAATCTGTGGTCCTCGGTCAATAAAATCGCCAAGGAAGATCACTTTTCGCTCAGGGTGCTCGTAAACGCCCTGGTCCTCCTGATAACCCAGCGCATTCAGCAGTTGAATCAGTTCGTCCCCATGACCATGAATGTCGCCAATCAGATCGTACATGCGCGTTCAGGACCAACCTCGAAAATACTGCTGCAAAGACCGAGGGCAGAATCAATACGGACAGCTATTCTTTAAACGGTCGACTGCTGGTTTTTTCTGCGGTGGGGAAGTCGCCAGGGATGGGGATTGTGACTTTGCCCGTGGCCGCCCATTCGGTGCCGCGGAGCAGTGTCGTGATGAATCCCACGCACTCCACAGAGTACTCCGCGTGACCCATTGGCGTATGGAAGACGCGACCTTTGCCGTAGCCGATGGTGAAGATCATCGGTTCGTTGCGTCCGGTGACGGTGGATTCCGCTGTCGCGAGTATCTGCATGTTTTTGGCTGGTCCACGCAATTTGTCGTACAGCTCATCTTTTGCATGGAGCCATTCCGTCGGCATGCCTTTCGTAATCGGATGTTCGCGGTCGCGAACGATCACGGGAAATTCCCACTGTGCCCCGTGATTACCGCCGCTGCCGGGTGTTTCATCGCGCACGACTTTACCCTCTTTATTCACGTACACATACGGGCCGTCTTTCTCTGTGCGGCCACCCCAGCCTCCGAGCCCGATCATTTCGTTATAGGCCGGCCATTCAGGGAACGCATTGTCCGCCGCATGAACCACCACAAATCCGCCGCCGCCACTCACGAAGGCCTCAAATGCCTTCTGAGTTTCCTTCGGCCATGCTGCCGCACCGTGGCCAAAATTGCTGATCACGACGGCGTACTTGCTGAAGTCCGGCTTGAAATTTGGGTCCGTGCCCTCCGGTGCGGCCGTGGCAACATCGACCGTGAACAGCTTTGTCTCTTCGAGATATTTCTTCATCATCTTCGTGGTCGTCGGCCACACGGCATGATTGTTCTGCCCATCCACAATCAACGCCCTGATCGGTTCAGTGGCGAGAGCCGGATTTGGTAACAACGGCACGGATGCGGCGGCAATCAGAAATCCTAAACACAATCGAGAGAAACGTCGTAGCACGGCGGGAGACTTCCTGATGGATGCAATTTGGAGTCGAAACTAATGAACAGACTAACCCATTTGGAGACGTCAATCAAAGGAGTTCGGCGATCACATTCCGAAAGGGGTGCAATCGCCGATTTCGGTAGGTCCTGCTTGCCGAGCAGGACTTCGCGGCCACGCCGCGACCAGCGACGAGTCGCGGTCAAAAGGACAGCCACACGGCGACGTGGAGCGGATGTGCGTCCTAAGGCGGTTCGCCTTACGGCGAAAGTCCTTTCCGGCAGAAAGGACCTACTTCAACAATCATCCGCGACTGCACCATTCCGAAGTCTGACGATTCCGGGGCCATCAGGATTCCAATCCGGTAAGGGTTCCGGTGCTGGACGCAAACTTGTCGGAATTGATCCCCAGACGATGCAGCATCGACAGGTACAGGTTCGACAGCGGTGGTGGGTTTTCGGTATCGAAGGCCAGGTGCTGACCGTGCCGGAAACCGCCGCCAGCCAGAAGCACCGGCAGATTTTTCGTCGAATGTGTGCTGGCGTCGCCAAGGTTGCTGCTGAAGAAAACCATGGTTCGGTCCAGCAGGCTCTCGCCCTGTTCTTCCGCATTCTTCAGCTTCAACAACAGCTCATGCACGACCTTCATTTTTTCGATCTCAACTGTCCGCAGTTGTGTGATCTTCTGTGGATCCTGGCCGTGATGTGACAGGTCATGATGTCCGAGTGAAACGCCGGGAATGGGTGGCACCTGACTGGTTCCCAGAAGCAGCATCGTGATCAGACGAGTGGAGTCTGTCTGAATGGCCAGATGGACAAGGTCAAACATCAGCCGCGTCTTGCCGATCACATCTGCGGAATTCATGTTGTTCTGTGGTTGTTGCGCATCGACGTGTGGTTTCGGGCGCTGCGACCACTCTTTCGCAATGGCCATTCGCTGTTCCAGTTCGCGAACGCTGGTAAAGTATTCATCGACTTTTTCACGGTCGCGCTGACCAAGCGCTGGCTGCATATGTCGGGCCTGCTCGCGCACCATATCCAGAATGCTGCGCCCGTCGCTCAATCGTTGCCGCTGCCGCTGCACTTCGTCCGGGCGTCCTTCCAGAAACATGCGCGCAAAGACATTGGCAGGATACAGGTCCGACGGCACAAAAGCGCCGCTGCGTGTCCACGATAGCCCAAAGCCCTCGGCTGACAACGACAAACAGGGAAACCGCGTCAGCCCGCCAATCTGCTCAGCCGCAAACTGATCCAGGGAAATGCTGTTGCGGAAGCCAGATCGGATTTCCGGATGCGGTGCGCCTGTCAGGAAACTGAAGATCGAATCGTGACTGGAACCAACCTCCGGATGTGACAGGCCGGAGATCACCGTGAAGTCGTTTCGCAGCTCCCCGAAGACTTCCAGATGCGGTGTCAGTTCATAGTCCGGTCCATGCCTGGTCGGAAAGAAATCGGTCGGATGCAGACCCAGCGGCGTGCAGATGCAGACCATTCGTCGCGGCAGTGTTTCGTCTCTGGCGGCCTGCACACGCGGCTGAAAACAATCCAGCACTGGCAATGCGATCCCCACTCCGGCCGCACGCAGCAGCTGGCGTCGAGTCGTTTGTTGGGCCTTTCGGAATCCAAATTCGCTGATCAATGGGGATCTCACTTAATGAGTTCATTTTGTCTGAAACAGCTCGTCCTGAACGACGGCATGGATGAGTGTTCGAAATCCGTAGTTCTGTTCGCGTACGCTGGCAACGATGGCTTCGATCCGCAGTTGATCCTCTGGACGCGGTGCGGCACCGGTGCTGTAGGTCACCAGTTTGTCCGCCAGCGTGCGCGCGATCTGGTCTTTATCAGCGAGGAAAAGCAACTTGAGTTCATCGATATTCCGGAACGCGCGGCCATCCAGCAACACATCGGAAGGATCGATTTTCGCTCCATGGTAGTACGGCATTTTCCTGCCGTTCAGCGTGACTTCCTCGGCGTCGCGGGTCCATCCAGCAAGTCGATAGCGGTCGCGCCAGCCGCCGATCACATCGAAATTCTCCAGCGCGAAACCGGGCGGGTCGATTTCATCATGGCAGCCGGCGCATGCCTCGTCCTGGCGATGCTTCATCAATTGCGCGCGGATCGTGGTCGCTCCGCGGATGTCGGGAACCAGGCTTGCCACGTTCTCCGGCGGCGGAGCTGGCGGTGTGCCAAGAATGCGTTCCATCACCCACACACCACGCACGACAGGCGAAGTGTACGTCCCGTTGGCGGTGACCTTCAGGACGCTGGCCATGGTCAGCACGCCGCCGCGGTGACTGCCGGGCGGCAGCGATGTGCGGCGGAATTCCCAGCCATCAACACCGGGAATGCCGTAGTGTCGCGCCAGCCGACCGTTCAGCATGGAAAAATCAGACTCGACAAAGTTGGTCAGGCTGAGGTCATGCGTCAGAATTTCTGCAAAGAACAACTCCGTCTCCCGCAGCATCGACTCCTTCAGCATGTCGTCAAACTCCGGATACAGCAAATGACCGGGAAGCGTAGAATCGATGTCGCGCAGGTTCAGCCACTGGCCGACAAAATCGCGGACAAACGCACGTGACTTCGGATCGTTCAGCATCCGCTCGACCTGATCGTGAAGCGTCTCGGGGAGGTGCAGCTTTGTCTGCTCAGCCAGCGTCAAAAGTTCATCGTCCGGCATCGTACGCCACAGAAAATACGACAATCGACTGGCGAGAGCGAATTCATCAAGCTTGCCAGGTGTCTCTGGAAGAAACAGAAACTGCGGCGACACCATGACGGCTGTAAAACCGACTCTCATTGCCTGTTCGAATGATCGTCCCTCATTCAGTTTGCCATTCACAAGCTGGACAAATGGGGCAACGTCATCGTCCGCCACTGACCTTCGAAACGCCCGACGGCAGAACTGGCGAAGCAGACGTTCTGCATCGACCAGTGGATCGCTCGATACGACTTCGACCCAAGTCGGTTGGTTTTCTATCGGAGCCGACGCTTGCGACAGATCGCCAAAGATCAGGCGATGACTCACCGGAGGCCAGTCTTCGTTCAATGGTCCTTCCACCTCAATCCAGTCAATTGCAAGGCCAGGTCCGTCAAACTGATCCGCGCCGATCTTGTGAACTTCCTGGGCGGATGCGAGTCCATACGGCAAAATGCGAATCGTATTTCGTGCATCCAGATAATCGATGAATTCTGCGACGGCTGACTCATCTGCCGGTGCATCAAAATAGCTGACCAGATGCTGCTTGCCGGTCATCAGCATGAGTCCGGCATCCACACGATACGTCACAGGCTTGCCGGAGCTTTGAAGACCGGCGGCTGAGATCCGAAATCGGTAGTTGCCAGGATCTGGTGGATAGAAGGGCGACAGCGAAGCCGACTGCCAGGCCGATGAACTGAACATCACAACTCGATCATCGTCATCCGACTTGCGAAAAACGTTCTCCGTAGTCGATTTGACCTGATGAGTTTCCTTCAGGCTGTAATGCTTCTGAATTGTTGGTGGCTGAGGCAGATTCGCAATCGCGCGATCCAATGCGATGCTCGCAGCTTCCAGATATCTTTCCATCAGGAACGAAGACGTGTGGAGCGCTTCACCGATATTGTCGAATCCATCCTCTGAACTATCCGGCGGCAGCATTTCCTGGAAATCAATCTTCACGCCCAGCAAATCGCAGATCGTGTTCTGGTACTCAAGACGATTCAAGCGTCGCGCCACCGCACGCCCGTCGTCCGCCGCAACGGGTGTTGCATCGAAACCAGCAACTGCTGCGAACATAACACAGAAGATCAGCCACATGCGTCGAACTCGCCCCTTTCGATGACGGGACAAATCGGCCACTTGAAGGATTTTCCCGTTCTGCATGGCTCGCATCCGATTCATGATGAACTTCTCCTGCGGACAGACGCTCCATCATCGCAACACTTCAAAGAAGTGTCCAGCGACGACTGTCAGTCCAGGATAACTTCGGCAACTTCGCCATTGTCATCGATTGAATCAATTATTTGCAAAATGAATGAGCTGATCCATGGGGATGCCGGCGGCTCCTGTTAACGTGGCGGCTGACTGGGCGAGCTCGTTCAACAGGTCCAGACGGGCTCTCTGATTCTGAATGAGGCTTGTTCGAGCCTGAACGACGCGGACGACATCCACTTCGCCTGCCTGGAACTGAGTCTCTAATCCTGCCAGTTCCACTGGGAGATCGGCGGCGGTGGATGGACTCTCTGTTGCGGCGGCAGTCAATGCTGTCTCATAACGAGCCAGCGCTGCTTCCGCATCAAGTTCCGCACGGCGCAGGGCCTGTTGCCAGGCGGTGAGTCGCTGATTGTGTTCGGCGGTTCGCTGTCGCTCCAGCGGTACGCCATTGTTGATGACAGGCAAGTCGATATGAGCACGGAAACCAAGGTAATGAGTGTTGTCATCCGACGTTTGATAGTATGGCCCAATCTGCAGATCCGGAGTCTTTGACGCAGAAGCGAGGCACAGATTCGCCCGTGCCACATCGATGTCTGACCGAGCGGCCATCACGTCAGGGCGAGACGCAGCCCAGGACAGGACACGGGATCTGGTCTCGGATGCCTGGGTTTGAACTTCGGTGTCTGAAGCAATGCTGGAGTCCGCCGGAATGCCAGGTAACGTCCACTCAATTTTTCTGAGATCTCCCTCGACCCCCTGAATCTGCTGCGGCGACACTCCGACCTGTCGTGCAAGATCACGCAGTGCGGATTGATAGTTTGCCGACGCCAGCCGCAGCTGTTGATGAGTGGATTCGGCATCGACTCGAACGATGGCGACATCCGCGGCAGTGGCCTGGCCCGCTTCAAGCTGCTTTTCGAGGATGCTCAGCAGTTGTTGATTGTTTCTGTCACTGGCTTCGGTAAGTTCCATCAAGCCTTGCTGGTAGAGTGCGATAAAGTAGAGTCGTTCTGTCTGAGCCAGGACCAGAAGTTCAGCCTGATGAATATTCCATCGCGTGCTGTTCAGAGCGAACGAGGCACCCTGCTCACGAAACTGTTGCTGATGGGCCAGTTGGATCGTCTGCATCAGCAGCACATAATGATTGGTCACGGCCGGAGTGCGGTTGCGTGCATCCTGCCAGGGCGTCGCCTGAACCTGAAGAAATGGATTGAATGGATAGGTCTGTGCAACACCCAGCGTCGCACTGCTGACTCGTTCAGTCTGCCGCAGTATAACCAAATCAGGGTTCTGCGAGAGAGCCAGGGAGATGCTTTGTTGGAGTGAAATGCTGGTATCCGCTATTTCACCCGGTGAAGTCAATTGCAGCTTCGTATCTGCGTCGGTGGCGGAAACCATCTGAATCGTGTTTTGGTTTGCCACGCTGGCTGATTCTGCCATTGCGGGAACGCCAGACTCGCGATCCAGTTTGGCAGATGCCAGGGATGTCTGTGGCACTGCGGGAACGTAGCCCTCTGTCAGCCGAAGGCCGGACTTTCCAGTGCCGCTGGACTTACAGCCGGACAAAATCATGAGACAGAGAAACAAGCATGAAACGCGCCGTGGCATGGAAAATGGCCTTATCATTCAGTCATTCGACGCCACCAGGGGTGGAAGGAAAGATCTGAGGGGAATCTCTGAGGACGGTGATCGTTCGCCGCTCATATTCAGGCTTCGTCCATAAGGTGGAATTGAATTCACTTTGAAGGGATTCGCTAAGGCAGAGTTAATCCTGGCCACTGAAAACGGGGCTCGGCAACCAACAGATATTGCCGTTCGGTCGCCGGTCACAACAATCGCATCAAAAATAGCGGTCATGACGTCAAGGCGTCACAACCGGAACGGCTTCACTATCTTCCGCAGGCGGAACGGCATTGCGGCCCCAGAGCAGGTACAGTGGTGGTAACAGGAACAGGTTCAGAAATGTTGACGTGACCAACCCCCCCACGATCACGACGGCGAGTGGGTATTCGATTTCGTGACCTGGCTTGTTCCCGGAGATCGCTAACGGCAGCAATGCCAGCGCCGTAGTCAGCACGGTCATCAGAATCGGGATCAGGCGTTCTTCAGCGCCGCGGACGACAAGGTTCAGACCGAAGGGTTCGCCTTCCACCTGCTGAAGATGACGGTAGTGGCTCACCAGCATGATGCCATTGCGAGCCGCGATGCCAAGCACTGTCACGAAGCCGATCAGTGACCCCAACGACAAAACTCCTCCCGCCATCCACGCTGCAACCACGCCGCCGATGAGTGCAAACGGAATCGTCACGCAGACCATCATCGTCAGTTTCGCCGACTGAAAATCCATGTACAGAATCAGCAGGATGCCAATAAACGATACGCCACCCAGCGCGAACAGGCGATTTTGCGACGCCTGGCGAGCCGCATATTCGCCCAGAAATTCCGGGTGGTAGCCGCGATCAAACGGGAGAGCACTGACGACCGCTTCCACATCTCGGGCCACCGAGCCCAGGTCGCGGCCTTTGGCATCGCATGTGACGTCGATTCTTCGTGAACCACCCTCACGTTTGACTTCGTTCGGGGCAGGAACAATCGCAATATCAGCGATGTCCTTCAGCGGCACCTGACTGCCGGTTGGTGTGTCGATTCGCAATTCGCCCAGCGACACGATGTCCGTTCTGGACTTGTCGGTTCCCCAGACAACAACGTCCTGTTTTTTCTGGCCTTCGTAGACTTCACCCACTTTGGTCCCGCGCAGGACTGTCGTGACAGCTCGGCGAACCTGACCGGGAGTCAGCCCAAATTGTTCAGCGGCGGAAGAGCGCAATCGGACTTCGATCTGAGGAACCAGCACATTCGCTTCGACCTTGAGATTGTTGATCCCTTCCACCGTGGCCATCACAGTCGAGACTTCTTTCGCCTTGTCTCGCAGCACATTCAGATCCGGGCCATAGATTCGGACGACAATACTGGAACTGGCTCCTGTCAGCACTTCTTTCACACGTTCACGGAGATACGTCTGGACGTCGCGATAGAGCCCCGGATATCCATCAACGGCCGTCTGAATCCGGTGCAGTGTTTCTGCATAGTCAACTTCCGTGTCGATACTGATCCACAACTCAGTAAAATTCGGGCCGACCACTTCATCCGCCACTTCCGCGCGGCCAATGTGGCTGCCAAAGTTGAGCACCCCGGGGATGGCGAGTAGTTCGCGACTTGCCTGAATCGTGACTCGATCCATGGCCTCAATCGACGTGCCGGGCTTCTCCACAAAGTGCATCAGAAAGTCAGTTTCCTGAAAGTTCGGCAGAAACTCCTGGCCGAGGCTGTTGACCAAAACCAGTGTCATCCCGAGAGCCACTATCAAAAAGGTAATCGCGGACTTCGGACGATGGATAAACCACGGCAGCATGGCTCGATAGGGTTTTCGCAGCCAGCGACTGAGTGGCGGTTCTTTGGTGGATGCCTTTTCGCCTGGCAGAATCAGCAGGCACATCGCCGGAGTGACAATCAACGCGACAAACAGTGACGCCAGGATCGCCAGCACGTATCCAATGGCCAACGGCCTGAAGAATGCACCTGGCAGGCCTTCCAGGAAGAACACCGGCAGAAACACGAGGATAATGATCATCGTGGCGTAGACGACAGCACTGCGAACTTCGAGTGACGCGGCAAGAACCACTTTGAAGGCGGATCGAGGTTTTTCGAGGGCGCGATTGAGTCGCAGGCGGCGTACAATATTCTCCACATCAATAATGGCGTCATCGACAACTTCGCCGAGTGCTATGACCAGACCGGCAATGATCATCGTATTGATCGTCAGACCCAGCCAGTAGAGCACAACCACGGTTGCCATCAGTGAGAGTGGGATTGCCGTCAAACTGATGACCGCTGTGCGCCAGTCGTAGAGAAACAGGATCAGAACAATGACGACCAGAATGCAGCCCGTGACCAGCGCGGACGTCAGATTCTCGATCGAACGCTCGATAAACGTGGCTGGCCGGAAGATCGTGGCATCGAGTTCAACATCCTTCAAGCCTGGTTTCAGTGCCTCCAGTGCACTCTCCACTTTTAGCGTGACCTCCAGCATGTTGGCGGCGGGCTGTTTTTCGACGATTAACAGCAACCCGATACCGTCTTTGATGATGGCGTCACCAATCGCGGGCGGAGAACCAATGCGCACATCCGCCACGTCGCCAAGATGCAGGGCGGCACCGTCACGAAATGAAACGACTGTCTCGGCAAGGTCCTCCGCATTCAACACGGGTGACATCTGGCGAACGGCCAGTCGCTGATTTGGCGTATCGACGAATCCCCCGGCGTCCAGCACGACTGCATCGGTTGCGGATTTCAGAACTGTATCCAGTGTGATCTGATGGGCTCGCAGCCGCTCGGGGTCCACCAGCACCTGAAGCTGCTTGTCTCGTTGTCCCCAGATTGCCACGTTCGCGACACCTGGTATGGCCATCAATCGTGGTCGAATCGTCCAGACGGCCAAATCCGTAAGATCGCTCTGCGATAACTTTTCTGACCGCATGCCGATCTTCATCATGCGGCTCAGAGATGACAGAGGCTGGAGAATCACGGGGGGTCGCGCGACGCTTGGCAATCTTGGTGCTTCGGAGGCGAGCCGTTCCTGAACGAGCTGACGAGCCCGATATACGTCGGCGTTTTGATGCAGCAATAGCCGAATCGAAGACAATCCCATCACCGACTTAGATCGAATCGTTTCCAGCCCCGGCGTGCCGATGAGGGCATTCTCGAGCGGAAAAGAAACCAGGTTTTCCACTTCTTCTGCCGACAATCCGGGAGCTTCCGTCTGGATTTCTACATAGGGAGGAGCAAATTCTGGAAACACATCCAGCGGCATTTCGGGGACGAGACGAATTCCGACGACAACCAACAGCACGGAAAGTGCCAGGACGGCGACTCGCATCCGAAGAGCGATCTCTACCAGCCAACTCATATTGAACTCCAATGGCCAATGGCCAACGGGCAATGGCCATTCTTGAAAACGTATCGTTGTCAGGTCACTGTCTGCAGAACAGCAGGAAGGCAGCCCTGCTGACAACGCATTATTTGGCAAACCCGAACTCTGTCCCGGCAAGTTCTGCCACGCCAGCCGTTACCACATTGGTGCCCACCTTCGGACCGCGCGCGATCGCAGCCCAGCCCTCAATCACCGACAACACTTCGACGCGGCGACGCACAAATTTGCGTTCGGCCATTTGCTCATAAACCCACTGACTACCGTAAATGTCGTGGTACACTGAAGACCATGGAATCGCGATCGATTCTGCATCACCCTTCAGCATCAGGTGTGCGCCCACCTTCTGCCCGGGTCGGAATGCAGAATCAGGATTGGGCAGCTCGAAATACATATCCACGGTCGATGCCAAAGACATCGCTGTCGGCGGTGTGGCAACGGGTTTCACCTCGATATCATGATCTGTCTGGCGACCGTCCAGCAGAGTGAGTCGCGCGTTCCGCGTGGCGTCAATCTCGTCGAGATCACCCACATAGACCGGCACACGGACCCAAAGTCGCTCGCTGTTCATCACTTCAAACAGCGGTGCCCCCGCCGCAAGGATTTGTCCCCGCTGTACGTGAATCGCACGCACCATTCCGGTAAGCGGTGATTTGATGGTCAGCGGCTGCAGTGTTCCTGATTCTGCATCCAGCTTGATGCTGTCGACAATTTGCTTGCGAGTTTTCGCTGCTTCCAGAGCCTTTTCTGCCAGCTTTAACTGCGCCTGTGCCTCATCAACGGTTCGAACTGTCCCGGATTTGTCCTTGAGCAATCGTGCGGCTCGCTCCAGGGCGATTTGAGCGGCTTCGACCTGAACCATCGACTGCTGCACCTGCGCATCAGCATCGTTCTGTGACTGGGCCACGGCGTTGCGAGCTTCGGCAAACCGAATGCGTTCAGCCGGAGTCAGCACGTCCCGTTCAGGGGAAAGCATTGGCATCAATTGCAGCAGCGATTCGCCTTCGGTGACTGTTTGGCCAATGTGGGGAAAAGCCTCTCCAGAGCGCAGTTGCAGTGTGCCAGCCAGTGGGGCTGACACAATAATCGATGCTCCTGCCGGAAGCATCAGGTCCGCACCATAGGCTCGCACACGAGGCATGGATCGCATGGCCACAACTTCGGTCTTCA
>Ga0105048_10011304_pt1 | contig 14091 bp, 8 predicted proteins | sample MAT05_FD_78382 | JGI IMG/M metagenome (GOLD analysis project Ga0105048, IMG submission 78382) | Freshwater microbial communities from Lake Fryxell liftoff mats and glacier meltwater in Antarctica - MAT-05 | ecosystem: Environmental > Aquatic > Freshwater > Ice > Liftoff microbial mat | place...
CTTGTCTCGCAGTGCTGGTGGCCCGAATGCCAACCGCCCCTCAACATCTTCAGGATTAATGCTACGCGAATCGCTGTCCGAAAAGTGCAGTCGCTACGTTCTGATTCAGGTCATAACTTCGGGCACACTCGTCTGCCGGTGGCGCGATAAGTCTGGCGATCAAGACGACAACCAAATGAAGGCACTCGGCAAAGTCTCGTTGCCGATCCACTTGAAACTCCTTCGCTCGGGTAACGAAACGCAGTTGTTCACCTCCGTCGATGGCCGAGACTGGGGCGAACCGCGAATGTCCCGCAAGGGTTCGTTCGATAAGGAAAGCCGCGTGGGCCTGTTCGTTTGCTCGGGGAATTCCTTTACATCGACGACGGCCGAATACGATTCGGTCCGTATCCAGAATCGCAAGCCGTAACCCGCGAAATTGATCTATCGCCGTGTGGCGTACGATAGTATCTTCAGGTTGGTACATTAGGCGTTGTTCAAACCCGGGTCGCAGTTTTGCCGAAAAGGACCGCCGAAACTTTGGTTCTGGCGTGATTCTATTGAGTCAAAATCGGACGTAAGTCGTTGGTGTGTTAGGTTGGTTCCGAAATTCGGGAATGAGTCCACGGTAGGGTGGGTGGGTAGTGGCTGGAGTCAATCTGCTACCCAAAATCGTCGCGATTGGAACCGTGCCGTATATTATTTCTCTCAAGGTGGGCCGTCGCATGAGCGTAAAACCGATTGCTGCTGGGTTGTTAATTTGTGCGGCAGGTGTGATGTGGGTGGCGTCGTTGCCGACGAAGATGGACGCGGGGTGAACCCCGGCCGGAGTCTGCCCTCCGGGGATCGGCGGTCTGCCGATCGATATCACTTACCCACCATTCGTGGAACCGCAGTACACTGTGCGTCCGGTACCACGCGCCGCACCCCCAAAACCGAAACCGCGATTCGTGCCGATCGAACTGCCCGCGCCCGATGCCATCGGCGTCAACCTGCATGAAGCGATACCGGAAGTACGATTGGCGGCACCCGACGAACTCGGCATCCGTCTCGAGTAGCTCGACCTCATTCGGAATGCAAACTCATGCGGAAACTCTGGATTCTGATCGTGTTCGCCGCCTCCACTGCCATTGCGGCGGAGCCGTTCGCGTCGGGCGTGGCAGTCGGGAAACGCCCGGGGCCGTATAGTTTTCTGGTTGCGACGGGGCCACAACGCGGCCAGCCGACGTGTTATATTTGCGAACAGAAAGAGAAACCGGCGGTTGTGGTGTTCGTGCGTACCCTCAGCGAGCCGCTCGGCAAACTCCTCGGCAAGCTCGATGCCCAAGCGACGGCCAAGAAAGACGAAGGCTTCAAAGTCTGGATGACGCAACTCATCGACAATGCCGACCTCGATCCGCTCGCGAAGTGGGGCCAGAAGCAAGGGCTGAAAAATATCCCCATCGGCGCATTCGAAGATACCGACGGCCCACCCGCGTATACACTTCATCGCGATGCGGATATCACCGTCATGTTGTTCGTTCGCGAAAAAGTGACCGCAAACTTCGCGTTCAAGAGCGGCGAACTCAACGATATGAAAATTGCCAAAGTGCTCGAAGCGTTACCGAAGTTATTCGAGAAAAAGTAACGATCATGCCGCCGTTATCCTCTCCGCGGTCCGAACGCCACACGGTAAATTCCTCGGCGCACTCGGAGATATCACGGCCCCGCGGCTCGGTGCGGTGGCAGTCCACATTGCATTGGGGCGCGCCGCCGTGAAGGCCCACATGGTCGACGAAGTGATCATGGGGCACGTCTTGCAAGCGGGTGTCGGGCAGAACCCGGCACGGCAGGCCGCACTCCTCGCGGGCTTGCCCGATACCGTCTCCGCGTTCACCGTCAACAAAGTCTGCGGTTCCGGGTTGAAAGCGATCGCACTGGCGGCACAGGCGGTGATGGCGGGCGATGCGCAGGTGATTGTCGCAGGCGGAATGGAGAGCATGAGCCGTGCGCCGTATTTGCTGCCAAACGCACGCACGGGGTTAAAGTACGGCGACCAACCGGTGGTCGATGCGCTAATCCGCGACGGTTTATGGTGCCCATTCGAGAACTGGCCGATGGGCGACGCGGCCGAACATACCGCCAGCCAGTGCGGCATCACCCGCACGGCACAAGATCGGTACGCTGCTACAAGCCATCAACGCGCCGCCGCCGCTTGGGAACGCGGCGACTTCGCGGCGGAGGTCGCACCAATCTCGCTCGAAGGGAAGAGCGGGCGCCCGACGGTCAGTTTCGGCGTCGATGAAGGCATTCGCGCCAACAGCACCGTGGAATCGTTGGCCGCATTGAAACCAGCGTTCCAGAAAGCGGGCACGGTGACGGCTGGGAACGCCTCGCAACTCAGCGACGGGGCCGCCGCCGTGGTCATCGCCACCGAACGCGCCGCAGAGCAAATAGGCACACCGCCCCTCGCGAGAATTGTTGCCTACGCAACCAGCGGCGTGGCTCCAAAAGATCTGTTCCTCGCACCGGCGACCGCAATTCCGATGGTGATGGCGAAGGCGAAATGGTCGATCAACGATGTCGACTTGTTCGAACTCAACGAGGCATTCGCCGCGCAAATGTTAGCCTGCGTGCAGAAACTCGGTTTGGACGAAGCGAAAGTCAACGTGAACGGTGGCGCGATTGCTCTCGGCCACCCGATCGGCGCGAGCGGTGCCCGCGTCCTCGTTACGCTGGTTCACGCCTTGCACAACCGCGGCTTAAAGCGTGGTATCGCCTGCCTCTGTCTCGGTGGCGGCAACGCGATCGCAATGGCCATCGAGCGAGTGTGATCCACGTTAGAAGTCCATCGCCAACCCCCTTACGTCCTGGATGCCCCTCGGCGGGTGGTGGTGCGAAGCGATTGTCGAGTTGTGCCGGCAAAAGCGTGGGGTCTTTTGGCGTTGCACATCCGCAGCAATCATGTGCACGTCGCCATCTCCGCAGATCGCGAACCGGGCCGGTTGATGAGTGACTTGAAAGCGCGGGCCTCACACGAGTTGTCCCGAGCCGGATTCGAAACGGCCGAGCGCATCCGATGGACGCGGCACGGCAGCACATTACACCTGTTCAAGCAATCTATCGTCGAAGAAAAGGTCGAATACATATCGTGCCAGCGGGGCGAACGGATGGCATGGTTTGACGGTTCCCAAGAGCACGAACATCGAAACGATCGCACGAAGTAAGCGTGTCTGAATAAAGAACCGCAAGTATCAAGCGGGCGAAACAGGAAAGAAGAAGCGCTTACTTCGTACGCGGCTCGTTGATTCGCGGTTGTAAGCGAAACCGCTCCGAACGCTGCGAATCCCGATATTCTCGTCGTGTTCGTGTTCGTGATCTCAACTCTTACAGCATGGGAGAGAGGCAACTTCACAACCGTAGCGTCGGGCAGGCCATCAGCGTTCTTGAGTGGCTTTGCTCGCTCGGAAGACCTCCGCCATTAAATTGTCCACTGGGGCATACTGATCCGAGAGCAGAATCGATCTCTCGCTGGCCAAGAATCGCTCGCGGTCAATTTCGGTCATGGTATGCACGCTGTAGCCGGGCTGCCCGTCCGGCAAAAGCGGCGGCGTCGTCGCAAGTGGTACGTCAGAGGCATAGAGAATCATCAGCGTGCGTTCCAAAGGCTTCAACAACGGCTCGCCCATCAGCACCTCCACGTGCGTGAATGTTTGGCGCAAAGTGTGAAAACTGGCCTTCCATAAATGGCCTGTTTCAGGAGTATCTATCAGTGTCACCAAATAAATGCCCTTCGGCTTGAGCGTTTGCTTCACAGCAGCATTGAACTCCATCGTCAGTAAGTGCGCAGGCACTGACAAGTCATTGACCGCATCGAGAGTGATCAGATCGTAATGCTCGCCTTTGGCTTGCTCGGTGACAAATTGCCGACCATCCTGATGGAACGAGCGAATTCCCAACGCCGGGTTGAGGCCCAAGTGGGAATAACTTATCCTGGTGACGCCCGGATCAATTTCAACAACGTCCATAGTGCAGGTGGGTAGGTGGGTCTTGGCGGCGCGGGGGAATGTGTATCCACCGCCGCCGATCACCAACACCGCAGGCTTCGGGTTGTACGTGGCGATCTGGGCCAGAAATTGCAACTGCACCTTTTCGTGCGGATAGTAAAGGAAAGTGGGGTTTTCAGGGTCTACGACGGAGTGGACCAACAAATCCTGTTGCAATCGCAAGAGCTTCGGATTGACTGGGTCGACCAACACCCGCAGGGTGAAATAGTTCGTCTCAGCTGTGATTTGCGTTTTAGCGGGCGTGAGAACCAAGAAGCCGCCTATCGTCAGGCCCAGAGCGGTGGAGAGCGTGCAAAACAAGGGCCGCGTCAATTGTTCACGCAAGGTGAGTATGAGCACGAGTGCGATCAACACACCACTGCCCAGCACAAGGCGATACATGCCGACCGTTGAAAGGAGTACGATCCCCGTAGCAAATGTTCCCACGATTGCTCCGGCGGTTGACCACGCATAAATCCGGCCAGCGGTACGACCGACATGGGCCACGTCATGAACCGATAATCGGATGACTTGTGGCGAGATAGTCCCCAGCATGAGCATCAGCGGAAAAAAGATGCTAAAGGTCCAAGCGAGAATTCGGGTGACCATCGGCCAATTTTCAAACCAGCCCGCTTGGCTGCCTGCAAAGAATATGGTTAAAACGTGCAAACCTGCTACGATGGCTAGGAGCATGCACCAAGCGAGTCGCGCAGGACTTGACGCGATTCGACCGCCCAGCCAGTTGCCACACGCCGTGCCCGCCAGCATCACGCCTATCACGCCCGTCCAAGTATACAACGAAACACCGACGATCTGGGCGAGCATCCGGGTGGCCGTCAGTTCGATGGCCATACCACAGAAACTGCAGACGAACACAATCGCAATCGCTGATGGCATTGGCAGGATGACTTTCCCTACAGGGGCCGCCGGGGTGGCAATGGGCGATGGCGGTGCCATCAACTCACGTGTCGGCAGCAGACCCGCAAGCAAGGCCAACACCGCGAAGACTCCGGCCGTCGAGTAAACGATTGCGTTGATCGTCAGGCCGGGGATCAGACCGAAGCCGGCGAGATAGTTGCCAATCAAGCAGCCGAGCGTACCCAAAGCGAAAACACGGCCTGCGGCTCGACCGGCAGCCTCGCGGTTGGGCAACCCTAGCTTGATGGCCGTGGGTGTCAAGAGCGACAATACGAACCCTGTAGGGAAGCATTCGACGAAAGACAAAACGAAGATCCGAGGCTGGAGTACAAGGAGTTGGTGCCAACCGGTTGCGTTCAGCAAGGCAGGCCAGCCGATCATGCCCAGGGATGTCACGGAGCCAGCGAGCAGCGCCAGAGCTAACGTGTGCCGTGAGTTAGCACGATCCGCGAGGCGGCCCCCCACGGCATTGCCCAAGGCGATACCCAATAGAAAGAAGCCGATGATGGCGGTCCAAGTTTCCAAGCTCGAACCGATGAATGGCACTAACAGCCGCCCTGCCACCAGTTGCAGCACCAGCAAGCCGGCATTCGCCAAAAAGACAATCGCGCTCACGATCAAAACGGGCCGAGTTGTAGTAGCCATAGTTCACACTCCGTAACTCACTGCTCAATGTGTATTCCAATCCACACCGTCTTGTCGACAATCTAGGACGGGAATGATTCAGGATACCTGAATTGTGGCAGCGAAAGGACGAACGCGCCGGAAAGCCTATATTCGCAGGCTTCCCGTCGCGTTCTGTCCGATCCAGTCGTATACTGTTCAAATGAACATATGGGCCGGGTGGGAGTCGAACCCACTTCCAACTCGTTATGAGCAAGCTGCTCGACCGTTGAGCTTCCGGCCCCATCATTAATCTAGTTTTTCGTCGGTGCGATGCTAGAGCCGAACAAACGCAGTGCGTTCTCGGTTGTGCGTTCGCACAGTTCGACCACGTCGATTCCGCGATCCTCGGCTAGGCGGCATGCCGTGTGGAACACGAACCCAGGCTCGTTGCGTTTGCCGCGCATCGGTACGGGAGACAAATACGGGCAATCGGTTTCGACGAGCAATTTGTCGAGTGGCACTTCGCGTGCGATATCGCGCAGGGCATCAGCCGTTTTGTAAGTGACCATTCCTGCGAACGAAAGGGACAAGCCGAGCGTCAGGCACGATTTTGCGGTAGCGGCGTCGCCGGAGAACGAATGCATAATTCCGCTGACCGGGCCGTTTTTGTCGAAGTCCACTTTCAGCATTCGCACCACGTCGGCTTCGGCTTCGCGGCAGTGAATCACGACCGGTTTTTGCAACCGTCGCGCCAACTCCAGATGCCGCGCAAAGTACTCCTCTTGCAGCGCGAACGGGGCGCGATCCCAATAGCGGTCGAGGCCCGTTTCCCCGATTGCGACCACGCTGGCAATTGTTGCCAGCCGTTCGATGTTCTGCCAGTCGTCCGCGTGTACCTCGGCCACGTGGTTCGGTTGAATGCCAACGGAGGCAACGAGGATCGGATACTTTGCGGCGAGTTCGACGCAGGCCATGCTCGTGGCCATGTCGATCCCCATCGCGACGATGCGCTCGACGCCAGCGGTGGCGGCGCGTTCGAGAACTTGTGGCAAGTCACCACGAAAGCGTTCGTCGAACAGGTGGGCATGGGTATCGATAAGGCGTGGCATCGGGAGGCTCGGAATGTTCTGGAAACGAGAATCGGGGGCCGCGTGGCCCCCGAAGATCGATGTCGCGTTCGCTGCAACGATACTGCTACCTGGTGCCTTTGCCGAAATCGCCCATCGACCCCATCGGGTTCGTTAGCGAGCCTGCGTTCTTCGTGTCGTCTTCGACGCGTTTAATCCAGTCGTTCCAGCCTTTTTCGCGATCGACCCGATCCGGTTCGTCGGCATCTTGTGCCGAGTTTCGAACGAAGATCGAGCCATCGGGTCGCAGGATCAACATCTCGACGGCGGACTCGTCTTCGACGTTGCGTTGGCCGAACGTCTGTTTGGTTTTCCCACCTTCGAAGTCGACGCACATCATCGATGTCGAGAAATCGACGAGTACGCCTTTTGGCTGCTCCTTGGCATTCGCGACTTTGTACTTCGGCAGCGTCTGGAGAAGGAACTTGACCTTTTCCGCCGACCAGAGTGGCAGCGAGATCAGTTGCTTCTTGCCGATGAATTCGCCGCGATTCACGGGGATCTCGCCGAGCACCCACGCACCGAGCGGTTCGCGTTTATTGCCATCGAGCAAGATTTGCTGCATCCAGGTTTGAATCTGGATGACGGGCAACTCGCCGTTCTTGTTGTCCAACAGGTTCTGTACGGCGCGGTCTTTGTACTTTGCAACGATTGCTTCGTGGTATTTTACCGGGTCGGCGAGGTACATGTTCAAATCGCTCGAAACGGTAACTTTCGTTGCGATCTCGGTCCACGGCCCGTTTAATATCGCCACTTTCGCATCCGAAGGACGACCGACATCGCGACGTCCGAAGTTCGGGTTCTTCATCTTCACTCGAATTCGATACTGATATGTGAAACCTGGATCGACATCGACATCGAGGAACCGAATCATCATGTGTTCGAGTTCGACCGCGGCTTGGATGTTTTGCAACGCTCCGCTCGCGCCGCTGCCATAAGGGCCGCCCGAACCGTATGTCGAGTCGCCACCCATCGGACCCGCTGGCCCCATCGGCGTTAATGGCCCCGCTGGAAGTCCACTCGATCCGCGATTCGCCCCCATCGGCCCCATCATCGAGACGCCGGGGCCAGATTTCTCCGCACCGGTGAAATCGCCGAATGCCCCCGTACCCGCACCGCCCGCTGCACCGGCCTGAGGCATAAACGGATCGGACGTGTCGCCCTTGAACTTCTTCTGTTGATCGCTTTCCGTGATGATCGGTTTCTGTGCGAGTTTCAGTTTGTCGACGGTCGCACGGATCGAATCCATGCGAATCTCCGGATACACCGCTTGCCCATCGGCCACGGCCGGTAACGGTATCGCCATTTTTTGTTCGTAACGGAGGAAGTAGCGAATGTAGCCGTCGTCGGGCTGGTCGGCCGTTTTGCGGTTGTAGATCGTGTTGACGTACTGCCCGACGTGATCGTAAGTGCTGTAATCGAACACTTGACCAGCGGGTGTTGTCACACGTCGTTCGACTTCGAAGCCATCGAATGTCGGTCCACTCGGCGATGGCGAAGTCGTCGTCTCGCGTGACGCTTCGTCGACGGTTTTGAGGCGCAGCGCCCGGCGAATCACTTCGAGTTGGGCTTTGAGTGGGAAGGCCGCATGAACGACGATCGTTCGGCGGGGGAAGATGATGAACGCCGGTGGGAGTTTGCCGTCGTACTGATCGATCGGCACGTAATCGACGGTCGGTTCGGAGCGGGAGGCACTCGCATCGTACGTACCCGCACCGGGAGCATACTGGTTACCTGAACCTCCACCATCGGCACCGTAAGGGTTGCCGCCACCACTGGCAGCGCCACCCGCACCCCCGCGCCCACCCATTGGCCCCATCGGACCCATTGGCCCCAGCGGGTTTGGCGCAGCACCCACTGCTGGCATCTTCGGCTTTCGGTTCTTCGGGTTGGTCGCTTGTATAGCGGCTTCGATTGCTTTCATGTCGGTTTTGCCGATGTTGTGGCTTTTCAGCACGCCGATTTGCACCGTGCCATTCGCACTGATCTTCAGGTCGTAGGCTTTCATCGGCAATCGAACGAGGTCCAGTTGGGCATCGACGATACCGAGGACGGCCGGATTCTCACGGGCCTTGTTCGGCTGATCGACGGGTTCGAACATCGGGCTGATCGGTCGGAAATCGCCCGGCGATATCGAATTGAATGCGAGCGTGTTTTTCCCGATCATTTCGGGCGGCAGTTCCTTACTCGTGGTGCTTTCGTTGTTGATCTGTCCTTGCAACGTCGTCGCGCCGTTTCTGATCTTATTGACAGCCGTGGCCGGGCTGTCGGCACCAGTTGCGGCGATAACTCCCAACACGCCGAGGACGGCAAGCCCACCGGCGGCGGCAACGAGTGCGAACTTCTCGCCCTTCTCGATGAGCAGTTTTTGGATGTTGAATTTTGCCATCGGACGCTCTCCCTGATGATCGCTGGAATCGTTGTGTCTGGGCCGGTCTTCGCGTTAGTTTTGCTTGGGTGTTTCAGCCATTGGCGGTTTAACTGCCGGTGGCGAAACTGTCTTCGGTGTATCTGCCATGGGTGGCGTCACTGGTTTCGCTGGCTCAACTGTAGGAGGCGATAACGGCTTAGGTGTTTCTGGAACAATCGCTTTCGGATCTGGCACTTTCGCGGCTTCGGGTACTGGCGGCTTGTTCCCCGTACTTTCGAGTTGGCTCGTCTCCGCACCATCCTTCGGTTTCGGGTCGTATTTCTCGTAAAGCGATACTAAGCCGTAGACCGTCAGTTCGACCAAGCCCGAATTGGCCTGCGCTTCCGATACGTTTGAGAGCGATGTGGAACTGAGGCCGGGGATACCACCGTAAGTCAGGCCACCACCTCTCTGGTCCGCACCCATCGGCCCGTAAGGCCCGGAAGAACTCATCGGCCCTGAACCCGACTGACCCATCGGACCGTAGAGCGATGAAGACAGACCCATACCAGCGGAACCAGAAATCGAACTGAATTCTTCGCCGCCTTGCCCCGGTAGACCCGCTAAGCCGCCCGCCGTAGCCGCACTCGATTGCACACCCGAGGCACGCTTCCAGTGATACTGTACGCCTTCGAAACGCAGCGGCGAATTCGCATACGCAATCATGACATCGGTGATGTACTGCTGATCGATGACGACCGTGAACGCGACTTGCATCCGGCGAACTTGGTCCGTCACGTCGACGTAACGCTTCTTGTTGCCGTCGGCGAGTTTCGTGAGTGCCATCCCGCCCGCCTCACCGGGACGCATATTGGCCGATACACCGTTCGCTCCGCTCGCTGTGCTGTTTGGCCCGCCCGGCGTCATAATCATCATGCCGTCGCCACTTGGGCCTGGCCCGGCAGCAACTGGCGCTGCGGTCGTGGGATCCGCGTCCGGCCAGAAACGCGGGCTGTTAAGCACCGTGTAGAAATACTTTGCCGAAGGATAGCCGAGCGCGAGGCGTTCGAGGCGTCGAATCGGCACAGTCTTTTCGTCGAGAATCTGCTCGACCTTTGCAATTTCCGTGAAGTTCGTTCCAGGGGGGAACACGTGTGAGGGGAGCGCGGGGATCGAGATCATCTCGTCGCCGGGGACAAATTCTCCCTGAATTTGAAATTCGAATGGCGGCAGATCGAGCCGCGTCGAATCGAACCACACTTTCAACGTCATCGTGTTACCACTGCCGAGCAATTGCAGCTGTTTCGTTCGATTCTTGATTTTGCCGGTCATGTACTTGCGACCGCCGCTGGGCTGCTCTTTGACTTCGAGATCGAGTTCCCAAATCCGGCTGACGAACTTCCGTTGGTTAGGTGGCGGCAGTTGATTATTTTCTTTGACCATATCGAAGCGGGACAGCGAATCGTTGACGACTTTGATCGGTTCCAGCATCGCACGCTGAATCCAGAAGTCTTCCATCACGAGCCACATCTGTCGCGATTCTGGCTTCTTTTCGCCCCAGTTGTTGACCCATCGGAGCGTATTCTTCCAGCCCGTCGTCATCTTGGTCGGTGCGACTTTGCTTGCGATCGCAACGTGCATCGCTTCGTACACGCCCTGTTGACGAAACTTCTCCGCGGCCGATTCGTCGAACCCTTTCAGAGCCGCGCCGAACTTAAGATCGTCGTAGCGCGAATACAATCCGTCGACAGTCTGCGGCCAAGTGTAAAGCTGGTTCGCGACGGCCTGTAGTTTCCAGTTGTCTTCCCACAGTGTCGTCTTCTTTTCTTCAAGCGTCTTCATCTTGGTCGCAATGTCGGCTACTGCACCCTTGCCAACCGCTTTGGCACCTAAGACCACTTTCGTTTTGTCTTCGTTGTCCTTCCTCTGCGCGCTGATCGCAGAATCGACGCCCGTGAACAGAAACATTACGGCGAGGAAGACGAAAAGCGGTGCGAGGACTGCAAGAATCCAGAAGTGGTGCTTTTTGAGTGCGTCGTTATTTTTCATGGCCGATACTCGTAGTTCGTGTGGTTCGGAAAGAGCGGCCTCAGCAGAGGTGGCGAGGCCGCGATCGCAAGTTTACTTTCCGCCGGATTCGGGCATCGTCGCCGTTGCGCCCGCAGTGCCCGCTTGAGGAACCGTTTGTCCCTCCACATCGCGCCACGCGAAGCAGATGACGAATTCGTAGCGGAACTTTGGTTTCGCCGGTTTGACCGGTTCGACGGGGACAGCCCCCATCGGTCCCATCGGTCCCATCGGTATCATCATGGGCATCTCGGCTGCCCCTGGTCCTGGACCTCCACCCGAACCCTTGCTGTAATCTTCCATGCTACTCGTGGCCCCTCCCGAACCCGATTCGCTACCGGGCATCGATCCCGCACCACCGGCTGCGGTTCCGCCGAGTGGCACCCAGCTACCGGCGGACGATGTTGTCATTGCTCCTGGCCCTGCAGGCCCCCCCTCGGGTGCAGGATTGGAACCGCCACCACCATATTGAGTCGTGTTACCGCCATCGGTCGAAGTCGCAGCCGGTGCGGCCGAATCGAAGAAGATATCGATAAACTTCTTGCCAGGCCCGATGTACAGGAGGTCTTTCGACTTCGGATTTTCGATCTGCTTAATGTACAACAGACTCACGTGGCTGACCCGGCCCGTAATCGGATCGGTGACGCCCGTCAGGTACTTCCCGACTTTCTCGCCTTTGGTCTGCGTGGCGTACAAGTCGGCGTCTCGGAAGTTGCCGAGCAAGGCATTTTCGATGAACTTCGTGCCGTCGCTGTGGTTCGTGTAACCGCGAACTTCGACGACCCAACCGCCGCCCTCGGCCAATTTCGGCTTCCACGCTTTCGGTTCGTTTTCGTCTTTTTCTCGTTCCGCTTCGGGCATCTTCTCGGCAATCGCCCTGCGAAAATTCGCCCATGTGGCCGCATCGGCTTTCTCGTAAAACGATTTCAGATTGTCGGTGTAGCGCGTGTGAATCAGTTCGATGTTCACCTGTGCGAGGTTCGACGAGAGATCCTCTTCGCCCGCACGATCGATCGGCACGCCTTGCTTCACGCGAAGTTTTGCGGCCGTCAGTGCCCGCCGTCCTTCGTCGCTGCTCCAGAACGGCGTTCGCAATGTGCCATCGGCTTTGTCAAACAAGTTTCCATCTTCGCCGGCACGGGGTAGTGCGGCCGAGATGACTTCGTGGAGACGAATTACGTCGAGTCGGTTTGGGTTGCCGCGAATGATCGCCTTGACGTCGGTCTGCGAATCGTCGATCGCCTTTTCGCCGGTGTTCTTTTCGTTCGTCTGCTTGACCGCCGCATCGACGATCGATTTGGCTTTCTCCGCTTCTCGCTTGATCGACGGATCGGACACCGCGTTGTATTGCACGCCGTAGCCGAATGCCATCGCCCCGGTGCCGAGCAACAAGCACGCCGCCGCCGCCGCTGCGTAGGGCTTCTTGGCGCGAATCAGCCGTTCCGTGCGAATCTCGGTGGGCAACAAGTTCGTGTTGATTCGCCCGAAATCTTTGACATCGCTGAGCTGGTTCAGCCCCTGCAATGCAAGGCCGTATGCCACGGGGAACGTCAGCAAGTTCTCCGCGAACACGGGATCCTTCAGCACGGCGTCGCCCGAAAGGCGTTCGATCTTGTTCGGCTTGCGAACATCGAGCGATAGCTTCTCCGACATATATTTTTGCAAGCCCGGCAGCTTGAATGCACTACCGAGGCCGACCATGTACGCCACGTGGGCATCGCGGTGCGTGTTCGTGAAGTAACCGAGCGAGCGTTGCACTTCGCCGACGAAATCCGTCAGCACGGGCCGCAACCCCTTCAGAATTTGCGCCAAGTCCGGTGACTTCGCCGCGTTCCGCTTCAGGTGTTCGGCCTTCGCGAACGTCAGCTTCATTTCCTTCGTGAGTGCCCGCGTAAAGTGGTTACCACCGAGCGGTAGTGGGCGTTGCCAGATGATCTTGCCCGCGTCGGTAATAATCAGGTTCGAACTATCGGTGCCGACATCGAGAACGACGGCGCAACGCTTCTTGCCGCGTGGCGTATCGTCTTCGGGAACGGGGGCTTCCGGGTCGATGGCGAGTGGGTTGCCACCCTTTTTCAGCAGTTCGTACGTCGCGAAGTTCGTCAGCGCGAGAGGTGCCATCTGCACGACGTGGCACTCGATGCCTGCCGCGTTGTACTGGCCCATATACTTTGAAATTACTTCGCGCTTCATGGCGAACAGGCCGACTTCGGTTTCCATCGCGAAGCCGCCGATGACCTCGCCCCCAGAAATCTTCTGGAAATCCCAAACGACTTCTTCGAGCGGGAACGGGATTTGCTGTTTGGCTTCGAACTTGACGATGTCGCTGATCTTCGACTCTTCGACCGGCGGCAGTTTCACGAACCGTGCCAGACCGCTCTGCCCGGGAATACCGATGCCGATGATGTCATTTTTTAACTGATTGCGCGACAGGAATTTATCTAGTGCCTCGCGGGTGAGGGCATCCGGGTCGGCATCGGGCTGCGAAAGAATCTTCGGATGTTCGATGTAATCGAACGCGGTGGCGGTCGCCACGCCGTCGACGATCTCCAACCGCAGTGCCTTCAAGGCACACTGCCCGATATCGATACCCCATGCGGCGGTAGGTTTCGCCATGATTGCTCCGTATCTGATATTCGCGGTGTCAGTCGATGCGGCTGAGTTCGTGCCGAGACAGTGATATTCAATCCAACGCTTCCCGACAGGGTTCGTTGGCAACGATCCGCACGGTCTGTTCGACCGTCACAACCCTGGCAATCGCACGGCTGCGTAGCTTAGTCCGTTTCGCACGGTTTTCCTTACGTTAACACGCCACCAGATAGGCTGTCAATCAACCAAACGCATCTCGGCATGAATTGTTGGCACATCTCGCACGGTTGACAGTGTCGCGTGACAAATTCGTTACAGGCGTTAGCGATCAGCTTTTCAGCGGTCAAACAGGGGTTCGCTGCTCTGGCTGACCGCTTACCGCTGATCACTGATACTGATACCCGATGTGCAACACGATTCGGCCGTCGGA
>Ga0105048_10011311_pt1 | contig 14086 bp, 6 predicted proteins | sample MAT05_FD_78382 | JGI IMG/M metagenome (GOLD analysis project Ga0105048, IMG submission 78382) | Freshwater microbial communities from Lake Fryxell liftoff mats and glacier meltwater in Antarctica - MAT-05 | ecosystem: Environmental > Aquatic > Freshwater > Ice > Liftoff microbial mat | place...
CAAATTACAGGCGCCGTATTTAGAGACTTTAACGGAAATGGAACGCAACAAACCGCCAGTCCCATGACAGAACCGTTGCAGCAAGGGGTAATAGTGAATATATTCAATGCAAGTGATCAAATCATTGCATCATTCACAACTACTTCTGCTTCTGCACCAAATTACAGTATTCCATCATCCGGTTCTGCTTATAACGGCATAGCAGGTTCAAATACGGGTTTTGCTGCATCTGGCACCGCAACTAGGGTAGAATATGTGATCCCTGCATCTTCTTCAGTGGCTTGTAATTTGGGTTCAACTTTTGAATTTTCAGCTTTGGCTGGCGTTAGTTATGGAACCAATGTGCGATTTGTAACTGCAGGTGCTGGAGCTACCAATATTAATTATGCTTTGTTTAATCCTTCTGAGTATGTAAAAAATAGCAGTCCCAACGTTTTGACCTATTTTTCCTACGCTGGCGATCCGCTATCGACTGCGGGCGCAGCCGGGACTAAAGCTTTTGATCGCAGTTCAATTGCACGGTATGCCTATACATCCACAGGTGGACCTACATTGCCCACAACATTTATAGAGGCTCAATATATAGGCAGTACCTACGGCATAGCCTATAGCAAACAATCTGCCCGCGGTTTTAGTGCTGCGTATTTGCAGCACTATATTGGTCTAGGCCCTTTAGGTAGCGGCGGTATTTACAAATTTGACACAACCCTGCCGAATGCCAACGCCAACTTTTATGATTTGGATGCCAATGGCTTTCCCACCCGCAGTTCGGGTCGTCCTTTTGGTTCGGGTGCAGCGAATTCTTATGTTGTAAATTCATCAACGTCTTTAACCTACCAGGGTTCAACAAATACAAACACATTGGAACCAGAGGGTTTAAGTGTTGTTGGTTCAAACTCTGCCAGAGGTTTAGCCACATTGGTAGGATCACCAAATGCGGATCCATCTGTGGTAGGTCAAATTGGCATTGTAGGATTGGGAGACCTTGATATTTCTGATGATGGAAACTTTCTGTATACCGTTAATTTATATGATCGAAAGGTTTATAAACTTACTTTGAATGACCCAAAAAACCCTACAAGTGTTACTGCTGTTTCATCTTTTACTATTCCGAATCCTCCAAAACGCAGCACTGCGCCAAGCGGTTCAGCTTCGGGCGCATACAGCAGCACATATACTGGTGGTTCCGACGGAACGGGTTTTTATGATGGCACGCTGGGCGTGCAAAGACCCTTTGCATTAAAGCCTTACCGGGGTAAGTTGTATATTGGAACGGTAACAACGGGGGAAAAAGGTGGATCTACTACTACAGATGATAACGCCGGAAACCCTGAATTTACAGACTTATGGGCTTATGTATGGGAGTTTGACCCAAATACTGGTACTTTTAACACTACCCCAGTTTTACAAATGCCACTTAATTACAATAAAGGAACCAATGGAGATGGAATTAATGAAACTTGGAGGGTATGGGATTTGGATTTGTCGGCAAGCACAAGCACAGGTGGGTGTTGTAATCTAATGGCTAATTCGCAGCCAATGTTTACGGATATAGAATTCGATCCAATAGATGGTTCTATGATTTTGTCCATTAGAGACCGAAATGGTGATCAACTTAAATATGAACAATTTCTATTGGACGGCACAGGAACTGTAAGTGGATGGGCATATGGAGATATGCTCAGGGCTTTTAAAAACCCATCGGGTTGCCTATTTGAATTGGAAAAGAACGGAAAGGAAGGACCCAACAGTTCGAAAGCGGCAACAACTGGGGCTAGTAACGGAGGTGGACCTGGAGGTGGAGAATTTTATTATGATGACAATTGTTGTCCAACCCAGCACTTGAATCTCTCCGCTGGTTCATTGGCAATATTGCCAGGAAGAAATGAAATTCTTTCAACTTTTGCTGACCCAACGAGTTTTTTTTCAAATGGTTGGAGAAGGCTGAGCAATACGGATGGCAGTCTAGTAGCGCAGTTTGCAGCTTACAATAACGCTACAGCAGGAACTGCAGGTAAATCTGCTGGAATGGGAGATATAGAATTAATAGGTGCCGAGGCGCCTACAGAAATTGGAAATAGGGTTTGGAATGATGCCAATGGCGATGGCATACAAAATGCGAACGAATCTGGCATAGCTGGTGTGCTGCTTGAATTGGTAGATGGCACAGGGGCGGCTGTAGATAGTGACCCTGTAACTGCGGGTGTGCAAGCTACTCTTGTAACTACAGATGCCAATGGCAATTGGTTTTTAACCAGTGCAACTGGAACAGATGCAACAGGTATAAATTATGGTATCGCTTTTATAAATAGCACCCTCTACAGAGTGCGTTTGGCAACAACCGGTGCTGGCAACGATTGGGATCCTACTGCGGATGGCGGAGCTGGGGGTCCTAGGGCTGGTGGAAATTTAGTGGGTCTAGGAATTACTTTAAACGGAATTTCCGGTAACGGAGCTGCTGGTTTCAGTGACAACGATGCAGTCATGCTTTCTTCAATCCCTCAAATTACTTTTACCACCGGCGCAGCAGGAGAAAATAACCACAATTTAGATATGGGTTTCCGACTTTCTAGTTTGGGTGATTTTGTATGGCGTGATGACAATAAAGATGGAAATCAAGATGCTGGAGAACCGGGAGTGGCTGGAATTCAGGTGGAATTGTATTCTGATTACAACAATGATGGTGATTTTTTAGATGCAGGTGAGAATATCCCATCCGCAACCACAACCACCGATGCTTATGGTGCATACAGGTTTAAAAATTTAGAACCCTTAAAATACCAAGTTAGGTTTGCTTTGCCACCCAATTATATTTTTACTCCCCAAACCAATGCAGTTGACAATACGAACGGAACGCAAACCAAAGCACTCGGAAGTGATCCAATTGCTTCAACCGGATTTACTTACTCTATTAATATAAGTGCTGGAGAAGAAGAATTAAACATAGATGCGGGTATTTATTTTGAAGCACCCCCTGTTTTAGCTTCAGTGGGCGACTACGTTTGGTTGGATTTAAATAGCAACGGCACCCAAAATGCAGGTGAGCCAGGCGTAAGTGGCGTAGTAGTGAGTCTTTATAACAGTGTTGGAACTGTTGTTGCTACAACATTAACCGATGTAAACGGTTTGTATTTATTTACAACGGTTACACCTGCTTCCAATTATAAGGTAGGTTTCAGTTTGCCTTCGGGTATGGTTTTCACCACGCAAAGTGGTGTAATAACTGTGGCAGACAATAGCGATGCAATTACAACTGCAGGAGTTAACTTTGGAAAAAGTGGTGCATTTAACGTGCTTGCTGCTGATGTTATTCGATACATTGACGCAGGCATTGTCCCTCAAACTTCAACAAAATCAAGTTTAGGTGATTATGTGTGGGAAGATCTAAACCGCGACGGAAAGCAAGATGCTGGCGAGCCAGGTATTGCAGGAGTCACAGTAGATTTAATGGACAATACTGGAATAAATGTTTTAGTGAGCACTGTAACAGATGCCTTGGGGTTTTATACATTTAACGATTTATCTTCAGCTATTTATTTTGTAAAATTCACAGCTCCCGCCGGTTATACTGTTTCTGCAAAAAACCAAGGATCAAATATCGCGGTAGATAGCGATATGGATCCAACAACTGGATTGTCTGACAATGTAAATTTAGATCCTGGGGCGCGCATTAGTACTATAGATGCGGGAATGTATAAAACCGCTGCGGTAGGCTCTTTGGCCAATTTGGGTGATTATGTTTGGTTTGATTATGACCGCGACGGAATCCAAGACGCTACAGAAACAGGGGAAGGTGGTGTTGTTGTTAATTTGTTAAATAGCAGTGGAAGCATAATTGCGACAACTATGACCGACGTCACTGGATTTTACAAATTTGTAAATTTGACACCTGCAGTATATAGTATACAATTTACCAATTTACCGAGTGGATTTGCCTTTACTGGCAAGGATTTGGGTGGTAACGATGCCATAGATAGTGATGCAGACCCAGCCAATGGAAAAACAGCACAGGTAACTTTGGCTGCTGGTGATAATAATGTTAGCTTAGATGCAGGATTGTTAAAAGGTTTACCTGCGGGTAAAGGTTCTTTGGGAAATAGGGTTTGGTATGATTTAAATAACAATGGCCTTCAAGAGACTGGGGAAGCAGGAACTTCTGGCGTGGTAGTTACGCTTAAAACGGCAGGCGCAGATGGAATCCAGGGCAATGGCGATGATGTTACCATTGCTTCAACCGCCACCAACGCATTGGGAGAATATATATTTACCAGCCTGAACCCAGAAAACTATTATGTAACTTTTAGCAATTTAACAATTGCAGCACCAGGATATTCTGCAACGGTTCAAAATGCAGGTACGAATGATGCAATAGATAGCGATGGTGGTGCTATTAGCGCTGGCGCTAGTGTTACCGGATTATATAGCTTAGCGCAAGGAGAAGACAATATGACCGTTGATTTGGGTGTTTTTAAATCAGCCGTAAATACCATTGGAAATTATGTATGGTTTGATATAAACGCTAACGGAGTTCAAGACCCTGCAACTGAGCCTGGGGTTCAAGGGGTAATGGTAACTTTGTTGGATGTGTCTGGGAATGTTTTTGACAATGATGTAACTACTACCGGTGTGCAACCTTTGGTTACCGTTACAGATGCTTCTGGTTATTACGTATTTACGAATTTGGCAAATGGTTCTTATGCGGTAATGTTCAGCAATTTGCCATCCGGTTTTAATTTTACAGCAGCTAATGCGGGTGCAAATGACGCAATTGATAGCGATCCTAGTATACTTACAGGCAAAACCGCAGCTTTAACTGTGAATGCAACAACCCCAGCTGGAACGCCAAGAACGGACATTTCATTTGATGCAGGTATTGTAACAACCACTGCCGCTTTGGGAAATTTTGTATGGGAAGATAAAAATGGAGATGGATTGCAAGATGCTGGTGAACCTGGCATTTCTGGGGTGACCGTAACATTATACACTGGCGCTGGCTCTACACCACTGGCAACTGTAATAACGGATCAAAATGGGTTGTACTTTTTCCCCAATTTAACACCTGGAACGTATAAAGTTGGGTTTACAACCATACCCTCTAATATGGAGTTTACGCTTAAAGATGTCGTAGGAACGGACGCAACAGACAGCGATGTAGATCCAGCAACGGGTTTAACTGGCACTTATACACTTGCCGCAGGTGCTGTAAACCTTACGGTGGACGCAGGTGTGCGACAACCCATCACTGCTGCCGTGGGAGATTATGTTTGGAATGATATCAATACAGATGGAATTCAAAATGCAGGCGAAGCCCCTATTCCAGGTGTAATTGCTGCATTATGGACATCGGGGGTAGATGGAATTCAAAACAACGGAAGTGGTGATGATATAATTTTGGGTGCTGCAATTACCAACGGAAATGGTTATTATTTAATTACCAATGTTACACCAGGTAGTGGTTATTATGTGATTTTCTCTGCAAAACCAACTGGAAACTACACTCTAGTAGCGGTTGGTGGAACCAGTGGCACAAACAATAGTAAAGCGAGCAGCTCAGGCATTACCAATACATTTACATTGGGCGCTGGCGGCTTGGTTTTAAATCTAGATGCGGGCATTAACAATTTGGTGCCGCTTCCAGTTAATTTCATTGCCATGAATTGCGAATCTTTAAAAACAGGCACTAGAATTAGTTGGACAACTGCCGATGAAACAGATATACAGAGTTTCGAAATACAGCGTGCTTTAGGCAATTCGTGGATTTCAATTGCAACCCAAAATGCAAAGGGAGGCATAGATGGCAACCACTATGCGGTTATTGATAAGAATACTGAAAACAAGATTCAAGTTTATCGCATCGTTGTTCTTAACAAAAATGGCAATCTTTCCGTCGATGCAAATTGCAAAAGTATGCTATCAGACAATACAGGTAGCGGAGTGCAAGTAGTTCCAAACCCTACCACGGGTATGATATATGTAATAGTGAATGCCACTGAAGCTGGAAGCGCCAACATAGAATTGTTAAACCTTGGTGGTCAAAAATTAATTGAAGGCAATTGGAATATGATGGAGGGTAGAAATCAAGTGATGATTAATATGAGTCAGTTACCATCAGGCACATACATAGTTAAGACCATTACAAACGGAATTACTTATCACAATAAAATTATTAAACAGTAAAAATAAAGTATAAAAAGGAGCTCCATTCGGTGCTCCTTTTTTTTTCATTTTATGGAATCAAATCCCATTTGTTTTCATCCGTATTCCAACTGAATTTATATAGCGTTTCTTGTTTTTCTGTAGGTGCGGTTAAATTAAAATTAAATTCGACACCATATACAAGCATGTTTCCTTGTGCGTCGAATCTAATTTTTCTGGCTTTATCGTCACCCCTAGGGCCTAATAAATCTAAACTAATTTCAAATTGAACATGGCCTTTAAATTTTCCATTTTTATCCATTTCTACGGACCAAATTTCAGATTTACGGGCCAATCCAAAATAAACTCTTTTGGTTCCGGTAATGCCACAAGTGCCAATTCCAATAGCATCATATCCGTTTAATTCATCGTGAATTGTTGCATTTTTGGGATCAATGATATAAATTTTACCTTTTGAAATATTACGGGTTGAACCTGAAACAGAAGTGGCTAATAGAAAACCCGAATGGCAATCAAATTGCAGACCAAGCAGTCCGAATACATTGGTTGGGTCTGGTTTGTCCATTGCCAATTTAACAAATGCTTTTAGTTCTCCTGAATTTGCATCAACCTTGAAGATTGTGTTTTGTTTTTCAGGGTTGTTGAGCAGGGTGTTTACAGTTGGAACAGGAGCAACATAGGTATTGCCCAAATCATCGGTAGAAATTGGTCCCATATTGCCGTGGAGTTGCCAAGTTGGATGTTGCCATGTTCTTTTTAATTCCCCGTTTGTTTTTGGAATTTCTATAAGCAAAAGGCCAGTAGATCTTTTTTCTGAGGTACTCAACGCAGATCGTTTCAAATCAAATCTACTTTGTACAAAAAACGGGGGTTGAATGCGGCAATCTGTGATTCCAATCTCCAAAGCCTCGTCCGCTGGAATGCTTGTATTGCAGCCCCAAAAAATAAAGTTAGAAACAATGAAAATGGATTCAATTCTCATGATTTATTTAATTGGAATAAACATTGGGCCAGCCATACACGGATACGTTTTGGTTTTATAAACGCCATTGTCTAAATAACTTTCGGCCCAACAATATTCTCTACCTGGGGCATTGTCATTTTTAATTTGAGGTACGTACCACAATATAAATTTTCCCTTTTCTAGAGATTCTGGCATAGGTTCAATGAATTTTTCTGGACCTTGCCGGTAATCTGTATTGCAGCAGGGACCTATGGTAATCAAATCTTTCTCACCTTCATCTTTATCTGCATTATAGGCTGTAATAAAAACCCAGGCATTGTCGCCTCTACCATGGTCATTAAATTGACCTTTGCTTGGCTCTAGGCCGTAGCTTGCATTGTTTATACCAACTAAATATTGATACCCATTTTCATTGTATCCTGTTTTGTCGGATTGTAATTTCCAAGCTTCCTTTTGCCACAAATTCCACTTGTTTTCTTCCCATTCCTTAAACGTATTTTTATCGCCTGCGAAAAATATTCTTATAACGGGTCTGTATGTTCCATCGTTCCCACAACCACGTCCTAAACTCCCAACTGCGACTCTAAAACGACCATCATTATAGAATTCGTACCGTTGTAAATAATTGTAATTACAAGGTTGCGGCCAAAGTTCACTTTGAAACGATTGCTCTAAAGTAAATCCAACTGATTTTCCATTGTTAAACAATTCAGCAATTTTAGGTTCACTTACGGCAACAACAGCTGCTTGAGAAAATTCTGGACAACCCACCGCATCGCTGTAGCCGAAACCGTCTGTGCCTGAATAACTGACGTGCCAATCTACCAATTTTACGCTGTGCAAAATATCTTTATTTTTAAATTGAACGTGACTAATTTTTAATCCATCGCTATTGGTTATTATGTATTTCATATTCCAACCATTTCGGGTTAAAGTATTTTCTTTTTTGCAATAGCACTCCATAATTTTTTCGAATTTCAATTTGCGTTCGCCAATTCTTTCACCGGGTCCTGTGGAATTCACCTCTGTCCAGCGGATTCCAACCAATTTTAAATCAGTTAAATCTATAATGGCCCAAAGGGCTTTGTCTTTTTTTACAAAAGTGGGAGCCACGCACAAATGCAAACTTCTTTCACATTTGGTGTTGTTTAATGCAGTTTTTGTATTGGCCATAAGTGCATCCGTTTCGCCTGGTTTGTAACCTAGTGCTTTGCATACTTTGGTGTTTTTTACAGCGAGCTTAATCGCCAATTCACGCAAGTGCAGGGGTATCTCTGGTTGTAAATCCGGAAAAACATTTACATCTACAACCGTTTTTGCGGTAACATTTACAATGGCAATTGTGGCTATATTTAAAGCAAAATTGTATAGTTCCACCCGAAAATATTTGGAATTATTTTCCATTTTAACTTTTCCCAAATCACTTGGCCTAGCCTGGTAAATATTGAAAATTTCATTTCTCAAAGGTTGCTTGGTATTTTTGTCAAATAAATATTGGGTAAATCTTGAATCGGTCAATGCAATATTTTGTGCATTTAAAACGAATGAATCTTTAGATTCCAGAAGCATTATAGGTATTTTATTTTGAAGGGCAATTCTCACCTTTAGAATATAAGATTGCATCCATGCTTCAGACGAAATGGTTGAATCGTCTAGAATGAATGCGGCGGCAGCATTTGCTGTGTCTACAAATGATTTTGTACTCGTGGAATTGCCTTGTGGATTGCAACCTACAAAAAAATGCCAACAAAGTGTGCCATATAATGCCAATTTCCATCCATTCATGCACTGCAAATGTAGTAAAGGAATCAGTTAGGTTGTAAAATGGGTTTTGAATACTTTGCATTTTTTATTGAAATCGTATCACTAAGCGAATATAGAAATGCAATTAATTTTTTCTCTTCTTCCAATGTCATCCCCGTATATTGAATTCTGTGGTCTTTTAATGGATTTTTTATTCCGTTTCCAAGAATAACATTGCCATTATTACTGCGACCCCCATTTCTATATACATCCAAAACTTCGTGCAAATTGTTGGCGCTGCCATCGTGAAAATATGGGGCTGTAAATGCGATGTTTATTAACGTTGGGGCTTTAAATTTACCAAGATCTTTCGGGTTATTTGTATAGCGATAAATTCCTTGGTGTTCTTCGGGCTGATTCTCTATAGATCCAAAATTGTTCAGTCCCGTATTAAAATAAACATATTGAATGGTTTTTGAAGTAGCAGATGTAAAATAGGGTTCCATATGGCATTGAACGCATTTAAATTTGACAGAAAAGAACAGTTTCATACCTTCCAATTCCTCGTTATTTAGTGCATTTGATTTTCCCAATTTCCAATCCTCGTAGGGCGAATTACCTGTTTTAATGCTGGCAACAAATTCTTTTATAGCTTTGGTTATGGAAATTAAATTTACAGCATTTAAATTGTTTCCAAATGCATTTGAAAAAAGCTGTCGATAGCGTTTGTCTTTTTTTAAAAACTGTAAAATTTTTGTTTCATTAAGGTTGAATCCCAGTTCTACCGGATGCTTTCCAAGCAAAGGTCTTTGATGTTGAGAGTCTAATGTGGTAATATTTGGGTTGGCCAAATCAAAATAGTGGTTAGCGAATACATTAAACAATGTAGGTGCATTGTGCATCACTCTTTCGCCGGTTGCAGTGATGCTCCTGCGGTAATTGTCTGTAAATGCAAATTCTGGAGAATGACAACTGGCGCAAGATTTGGTACCATTAAATGAAAGATTGGTTTCGTAAAAGAGGTTTCTTCCAAGGAGAATTAAGGCAGAATTATTTGTTGTTTTATTTAAGTTTTTTGGGTTACATTGAATCAAAAAAAAACTGAACCCAATAAATATTATAAGTTGAAAGAATGGAAAGAGAAATTTCAGCACATTTCAAAATTAATTCAATCAAAATTTAATCCTACCGTAAAGCTAAATGCAGTGCGATTTTGTTTGTTTGTGATATTTGAATAAGGGAATGCAGGGTTAGAAACGGTGTATGGCGTGTAGTAGCTTGATGCACTACCAAAAGTAAGACTGAAGTCTAAATAATAATCCTTATCACGGAATCCAAATCCTGTGCAAATCAAGTTGCTCGATTTTTTTAATATTTCATCCAAACCAGCTTTCCTTGTACTAAATGGGGTTGGCATGTTTGCATAACCCACTCTGTAGCGGTAAGATTGGTCTTTGTTATCAGGATTTGGAACGTTAAATTCTACCCCTAATTTTAAATTAATTACGTTTGAATAATTCTTTCGAATGGCTGCATTTTCTGTATTGAATGCGTAATCTTTGGCGTTTAAACTTGCATTGGCATAATTGTAAAATTCCAAATCGGCACTTACAATGGCTATTTTCTGAATGACAAAGCCAATTCCTGCATTTACCCTAGCTGGGGTTATAACTTTGTAGGTATAAGTTGACAATGGATCGGTATACACAGAAGGTGGGGATTTGGGAGAACCAGGATCGCCCGATACCGATATGCTGTATCCATATTCTTCTTTTATGGTAAAAGTGCGTGGGGTATGGATTGAAAATCCCAAGCGCAATTGATCTGTGGGTCTAAAAATTAGTCCAAACCTAGCACCGAAAGCACTCCCCCTATCATACAATTTATACTGGTAGTCCAAAGTAGCCATATCTGGGGTGTAAATACCCGTATGCTGGCGTTGGTCCGTTTCAGTAATAGACAAAACCTCATCGTACCGCAAGGAGGAATAAAAAAGACCCAATCCAATTTGAACTTTATGAGCCAAATTTACCCCAAAGGTGGCTTGATATTCATAAATTCCACCTTTTTGGCTGAGATTTCCAATTTGATGGACGTCCCTTTGGTCTCTATTTAGGCCTCTGTAATATGGAGTGTAAACGCCTGCTGTATCCCAAATTGCACCGCCGAGATAGGCCAAGTCGGGCAAAGAACCAGGCGACAATTCTTGGTATTTTGCATAATCGTCATTGGCTTTAGAAGCAAAATAATCTGCAACAGAGGATTGTTTGTTAACCGCATCGAATACCACTTGGTTGTTGAAATTTGCGAGTCTGTTTACATTGAAACCATAATTAAAATTTACCAAACCTTTTTTAGTCGGTTTTCCATTTTCATCGTATTTAATATTTGTAACAATCAGGTTTAAGGTAGGAATGTTAAAATTTAACCTTGATTGTTTGTAGGTTTCATTAATGTAAGTAGAATTGTTGGCGGTGTTTAAGAATTGAAATCCAAAATTAAATTCTCCCCTTCTAAAAACTGCAATACCTGCAGGGTTAACCATAGCGGCAGAGGCATCGGCACCAATGGCGCTGAATGCACCTCCCATGCCCAAAGACCTTGCTGTGCCTCCGGATCCAATTGTGCTGTAGCGCAGCGCATCTAATTCATTTTGTGCGGAAATATTTTTACATAACGGAAAAAGCAAAGCAATGGCAAAAAGCTTATTCATAAGAGAATTCAAAAGTAGGTAGAATTATCTTCTTCTGCCAGAACTACCAGAAACTCCACCGCCACCTGATGAACTGCCTCCACCTGAAGAACTCCGGGAACTGCCGCCCCATGAAGAACCTGAACTGCCACTTCCACCCCAAGTGGAGTTAGACGAAGAACCTGAACTGCGGGTAGTGCCGCTGTTGCTGCCCCAAGTAGAGCTAGAACCTCGTCCATCAGATCCTGTTGTGCTTCGGTTGCTTGATGTTCCGCTGCTGGAACCTGAAGGTGTGCCGTTGTTTGCAGAAGTTCTGCGGTTGCCTGTATTCACAAATCCACGACTGGATGTGCTTGCATTTTTATTGCCTCCCCAAACGGAGCCGTTGTTGTTGTTGCTCGATCCAGAATAATTGTTGTAATTGTTGTAATATGGGCTGTAGTATTGGTTCCAATAACTCCAAGAAGGGTTGTAATACCCAAAATTGCTCATATAAGGATTGTATCCATATTGGCAATATGGATTGTAGTTGCCCATCATATAAGGATTGTATCCATAACCCATCCCCATCATATAAGGATTAAAGCCCATGGGCATCATTCCTGCAGAAAATCCGCCAGGTGTGAACATCATGGTAGGCGCAAACGCAGGTCTCACGCTGTTAGTACCAAAATTTCTAAATCTATCAGAATAACTTTGGCCGTAACTTCTGGTATTGCGGGTATTTGTTTGGGCCATACTTGCATACATATTGCCATCGCGGCGGCTGTATACGCCGGGCTTGTCAATATCCGAAGATGTAAAATACGCATCATCGTAATTTGCTGCATTTTTTGCAGTTTTTAAACTAGAACAACTTGCAATGGTTACAAGTGACAGTAAGGGAAGCCATAGTTTTTTCATCTGGTTGTTTATTAAGCATGGATACCTGCCAAAAAATGGTAGTACCTTTGCACATTCAAATATACAAATATTATTCCAAATACCCTCATAAAATGGCTTTTGATAAAGTAACAAGAAACGACAACTACAGTGAATGGTATAACAACCTGGTAAAAAATGCTGATTTAGCGGAGCACAGCGCAGTAAAAGGCTGCATGGTAATTAAACCATATGGCTATGCAATTTGGGAAAACATGCAAAAAGCATTGGACAAAATGTTTAAAGATACTGGACATAGCAATGCGTATTTTCCTCTTTTTGTTCCTAAAAGCTTGTTTGAAAAAGAGGAAAAGAATGCAGAAGGGTTTGCAAAAGAATGCGCAGTGGTTACCCATTACCGCTTAAAAAACGATCCGGATAATCCAGGCAAATTGATGGTAGACCCAAACAGCAAGTTGGAAGAAGAGCTAATTGTTCGTCCAACATCTGAGGCAATTATATGGAATACCTATAAAAATTGGATACAGAGTTACCGAGATTTGCCCATTCTCATTAACCAATGGGCCAATGTGGTAAGATGGGAAATGCGCACCCGTTTGTTTTTGCGTACCGCGGAATTCTTATGGCAAGAAGGTCATACGGCGCATGCAACCAAAGAAGAGGCGCTGGAGGAAACCAAGCAAATGTTGGAAGTATATGCGCATTTTGCCGAAAATTTTATGGCAGTTCCTGTAATTAAAGGTGTAAAAAGCGAAAAAGAAAGATTTGCTGGTGCCGATGATACGTATTGTATAGAAGGCATGATGCAGGATGGCAAAGCTTTGCAAATGGGAACCAGTCATTTTCTGGGCCAAAACTTTGCGAAGGCATTCGATGTAAAATTTCAATCGAAAGAAGGTAAATTGGAACATGTGTGGGCAACCAGTTGGGGTGTTTCAACCCGTTTGATGGGTGCATTGATTATGGTGCACAGCGACGATGAAGGATTGGTTTTGCCGCCGAAATTGGCTCCCATTCATGCGGTGATTGTTCCTGTGTATAAAACGGACGAGGAATTTACATTGGTAAGTGAAAAAGCAAAGGCGATACAAAAAGATTTACAAGATGCAGGATTAACTGTAAAATTTGACAACCGCGACGCTTATAAACCGGGTTATAAATTTGCAGAATGGGAATTAAAAGGGGTGCCTGTTCGCATTGCTATTGGTCCCCGTGATTTGGCAAACAATACGGTTGAATTAGCCCGCAGAGATACCAAAACCAAAGAATTTATTTCCATAGAAAATGTGGTTTCGCATACGGTAAAATTAATGGATGAAATTCAACAAAATTTATTTGAAAGGGCGAAAAATTTTCGTGCAGAAAAAATGTGGGAAGTAAATTCTTGGGATGAATTTGTGGATGTAGTAGACAAGCGTGAAGGCTTTGCCATAGCCCATTGGGATGGTACGGGCGAAACCGAAGAAAAAATAAAAGAACTCACCAAGGCGACCATTCGTTGTATTCCATTTGATGCAAAAGAAGAACAAGGAAATTGCATTTTAAGTGGCAAGCCGAGTAGTAAAAGGGTCGTGTTTGCGAAGGCCTATTGATTCCGTTAGAAATTGCTTCCATAATTTCCTAGGCGTCCGGAATGGATTTTTCTTTCC
>Ga0105048_10011315_pt1 | contig 14082 bp, 15 predicted proteins | sample MAT05_FD_78382 | JGI IMG/M metagenome (GOLD analysis project Ga0105048, IMG submission 78382) | Freshwater microbial communities from Lake Fryxell liftoff mats and glacier meltwater in Antarctica - MAT-05 | ecosystem: Environmental > Aquatic > Freshwater > Ice > Liftoff microbial mat | place...
CGGCTGAACCTCGGTTAGCCGTCTTGGCCGTCGCTTCTGGTCCAGCTCTGGTTAAAGCTTGGGACAAATAGGGTTTTCAGATATGCCCGCTCCATCGTGTTTGAACCATCAGAAGTGCCGCATTGTTTGGACAGGCCATGTGAAGGTTCAACTGCCGCTATCCTGAACACTGCGATCTTTTGACTTCGCAGTTGAACGTCTTTGTTTCCAGACCCGACCACGGTCCGGACGCGGAGCGTCTTGTGCCCGACTCGGCGGAGATTGATCGCGAGTTGCGCTGGGCGGCTGGCGGCAGGTCAAGCAAAAGGTGTTCAAGACCTGGCATGACGACGTCGAAGCCGGCGGCAAGGTCAGCTACACCCCGACCAAACCGACAATGCTGTCCCAACCCCCCGCCATGGCCTCGATGAAGGGCATGTCTGGCATCGGGATCAGCTGGCAAAACGGCGACGTGGACGAGGTGTTCTGCCTCGGTCAGCAGGACAGCAAGAAACCCGAATATACCATGCCTGGAAAACTGACGGGCTTGGCCAGGAAGATCACGACAGAGCGGATGATGATCCTGAGGTTGCTGTAGCGCCACAGGTTGACCCGCGCCCCCCCTGACCTGTATCGAAGCCGGAACTCAATGCGGGGACGGCATGACCAACTATCTGTATCAGGGCGATTTGCCCGAAGGGCTGTCGCTGGGTCCTGTCGTTGCCATCGATACCGAAACCATGGGGCTGGACCCGCGCCGCGACCGGCTGTGTCTGGTGCAGCTGTCGTCCGGCGACGGTCATGCCCACCTGGTGCAGATCGCGCGGGGGCAGACGGCCGCGCCCAATCTGGTGCGGCTCTTGACCGACCCTGCGGTAACAAAGCTGTTTCACTTTGGCCGGTTTGACATCGCCGCCCTGCACCAGGCGTTCGGCGTGGCGACGGCTCCGGTGTGGTGCACCAAGGTTGCGGCCAAACTGGTGCGGACCTTCACCGACCGCCACGGGCTGAAATACCTGTTGCAGGAACTGGTGGGCGTCGATGTGTCCAAGCAGCAGCAGACCTCGGATTGGGGGTCTGCGGTGCTGTCGGATGCGCAAAAGGACTATGCCGCCTCTGACGTGCTGTATCTGCACCGTCTGAAAGAGGCGCTGGAAGTCTGCCTGATCCGCGAGGACCGCATGACCCTCGCGCAGCGGTGTTTTGACTTTCTGCCCACGCGGGCCGAACTGGACCTGCTGGGTTGGGATGAACCGAATGACCTCTTCCACCACTGATCTTCTGGCCACCGCCCGGCGGGTCATCACCACCGAGGCGGATGCGCTGACCCTGCTTGCGGCGTCCCTGGACGACACGTTTGCGCGCGCGGTCGACCTGATCATGGCGTCCAAGGGCCGGGTGATCGTGTCGGGCATGGGCAAATCCGGCCATGTCGCGCGCAAGATAGCCGCCACCTTTGCCAGCACCGGCACGCCGGCGCACTTCGTGCATCCGGCCGAGGCCAGCCACGGTGACCTTGGCATGGTGATGCGGGGTGATGTCGTGCTGATGCTGTCGAATTCCGGCGAGACGACCGAGTTGGCCGATATCATCGCCCACACCCGCCGGTTCGACATTCCGTTGATCGGCGTCGCTTCGCGTGCCGGATCGACCCTGCTGCGCCAATCGGATGTGGCGATCCTGCTGCCCCCTGCGCCCGAGGCCGGCGACACCGGCATCGTGCCCACCACCTCGACGACGATGACGCTGGCCCTGGGCGATGCGCTGGCCGTGGCGCTGATGGAGCACCGCGAATTCACGCCCGACCATTTCCGCGTCTTTCATCCTGGCGGCAAGCTCGGGACACAACTGCTGCGGGTCGGCGACCTGATGCACACCGACATGCCCCTGGTCGACGAGAATCGCGCGATGAGCGAGGCCTTGCTGACAATCAGCCGGTCTGGCTTTGGCGTGGTTGGCGTGACGGGTGCGGAGGGTCGTCTGGCCGGGATCATCACCGATGGCGACCTGCGCCGCCACATGGACGGGCTGTTGTCGCTGAACGCCGGGGCGGTGATGACCCGCAACCCCCGCACCATTGGCCCCGAAGCCCTGGCCGAAAAGGCCGTCGCCGTCATGAACGACAAGAAGATCACCTGCCTGTTCGTCTGCGCGCCCGGCACGACCGAGGCGCAAGGCATCCTCCACATCCACGATTGCCTGCGCGCCGGCGTCGTCTGATGCGGATGGGGCGCGACAACCTGCACTCGACCCTGGTGGCCTGGTTCAAGGTGATCCTGCCGCTTGGGGCTCTTGCCGTTCTGTCGACGCTGTTTCTGGTCTCGCGCGGGGTCAATCCCGAAGATGCCATTCCCTATGCCGATGTCGATATCGCCGACCGCGTGCGCGAACCGCGCCTGACCGATGCGACATTTGCCGGAATGATGCCGGACGGCGCGGCGCTGACCGTGACGGCGGCCGAAGCGCGCCCCGGCAGCGACACCACAGAGACGACGGCCCGCGGCATCACCGCCCTGCTGGAGACCCCCGACGGGGCGCGAACCGATCTGGCCGCTGCCTCGTCGCGGCTGGACGAGGTGGCGCGGCTGCTGCATCTGGGCGGCGGCGTGGTGATCAACACCTCGACCGGCTACCGGATCGAGACGCCGGGCATCGCGGTGTCGCTGGACCGCACGGGCATGGACAGCGAAGGCGCTGTGGCGGCGACCGGCCCCCTGGGCACCCTCACCGCCGACGCCCTTCACATCGGCCAGACCGGTGCTGACTATGTTGTGGTTTTCAACGGGCGCGTGAAGCTGGTATACCTTCCCCGATCGGATGAATAGGATTTGAGCATGTTTCGCATTACGTTGGCGCTGTGCCTTGCGCTTCTGGCACCGATGGCAGCCGCGCAGGGCACCGACATCACCTTTGGCGGCATCAAGGCCGACACCACGCTGCCGGTCGAAGTGCAGGCCGACAGTCTGCAGGTCAATCAGGCCGATGGCACGGCGGTGTTCACCGGCAACGTCGTTGTGACCCAAGGCGAGATGAAAATGACCGCCGGCGCGGTCAACGTGGAGTATTCCACAGACAAGCAGGCGGTGGCGCGGCTGTTCGCCAGCGGCGGGGTCACGCTGAAAAGCGGGGCGGATGCGGCCGAGGCGGCCGAGGCCACCTATACCATCGATTCGGGCGATGTGGTGATGACCGGCAATGTGCTGCTGACGCAAGGACAGGCGGCGATCTCGGGGCAGTCGCTGGTGCTGAACCTGGCGTCGGGCACCGGACGGATGGAGGGCCGGGTGACCACCACCTTCATCCCGGCACAGAACTGATGCCCGAGTTGACCGTGACGGCAGGCGACGCTGGCCTGCATGTCCGCCATCTGCGCAAAAGCTACAAACGTCGCCCGGTGATCCGCGATGTGTCGATGATTCTGAACCGGGGAGAAGTCGTGGCGCTGCTGGGCCCGAACGGGTCTGGCAAGACGACGTGCTTTTATTCCATTGCCGGTCTGGTGACGCCCGAGGGCGGGCAGGTTCTGATCGACGGGCGCGATGTGACGTCGCTGCCAATGTATCGCCGGGCGCGGATGGGGATCGGATACCTGCCGCAGGAAGTCTCGATCTTTCGCGGGCTGTCGGTCGAGGACAACATCCTTGCCGTGCTGGAGATCGTGATCGCCGACCGGCACAAGCGGCGCGAGCGGCTGGAAGAGCTGTTGTCCGAGTTCTCGATCACCCACCTGCGCCGCACGCCCGCGCTTGCCCTGTCGGGGGGCGAACGTCGCCGGGTCGAGATTGCCCGCTGTCTGGCCGCCGATCCGAAATTTCTGCTGCTGGACGAGCCGTTTGCCGGGGTGGACCCCATCGCGGTGGGCGAGATCCGCCATCTGGTGCACGACCTGAAACGGCGCGGCATCGGCGTGCTGATCACCGATCACAACGTCCGCGAGACGCTGGAAATCGTCGACCGCGCCTATATCCTGCACGACGGCAAGGTGTTGATGAGCGGCACGACCGACGAGGTGGTGCGCGATGAAACCGTGCGCCGCGTCTATCTGGGCGAGAATTTCCGGATCATCTGATCCATAAACCGCCGGTTGTAACAGCCCGGTGACAGGGCAGTTGACAAGCCACGCCCCCCGTCCGCAAATGATCGGGATGCGAGTGACACGCGCCCCCCGTTCCCCCGCCACTGCGGCCGTCCCCCGGCCCCGCGACCGCCGCGACGTGGCCCGACATCTTCCTGACAGCGATACGACCCAGACCCCACCAACGGAGGCATCATGCGTTACCAGATCAGCGGCAGGTCCATCGACATCGGCGAGGCGCTTCAGACCCATGTGAAGGCCGAACTGGGCGAAGTGGTCGAGAAATACGCGCAGCGCCCCACCGATACCACCGTTGTCTTTTCCAAGGTTGCGCACGAGATGCACTGCGAGGCGATCATCCATCTGTCGACCGGGCTGACCGCACAGGCCAAGGGCCATGCCACGGAAATCTATGCAGCTTTCGAGTCTTGCCGTGAAAAGATGGACAAGCAGTTGCGCCGCTACAAGCGCCGCCTGCGCAGCCACCACCGCGACCGCATATCGCCCGTTGAGTTCGGGGGCGGTGCGTCCTATATACTCGCGCCATCCGAAGAGCCGGAAGAGGAAAGCACCCAAAGCCTGCAGCCGATCGTCATTGCCGAGATGGAGACGAAGATTCCGTCGATCACCGTGGGCGAGGCCGTGATGCAGCTGGAACTTGCCGGAGACAAGCTTCTGGTATTTCGCAACGAAGGACATGGCGGGGTCAATGTCGTCTACCGTCGCGACGACGGCAACATCGGCTGGGTCGACCCGCGCAACAGCAAGTAACGCGTGCCCTTTGGGTGCTTTGGACAAAGACGGCGCATGGAACTTTCAAAACTGCTGATCCCCGGGGCGGTGCGGGTGGTGGGTCAACTGACCAGCAAGAAGCGCCTGTTTCAGGAACTGGGCGAAATTGCGGCGCAGGCTTATGGTCTGAACTCCGCGATCGCCATCGACGGGTTGCAGGAACGTGAAAGCCTGGGTGCGACCGGCGTCGGCCACGGCATTGCCTTGCCACATGCCCGGCTGTTCGACATTGACCGGATCATCGGGGTGTTCTTGCGGATGGAAAAGCCGCTGGACTACGATTCTGTCGACCGCCAGCCGGTCGATCTGGTGTTCGGGCTGTTTGCCCCGAAGGAATCGGGTGTTGATCATCTGAAGGCGCTGGCGCTGGTATCGCGCACGATGCGCGATCCGGGCATCTGCGCCAAGTTGCGGGCCAACACCGATGCAGCCAAGCTGCATGCGATCCTGACAGAGGCGCGGACACCGCAAGCAGCCTGAGGTGCGGATTGCCGAGCGCGCCGGGGGACTTCACGTCCCCCGGACCCCCTGTGGGATATTTGGGCAGAGAGGATGTTCGGTCTGGGTCAGGGAGTTTTCCAGCGGCGGAAGCCGTAGGCCTGATAATCCCGCCCATAGGCGGCTTCGGCGGCGAGTTCGAGGTCTTCGCCCCAGATCGAATCCAGCGGGATTGCGGGATCGGGCATGTCGGGCAGCGGCGGCGCGTCGATGCCGAGATCGAGGCAGAGGTAGGCCAAACCGTCGGCCAGCCGGTCTTCGCGCAGGATCAGATCGGGGCTCTGGATTGCCGCAAAGCCTTGGAGCACGGCCGTCTGGCTGGCCAGTTGCGGGGTCACGCGCAGTTCGGTGCGGCCTGCCAGAAGGTGTCGGGCAAAGTCGAGAAACACCAGAAACCCGGCACGAAACTGTTCCGCGCTGTCAAACGGCTTGCTGCGCGGCGGCATGGCGAACTTGTGGACCCGCTTCAGATAGGGCCGCAGTTCGGGCATGAACTCCTGGTCGGCATACTCGCACCAGGCGGCATAGGCGCGGGGCAGCGGATGGCGGAGCACGGTGAAGGCGCGAAAGCCGTGATGCCCGTCTTTCCATGCCTTCAGACTTTTGCGGTCAAAATTCTGCGCGAGAGGGCCGAATCCGGACAACCATTGCCGGATCTGTGTGTCGGGTCCGCCCTTCACCGGCTGGAACAGCAGGGGGGCCGACTGCGATGCGAGATATTGCGGCACCGCCGCCGATCTGCGGGGTTCGAAATTCGGGGTCTGCGCGATGGAAAACCAGTCCATCTGCGCGAGGGCCGCCTCCATCTCGTCAGGGTTGGCGACCTTGTCGCGCAGCGCCTCGGGGTTTTGTTTCTTGAAGCGGAAGTCGAGGTCCTTGAGCCGCCCGCTGGCCCCCAGAAACGCCGCGAGACCGTTGAGCACGTCAAGATCGAGAATATCGGCATAGTCGATATAATAGGCGGTTTGCCCGGTGACCTGCAGGCGGTGCAGCAGGCGCTGCTGAAAGGTTTGCAGCACGCCAAGCCGCGTTTCGAATTCTGCCAGGTCAAACCGCGGCCGCACGGTTCTGAGGTGCTTGGTGTTGGCCAGCCACCACTGATCGCTTTCGATGGCGATCTTCCAGCTGATATAGCATTCCAGCGCGTTGCGGGTCAGGATTACCTTGGCCACCTGCGGGTCTTCGACCACCAGATCGAAGACCCGTGGGTCATGGTCGTGAAAATAGCGAAACCCTGCCAGCCCCTCTGTCTGGGTTTGCATCGCCTGCAGGAACCCCGCCGGATCGGCCTGCCGCCCGGCCAGATCGATGCCGAACATCTGCTGCTTGTTCTCGCCGCCGATGAAATAGGGATTGAACGCCTCGCCATGGCAGGTCACCCCCGGGATCGCGTTCAGGTTTGATTCCAGAAAATTCGACCCCGTGCGCATTTCCGCAAAGATGACGAAGGACGAACACCGCGCTGCTGCCAAATCACTTCACCAGATAGGGCCGCCCGCGACGGGAGGCGGCGGGTTTGGGGTCTTCGCCGACCGGGAAATCGCCCATCAGCACAGGCTGCATGCCCTGATTGCGCAGGTTCTGCAAGAACTGGCCAAAGCCGGTCAGGTCGGCCAGCCGCGGGGCTTCGGTCAGGCGACGCTGCGAGCGGGGGCTGATTTCGTCAATGACGGTCTGCAACGGCTCCATCGGGTTCTCGACGAACTCGGCAAGGGTCCAGATGCGCACGCGGGCCTTGGCCCAGGAGTTGCGCAGGATCGCCAGATGATCGGCCTCGATCTTTTGCAGCCGCGCCGCCTCTTTGCGGATATCGCCGAAGTTCTGGTTGGCGTGGAACAGCGGAATCGACCAGGCGCCCGAAATCACGCTGATCTGCGCGTTCGGATCGGCGGCGAGGAACCAGGCGATGTCCTGGGCATCGCCGGGCCCGAACTGAAAGCACTGCCGCTCGCCCCGGGTGTTCCAGATCAGGTTCGACAGAAAGCTTTTCGGGTTGTAGTCGCGCAAGGCGACGCTGTCGCAGAGCGCCCCGTTGTAAACCGTCTCGCCCCCGGCGAATTCCACCCGGCTGGGCGCGAACAGATGGCCGTGCGCCCGCGTGCCGGTGGCGCGGCCTAGCCAGGTCTCGAAGCCTTCGAACAGGTCGGAGAACCCTTCGAACACCGAATAGGCGGCTGCCGTCCGGCCGTTTTCCCAGTTTTCATTCGGATGCCGGCTTTGCATGTAAAGGCCCGGGCGGCCCTTGGTCCGGCGTTCGACAGCCTTGGCGAACAACCGGTCGATCTTGCCGGGATTGGGTTCGGCCGGGGCGCCGCCCCCGTCACTCGACAGAAATGTGGCATAAAGCCGGTCGGCATGCGGCCACATCTTGCGGGCCACAAAACAATCTGACCGGCGCAGCAACTGCAGATGGTCGTCGTAGAATATGTGCGGCTTGCCCTGAAAATCGAACTTCGACAGCGTCAGCGACCGACTTTCGACATTCGACGACACTTGCCGCACCAGAGTCTGGAAATAGCTTTCGTCAGGGATCCACACCTTCCTGAAATAGGCGTCGTAGGCGGGGCGTTCGGGGTCATCGAGAATGGCCGACAGGGTCTGCCGCGTCAGGCACCACCACTGACTGCCCAGATGCGGCACAAGCGCGGGGGGGACGCGACGCTTGTACCTCAGCCGGCGCTGCAGCCTGACATACACGTCGAACAACCGGCGCTGCTGGCGCCAGCTGAAGGGAAACCGCAGAGTAAACCGTTCGACATCCAGCCCGCCGATGGTCCAGCCGACATCCGCGGTGGTGACGGATTCGATGAAATCAGAGCGGGGGCGCGCTTCGAGATAGGCCTGAAGCTCGGCCACAGGGCGCAGCGGAAGACAGGACCCCGAGGCCAGATAGACATGGCGCACCTGCGGAAACTCGCGCAGCATCAGCCGTGACGCCTCGAGCGTGGCACCGACGATGCCCCAGGTGCCCCATTCGCAGGCGTGGCGCCCCGAAAACCGGATGTCGGACAGGTCCGACAGGGCTTTCACCAGCCCGTCATAGGCGCCGCGTTTCACCCGCGTGTCGACATGCACAACAACCGGACAGCCACGGGTCGCCCAATGCCGCGCAACCTGGGCCGCGCGGTCCAGCGCCGTATGGCACAGCATCACAAAGCCGACGGTCACCGTTGCCCCTTCATGCCCAGTTGCCCTTTGAAATCAGACCAAGAATCTCAAGCTGACGCCAGTTGATATACTTCTCGCTCCATTTGCACCACAGATCGGGTTCGGTGGCGATGCCGGCCTGATAGGCGCGGTATTCGTGGCTGTTGGCGTAATGCTGTTTGCGGGCCATTTCTTCGGCGGCCTTGTGGGGAAACGTATCAAGGAATTTGGCGTGCAGCAGGCAACCGCTGGCCTTTTCGCCACCCCATTCGTCATACACCTGATTAAGCCCGCGCGGCAGCAGCATGTGGGTGGAGCTGACATAGGCATAATTGCGGTGCCATTTCACCAGAGGAATCTTGTTCAGCGCCGGGGCCCGTTCGGGCAGATCGGAAAAGAACATCCGGGCGCGCGGGCCGCCTTGAATCCACAGATTGCCGAAACGATGGTTGCGGTTGATGGTGTAGTTGCCGCTGTCGAAGTATTGCGCAATCTCGAAAGGGTCCTGACCTTCGCGATACGGATGCAGATCGAACGGGCCTTTGGGATACATGTCCAGCAGCATGGCTGAGAACGACTTGATCGACGAGGCATCCAGCCAGTCGGTCAGTGCCCGCAACGGACGGGTGTCGCAGAACGGGTAGACAAAAAACTCATCCGGGTCGACGACCAGCGACCAGTGCCCGTGCGCATACCGCATCTGCAGCCAGTTCAGCCAGTCAACCCCGAAGCGCGCGCGTTTGTAGCTGTGGTTCGTGGTCCAGACCGACACATCGGGTTGCTGCGCCAGATATTCGCGAGAGCCATCGTCGCTGTTATTGTCCACGATCAGGAAATGGTTGACGCCAAGATCGCGGTAATACCGCAGGAAAAACGGCAGCCGCACCCGTTCGTTGCGCAGGGTCGAAAACACCAGAATGCCATCGCCGGCAATAAGATGGGCGCGGTTGATCACCGGGGTCAGTTCGCGCCGCTTGCGCATTGCCCGAAGCCGCCAGCGTTTGCGGGCCAGTCGCAGGGTGTATTGCGATAACAAACTCACAGGCACTTCTTTCCGGGCGACGCGGGGGAAGGAAATCAGACAAGACTTAAGACTGCATTGAAATGATCCTCCCAACTCGGAGGGGTAATGCGCCGTCGCCGTCCGTCGTCAGCGCCCATCCCCTGCGCCACGATTGTTTCCAGCCAAGAATATCTGTCTGTTGCGTCAAGGTAAACAGGGTAGTCACCCAGCAGATCGCGTGTCACCGCAAGATCGGTTGCAATGATGGGCACGCCAAGCGCCGCCGCCTCGACCACCGGCAGGCCGAACCCTTCGGCAAGACTGGGCGCCAGCAGCGCTGCCGCCCCCTCAAGCACGGCCGCCACCGCGCCGTCAGACAGTCCGGCGTGCCATTCGACCCCAGGCGTCGCCGCAATGCGGGTGAACAGATCAGGCTCCGCCCACCCCCGCCCCCCCAAAATCAGCAGCCGCACTGCCGGTTGCAGGTCCCAGACATCAAGCAGCAGGGCGTGGTTCTTGCGAGGCTCGACAGTGCCGAGCGTCACCATGTAGGGCGGGCGCAGATCTATCTGCGGCGGCAGTGCGGCCCGGTCCGGTTGCGGCACCGGCACGCCCAGGCTGGCGACCACGCCCCTCGGCACGCGTCCCATCCGGGCCAGATGCGCCTCTGCCCGCTGTTGTGCGTCGCGGGTCGAGTAGACGACCAGATCGGCATGCGCCGCCACCGCGCCCAATTTGCGCCGGAATACCGGCGCGATGCCGGCTTTGGTGAACTGAGGATAATCCAGCGGAATGACGTCGTGCACCAGAACCACCACGCGCAACCCTGCCGCCTTCATCGCCGCCAACCCCAACAAGTTTGCATGTCCGACGTTCAGATAGACCGCCCCCGCAGGCAGATGCCGCAGCAGACGGCGCAGATGGGGCCCCCGCGCCACTGCCAGACGTCGCGTTGCAGCTTCGGCCTTGGCCCGCAACGGATCGCGCCGATGCGACAGGCGTGACAGCAGATCGGCCGGTTGCAGCGCGCCACTGTGCAGCACCTGGTGCAGACCTTGCATGCCCACGCGGTCCAGCAGCAAGTATCCCAACTTGCTGCGCACCAATCCGAAGGCGGGGTCATCGCCCGCCAGCAGCCGGTCCAGATAGGCCGCCTCGACCCGGTCCACACCGGTGAGCGGCCCGCGCCCCAGACGCGACACCAACCGGGTCAGGTCCAGCAGGCAGGCGGCCACCTGATTACTGCGCCGCCTTTTGCAGGGCGATCATGTCGTGCAGATAGGCACCGAATTCAACGCTCAGATCGGGGCGGGCGAGGGCGAAGGCCACCGTTGCCTGCAGAAACCCGGCTTTCGAGCCGCAGTCAAATCGCTGACCGCGGAATCGGAAACCAAAGACCTTGCCTGCCGCGGTTTCTTCGGCAATGGCGTCTGTCAGCTGAATTTCACCGCCCGCGCCCTGCTTCATCCGGTTGAGGTTGGTCATGACCTTGGGGGTCAGGATATAGCGCCCGATCACCGCAAGGTTCGACGGCGCATCTTCCAGCCTGGGCTTTTCGACCATGCCCTTTACCCGGACGATCGACCCCATATCCTCGGAGATGTCGAGCATGCCATAGGACGACGCCCGGCTTGGTGCCACCTCCATCGCCGCGACCATGCAGCCGCCGGTCTGGTGATAGGCCTCGATCATCTGTTGCAGGCAGGGTTTGTCGGCGGCAATCACGTCATCCGGCAGCAGGACCGCGAAGGGCTCGTTGCCAATCAGCCGGCGCGCGCACCACACCGCGTGGCCGAGCCCCATCGGGCGATTCTGCCGGACATAGGCAATCGCGCCGCTGTCCATGTTGGTGTCCTTCAGCACGTCCAGCAGGTGTTCCTTGCCGGGTTTGCGCAGGGCCGCCTCAAGCTCGGGCGCGTGGTCAAAGTAATCTTCCAACGCAGATTTGCCGCGCGACGTGACAAAGATGAATTCCTTGATCCCGGCTGCCCGCGCCTCGTCAATGGCATACTGGATCAGCGGGCGATCTACCAAAGTCATGATTTCCTTGGGAATGGACTTTGTGGCCGGCAAAAATCGGGTGCCCAGACCGGCGACGGGGAAGATGGCTTTGGTGATCTTTTTCAGTTTCATAGGGGCAACTCTGCATGGTGCGCATCAGGGCAAGGGCAAAACCAGCCCCGGCGGGACGCGAGTTTACGACAATAGCCGCCTGATCCGCGGGCCTTCGCTAACGCCCAAGGCTTATCGCAGTTCCATTTACGTTTCCTCTATATTCGGCGGTGTCAGCCATCGACGGGACGAAACTGTTGCCATCGCGCGGTCTCTGTCGCCACGCGCCTGCGAAATGTGGTCAGGCGAAACCGGCTGGTGTCGCGATCGGACCTGCCGAACAGCCCGCCGGTCTGCAGCCAGTATCCGTCGGGGTGGAACTGCATGCGGTGCGCGCGCATCGTCGGCGCAAGGCAGATCACCGTGACGATCCTGCCCGTCGCCGCGCGGGCCGCAGCCTGCAGCCGCGCCCGCTGCCAGCTTCGCCCGGCCACCACCAGACCGGCGCGCGGCCCGGTGCCGGGCAGGGCAAGAAACGGCGGCGGCGCATCGGGCAGGGCGGTCAGATCGGGCAGGTCGCGTGCCAGCCCATCGGCCCAGCCGTCGGCCAGCGTCCGCAGCAATGCCGCCTCGGCCGCACCCTGCAACCGCCCGGCGCGCCGGTGCGCCGCCACCCGCGCTGTTTGTTCCGCCTGCAACCGTTGCCACGCGGCATCGTCTGGCCGCGCATGCCGCCGCAGGAACACCGCCGTGCTGGCCCCGATCTGAAACAGCGACAGCGGCACCCGGTCGGCGCGGCGGGTGGCGCTGGCCAGATAGCCGTGATGCACCTGCGCCAGCGGCTCCACTGCAGTGCGCCCGCCCAACCGCAGGTTCACATCCGCCTCGTCGAGATAAAACCGGTAGGCCGGGTCGAACCCGCCGATGGCCAGCAGCGCAGAGCGGCGGAAGGCGCAGTTCGTGCCCTGCGTCTTGATCGCCCGGCCCGGTGTCGCGTCGAACACCCCACCCGTGCCGACGTCAAGCAAATGATCCTGCCCCTGCCGGTCCACCTCTGACGCCCGCCACTGATACGAGATCCCGTTGCGCCCGCGCACAAAGCCGGTGGCCTGCAGCACGTCCAGATCGGCAAACCCCGCGACCAGCCGTGTCAGCCACGACGGCTCTGCCACAGCATCATCGTCGATGAACGCCACCACCGGGGCCGACGCGCGACAAAGCCCCAGATTGCGCGCCGCACTGATGTTCGGCGTGTCGAAGCCTAAGGATTTCACCACGAAATCCTGCACCGCAGCCAGACCTGCCGGATCGGCGACCACGATCACTTCGAAAGCTGGATGGTCCTGCTGGGTCAGGGACACCAGACACCGCCGCAACGCCTGTGGCCGGTGGCGGCTGACGACGACGACGCTGGCGGGTGCGACGCTCACCCCATCGCCGCCATCATCGCCTCGATCACCGGGACGTCGCTGGGGTTGTTCAACTCCCAGAACTGCCGCCCGCGCGCCTGGACGGTCACGCACAGCACTTGCCGGCCGTTTTCCAGAAACCGCAACTGCTCCAGCCCCTCGAGCCCTTCCAGCGGCCCCGGCGTCCACCCCGGATAGGCGGCAAGAGCGGCGGGGCGATAGGCATAGACGCCGACATGGTGAAACACCGGCGTCGGCGCGTCATCGGCATAGGTCCGCCCGGTGAACGGAATGACCTCTTTCGAGAAATAGAGCCCCCGCCCGCCCGCGCCGAACACCGCCGTCGTGCCGCCGACCCGGCCGGCCCGCCGGTCGGCAAGCAGCCCCGCCAGCATGGCCCCGTCACAGCGCAACACAGGGGTGGCGATGTCGGCCGAAGGGTCGGCCCGCAGCCCCGCCACCAGATCTTCGACAAACCAGGACGGTGTCAGTGGCGCATCGCCCTGCAGGTTCACCACAATCTCATGCCCCGGCAGGGCCGCCGCCACCTCGGCGCACCTTTCGGTGCCATTCTGGCAGGCGGGTGACGTCATCACGACCTCGGCGCCAAACCCTGCCGCATGGTCGCGGATGCGAACGTCATCCGTCGCCACCACCACCCGGTCTGCGCCGCGCACCGTCATTGCCGCTTCCCAGCTTCGCTGAATCAGCGTCTTGGCCCCGTCCGGCCCGGTCAGCACGACCAGCGGTTTGCCCGGATAGCGCAACGAGGCATAGCGGGCGGGAATGGCGATCAGCACCGTCATTTCAGCACCACACCGGGGGCCAGCGCGATGAAGAACGGATTTTCCCACCCCGGTTTGCCATAGCCAAGGTCGGTATGGTCATCAAACCGCACCACCCGCCCACCCGCCCCGCGCAGCACCGCGTCGCCTGCGGCGGTGTCCCATTCCATCGTCCGTCCCAGACGCGGATAAAGATCGGCCTCGCCACTGGCCACCAGACAGAATTTGAGACTGCTGCCGGCGCTGGTCATGTCGCGCACCGCATAGCGCGCGATGTAGGCATCCGTCGCCGCGTCGCGGTGCGATTTCGATGCCACCACCATCAGCGCCCCGTTGTCGGGA
>Ga0105048_10011316_pt1 | contig 14081 bp, 10 predicted proteins | sample MAT05_FD_78382 | JGI IMG/M metagenome (GOLD analysis project Ga0105048, IMG submission 78382) | Freshwater microbial communities from Lake Fryxell liftoff mats and glacier meltwater in Antarctica - MAT-05 | ecosystem: Environmental > Aquatic > Freshwater > Ice > Liftoff microbial mat | place...
CACAAAATCAACGCCTTTAATACCTTGATTGTACATGTGATTTACGGCGTTACTACCGCCTCCACCAACACCAATTACTTTGATGATTGATGCGTATTCTTTTGGCAAATCAAATTCCATAACTTTTGTTTTTTGTCCCGATGGGACGGTTTATTATTTTTTAAACTCAATCTTTTTATGCTGCTCCCATTTTTTCAAGGGGAGCTGTCCGCAGGACTGAGGGGTCTTACCACAAGCCACATTGTTTAGTCGCTTTATGGCCATTTAATTTTCTAATCTTCCTCTTCAAACCAAGTGCGACTTTTTGAAAGTATCTTATCAAAAAATCCTCCTTTGGTTTTTGTTGAGTGATTTTTTATAGCCGTTGTTTCAGTTATTTGTTTTGTTTCTTGTTTTGTCGTTTGTGCGTCTTCAATCACTTTAAATGTTCCTTGGAAACCTTTAACAACAAGGCCAATTCCTGTAGCATACATAGGACTTGTAATGTTTTCCAAAGTAGTTGTTGGCGCTAAATGTTCGTTTGGATAACCGATACGCGTATCCATGCCTGTAATGTATTCGAACAATTGCGTGATATGTTTTAATTGAGCACCACCGCCCGTTACAACAATTCCGCCAATGAGTTTTTTCTCATAGCCTGAGTTTTTTATTTCGTAATAAACGTGTTCAATAATTTCTTCCATTCTCGCTTGAATAATTGAAGCAAGATTTCGAACAGAAATTTCTTTCGGTTCACGACCTCTTAAACCTGGAATACAAACGATTTCGTTTTCTTGACATTCACTTGCAAGTGCAGAACCAAATTTCATTTTCAATAATTCAGCATGACGTTTCATAATCGTACATCCTTCTTTTATGTCTTCGGTAATTACATTTCCACCAAAAGGAATCACGGCAGTGTGCCGAATAATTCCATCTTGAAAAATTGCAATGTCCGTTGTTCCGCCACCAATATCAACTAATACAACACCAGCTTCTTTTTCTTCATGGCTTAAAACAGCTTCGGAAGATGCAAGTGGTTCCAGTATCATTTCGTCAACCTCCAATCCTGCTTTATCAACACATTTTTTAATGTTTTTTGCCGCTGCGATATGTCCAGTGATAATATGAAAATTTGCTTCTAAACGCATGCCCGCCATTCCGATTGGATCTTTTATTCCTTGCTCAGCATCTACAATATATTCTTGCGGAAGTACGTGAATAATTTCTTCTCCTGGCTGAACAACCAATTTGTACATGTCTTCAATCAACATATCAATATCAGATTGCGAAATTTCTGTATCCAAACTTCTTCGTGTCAACATTCCTCGATGTTGCAAAGAATTGATGTGTTGACCAGCGATACCAACATTAACAACGCGCACAATTAATTCGCCTTTTACTTTACTTTGCGCTTCAAGTACGGCTGCTTTAATTGACTGAACAGTTTTCTCAATATTAGAAACAACGCCACGGGTAACGCCAACACTTTCGGCTTTACCAATGGATAAAATTTCAATTTTTCCATGCTCCGTTTTGCGACCAACGATGCATGCAATTTTCGTTGTACCTATATCTAACCCTACTACAATTTCTGACATAATTTTTTATTTTTCCTCTTGTATAAGTTCCTTGTTAGTTGGGATATCTCTGCGAACCATAAATTTTGTCCGTGTACATTATATTAAACGTATCATAATTTTCCCAGCCAGCTCTGTTGATTCCTTCGCTGTAGAAATATTCCAACTTCTTAAATTTCCCTTCAATAAAATTACCATCTCCAAATAAAATGCGCTGATCACCCACTCTTGGAATCAATTCAAATTCGTTAAATTCATTCACAAACACGTGTGTAATCTGGGCAGAAAAGAACTCATCTGAACAAACATAGGATGAAATAGCGTACAAATCATCGAGGATTTCAATAGTTTTCAAACTATCATTGTTCATTATTTCGATTGCATTTTTACTCTCATCGGTCTCATTTACAAAGCCATTTATTGTCATGACACGCGCCGTATATGTATTTGACAATGGCATCAACTTCCCGTCTTGATCAATGTAAAAGCTCGAACCGTCTTGGTTAAAGATGCGTGCAATTGGTTTTCGTAAGTCTATATCTATCATCCATTTTCCACTTACGTAGACATAAACATCTACCGTTCTTACCTCTGGCATGTTTTCAATTTGTTGTTCAATTTCTTCAATTTCCAATTGACTGTATTGACGATCTTCTCCAATCAAATTTTTATAACTCAAGCGCTCATACACTTGTTCCTTCGTCAAAAAAAGCATGTGTTCAAATACTTCAATATCTATTTCTGGCAGACCCACAATTTTCGTTTCCTGTTTTTTATTGATGAAAGCCATAAGCACACCAACGCCAATAATAAAAACGCCCCACAAAATATTTCGAATCAACTTTTTCATTTTATTGATAAGCTTCGGTTATTGGTTTTACACATGTGTCAATATCTCCCGCGCCGATTATGACAATCACTTCTCTCTCACTTTTTTTTAAGTCGGATACGATGGAAGATTTTGAACTCAATGTTTTTGATTTCATCGAAATTTTATTTAATAAAACTTGACTCGTAATTCCTTCCATCGGTAATTCTCGCGCAGGATAAATATCAAGTAAAAATAATTCGTCACATAATGCAAGTGATGTTGCAAATCCATCCATAAAATCTCTAGTTCTACTAAAGAGATGTGGTTGAAAAATTGCGGTGATTTTTTTTGTTGGATACAACTTTCTTACTGCTGATAAAAATGCTTCAATCTCTGTTGGGTGATGTGCGTAATCGTCAATCACAACAATATCCTCACGACGAATTAGAAAATCAAAACGACGATGTACACCTTTGAAAGAAATCAATGAATTTCTCAAATTAATTTCGTCAATTCCCAACTCCATACACAAACCAAAAACTGCTATTGCATTTTCCGCATTGTGATTTCCAGGAATACCTAATTCAACATTCAAATATTTTTTTGTTGGTCCTGAAATGTCAAATAGAAATCGTCCGTTTTCATACCGCGCATTTTCACCTTTCCAATTTGCATTTTTTGAAAAACCGTATGTACTCATTTTTAATTTCGAATCAATTGTAAATTTTGAAATATCCAGATTTGCCTGAATCATTAAACTCCCTGCCAAATTAATACGATTGATAAAATCATTGAACGATTTTTTCAAATGATCTCCGTCACCATAAATATCTAAATGGTCCGCGTCCATTGATGTTACGATAGCATAATTGGGATCAAGTTGCAAGAACGATCTATCAAATTCATCTGCCTCAACAACTACTCGTTTAGAAGAAGGTTCAATGATACAATTGGAATGATAATTAGAAGAAATGCCGCCGATAAACGCATTGCATTTTTCAGAAGTATTATGGAGAACGTGTGCTAAAATTGTACTTGTGGTTGTTTTTCCATGTGTACCTGCAACTGCAAAAGTTTCAAATTCGCTGGAAATAATTCCAAGGGCTTTTGCTCTTTTTATAACAGTAAAATCGTTGTCTAAAAAAGCATTTAATTCTTTGTGATCTTTTGGAATAGCTGGAGTATAAATAACAAGCGTAGATTCCTTGTCGAAACCAGACAGAACCCTTGCTCCGTGGTCGTCGTAGTGAATAGAAATTCCTTCACGTTCTAGTTGAACAGATAATTCTGTAATCGTTTTATCGTAACCTGAAACCTCTTTTCCCTGCGATTTAAAATAACGCGCTAAGGCACTCATACCGATTCCGCCGATGCCTACAAAATAAACGTTATGGATTGAGGTGAACTTCATTTTTTGGTTGAAGAGTTGAAAGGTTGAAAAGTTGAAAAGTTTTTGCAAATTGATTTCACGGCACTGGCGTTCCCTCTTTGAAGAGAGCCTGTCTCGAACTTGCTTCGGGAGACTAAGGGAGATGATTCTCGAATATGTTCGTGTAATTTTTCCATTTTTTATATTCTTCGCTTTGAGTCCTTTGTGCCTCCTTTGTGCTCTTTGTGGTCAAAAATGTCAAATGGTGCAAAAAAAATTAACCACAGAGGACACTGAGGAGGCACAGAGTTCACGGAGGTTACAATTGTTTGTTATTTGGAATTTTGACATTTAATTTTTTACTAATTTTTCTATTTCTTTTAAAATTCTATCTGGCGCATCACTGATGCCTAATTTTTTTATGTTATCCGACAATTCGCTGCAACGATCCAGATTTTTTACAAGTCGTATTGTCTCATCAACAAGCGTTGATTCTGCATCCACATCTTTTACCAAAACAGCCGCGTTTTTTGTGACCAAAGCCATGGCGTTTTTTGTTTGATGATCTTCAGCGACATTTGGCGATGGAACTAAAATTACTGGTTTACCAACCAAACAAACTTCCGATACTGAAATTGCTCCAGCTCTTGAAACAATCACATCTGCGGCAGCATAAGCTAAATCCATTTTATACATAAAATCAGACAAATAAATTAATTTCGACTGAATCAGTTCGAGGTCTTTTTTTAATTGCTCGAAATAAATTTTTCCACTTTGCCAAATAATTTGTACGTCCGAGTCAATTAATTTTTGAATGTCTTTTTTAAAACTTGCATTCAGTGTTCTTGCACCCAAACTTCCTCCTATAACTAAAATTGTTTTTTTTGTTGCTTCTAAACCAAAAAACTGAAATGCACTTTCACGTTTTCCTTCAATCTCAATCATTTCTTTTCTAACCGGATTTCCGGTCATCACTATTTTTTCTTTCGGAAAAAATTTATCCAAATTTTCATAAGCAACACAAATTGTTTTTGCTCTTGATGCCAACCATTTATTTGTAATCCCTGGATACGAATTCTGTTCTTGAATCAATGTAGGCACACCCATACGCGAAGCTACACGCAAAGTTGCTGCACTTGCATAACCACCTACTCCAACTGCGATATCTGGATTTCTTTCTTTAATGATTTTTTTTGCTTTTCGCAAACTCATCCACAATTTAAAAGGGAATAGTAGATTTTCCCAAGTCAATTTTCTTTGTAAGCCTCTTATTGGTAAACCAACAATTTCATAACCCGCTTGTGGAACTTTTTCCATTTCCATTTTTCCATCTGCACCAACAAAAAGTATTTTACAATTCGGATAATTTTCTTTTATTTTATTTGCAATAGCAATTGCAGGGAAGATATGTCCTCCGGTTCCACCACCACTTATTATAACGCTAGACAACGGCATCGGCTTCCTCCTCTTTTTCTTTTTTAAACTGATTTCTACTGATACTGAGTACCAAGCCAAACGCAATACAGGTAAACCATGCAGAGGTTCCGCCCATTCCAAGCAGCGGCATATTTTGACCAGTGACTGGCATTAATTTAGTACTCACCAACATATTCACCAATACTTGCGAAAGAATCATAATTCCAATTCCGAGCGCGACATAAGTAGCAAAATCATCTTCCGCAGAAAGGCCCGCTTTTATGAATCGGAAAAACATGGCGAGATACAAAATCACAACAACAATTGCCATAGGTAAACCACCTTCTTCAATCAAGGCAGCGAAATAAAAATCAGCATACGCTTCGGGAATATATCTTTTCATCACTCCATTTCCAGGACCTTCCGGCAAAGGATCAGAAATTGTAATGGCACCATTTTTAATTGCGGCCAAGGCATTATTTATTTGTCCTTCTTCTTTTGGATCTGGATTCGCATCCGCCATTCGCACAATACGCATTCGCCAAGTTTCAACCCGCGGTAAAACTTCGGGCATTGCCATCGCGAGCAATAATAAAATTCCAAAAAGTCCAGCAGCACCACCCATCGAAAGCCAAATCCATTTCCACGGAAACTTAGCAAGAATAAGCATCACAAGCGCCATCAACCCTACCAAAACAGCGGTTGAAAGATTGGAAGGAAGAATTAAAAAAACCACCAAACCAATTGGCAATAAAATATGTTTTGCAACAATATTTAAATCTTGAAATTCATCTTTGCGTTTGACAAGTTGTCGTGCTAAATAAATAATCAGTGCCAATTTTGCAAAGTCGGATGTTTGAAACGAAAATGGAACGAACGGAATTTTTAACCAGCGATCAGCACCGTTCACACTCTCTCCTATCAGCATTGTTAAAACCAATAAAACAACCGCAAGATAGAGCAGAAATTTTGACATTTTCGAAAACAAACGAATTGGAATTTTATGTACAATGTACATTAAAACAAACCCCAAAATCAATAGAAAAAAATGTTTAAAAAATAGATGTGTATAGCTCAAACCTTTTACTTTTACAAGTATCGGAATGAAACTAAAAACAGAAACAACAGAAAGCAAACCGAGAATAACGGCAAGCACCCAGATGTTTTTATCTCCACCTAAATATTTAAAAATTTTTTTCAATTGCAACAAATTATTTTTTCTACAACGCTCTTACTGCTGCTTTAAATTGTGCGCCACGATCTTCATAATTTTCGAATAAATCGAAACTTGCACAAGCCGGAGACAATAAAACTATTTCTTCTTTCTTCGCTAAACGATACGACATCGCAACTGCTTCAAGCGCTGAACCTGCTTCAACAATTACATCAACTGTTCCGCTAAACGCTTCTTTAATTTTTGCATTATCTTTTCCAAGACAAACAATTGCTTTTACTTTTTCTTTAACAAGTGGCAGCAACGTTTCGTAATCATTGCCTTTGTCTACGCCACCAACTATCCAAACAGTTGGCTGACTCATACTTTCAAGCGCATACCAAGTTGAGTTGACGTTTGTTGCTTTTGAGTCGTTGATGAATTCGATGCCATTTATTTTAGCAACAAATTCTAAACGGTGTTCAACATTTTTAAAGTCCATCAAACTTTCTCGGATTGACTCGTTGCGGATTTCTAATAATTTCGAAGCTATTCCTGAAGCTAACGAATTTTGGGTGTTGTGTTTGCCTTTTAAAGACAGATCGTGGATCGACATAGTGAATTCTGGTTTTAGATTTATATTTATTTGGTTGTTGTTTACATATCCAACCATTCCTTCAATTTTTTCAATTGAGAATGGTAAAAGCTGAGCGTTGATTTTTCTCTTTTTTATTTCTTCCATGATGATTGGATCATCTGCATTAAAAATGAAACAATCGTTTTTAGTCATGTTCTGAATCACACGGAATTTTGAGTCCACATAATTCTGCATTTCGTAGTTGTAGCGATCTAGATGATCAGGTGTGATGTTCAACAGAATCGCTATGTCTGCTTTGAAATCATACATGTCATCCAACTGAAAAGAACTCAATTCAACTACATAAATTTCTGCTTCGTCTTTGACCACTTGTCGTGCGAGTGACTTACCAACATTACCTGCGAGTTCTGCTTTTTTTCCACCTTTTTTTAAGATGTGATGAATCCACATCGTCGTAGTTGTTTTTCCATTTGCGCCTGTAATGCAAATCATTTTTTTTGTAGAGTATCTTCCTGCAAATTCGATTTCTGAAATAATTAGAACTCCCTTTTCTTTTAATTTTTTAATCAGTGGCGCTTTGTTTGGAATACCAGGACTTTTTATCACTATGTCTGAACTCAAAATTCGTTCTTCTGAGTGCTGACCTTCTTCGTATTCCAAACCATTTTCTTCCAATTCTTTTTTATAGGATTCTTTTATTTTTCCCATATCAGAAACAAACGGCACATGACCTTTAGCCTGCGCCAATAAAGCAGCTCCGACTCCACTTTCGCCGGCTCCTAAGATTGCTATGTTTTGTTTTTTATTCATTTTATAATCTGTCAATTCAGTCTATCTTAATTTCAAAGTCACAATTGTCATTACTGCTAAAATCAAACCGATAATCCAAAAACGCGCAACGATTTTTGCTTCGTGAATTCCCTTTTTCTGATAGTGATGATGAAGCGGTGCCATTAAAAAAATTCGTTTGCCTTCGCCGGTTCTTTTTTTTGTGTATTTGAAATAAGCCACTTGCATTACAACTGATAAATTCTCAATTAAAAACACACCGCACAAAACAGGAATCAATAATTCTTTACGAATCAAAATCGCAAAAACTGCGATGATACCGCCAATAGCTAAACTTCCTGTATCACCCATAAACACTTGCGCTGGATAAGAGTTGTACCATAAAAACCCAATACAAGCACCCATAAATGCTGCAATAAAAATTACGAGCTCAGCAGATTTTGGAATATACATCACGTTTAGATAATCCGCGAATTCGATGTGACCAGAAACGTAAGCTAGTATTGCCAAAGCGATGGCAATAATTCCAGAAGTTCCTGTTGCTAAACCATCCAAACCATCCGTCATGTTTGCACCGTTTGAAACAGCTACAATAATTAAAATCACAACAGGAATAAATAACAACCAGCCATAATTTTTTGCTGTATCACCAATCATCCAATTGTAATTAAATTCATTCCCTTTGATGAATGGAATTGTTGTTGTCATGTCTTTTGTCATCACCCATTTTGTCCCAGAATCTGCTTCAGCATGTTTATGTGTAACATCAACACTATTGGGCATGTTAACACCAACAGGAATACTTTCGTGCACTTGAACATCTGGATGGAAATAAAGAATTGTTCCAACAAAAATTCCAACAAAAATTTGTCCGATGATTTTAAATTTTCCAGCAAGACCAGCTTTATTTTTTTTGAAAACTTTGATGTAATCATCTACAAAACCAATCAATCCTAAAAGCACGGTTGAAATCAACATGATGATGACATAAATGTTTTCAAGTTGTGCAAAAAGTAGCGTCGGAATTAAAACAGCAGCCAGAATAATTAGTCCGCCCATTGTTGGCGTTCCTTCTTTTGCTTTTTGACCTTCAAGACCTAAATCGCGAACTGATTCACCAATTTGCTGACGCTTCAACAAAGCAATAATTTTTTTACCCAAAACCATTGAAATCAACAGCGAAGTAATAATAGCCATTGCCGCACGAAACGAAATGTAATGAAAGACTCCCGCTCCCGGCAACCCTAACGAATCTAGATATGTAAAGAGATAATACAACATTATTTATTTAGGTTTTTAAGGGTTCCTTTTACTGTTTCAAAATCATCGAAAGGATATTTTACACCTAGAATTTCTTGGTATTTTTCATGCCCTTTTCCGGCAATTAATAAAATATCTCGAGGTTGTGCCAATGCACATGCAACCTTGATTGCTTCTTCGCGATTGGTGATTGACATGACACGCGCACTTCGTTCTGCCGGAACACCTTTTTGCATTTCACGAATAATTTCATCTGCATTTTCAGAACGAGGATTGTCTGAAGTGAGAATTACTTTGTCGCTGTATTCAGCAGCAATACCGGCCATCACAGGTCGTTTTGTTTTGTCTCTATCTCCACCACAACCAACAATTGTAATCACTTGTTCGTTTCGTGTGCGTACAGTTTGAATTGTTGACAAAACATTTTTTAACGCATCTGGCGTATGTGCATAATCAACAATCGCAATTATGTTTTTTGGTGAAGTAAAATATTCGAATCGACCTTCAACCGATTTTAATTTTGAGATACCAGCCAATACTTCCATTTCATCTTTTCCTAACTCAACAGCAGTTGCAAAAACCATTAATAGGTTATAAGCGTTAAATCCGCCAACTAGTTGCGTGTACACTTCATGTTTGTTGATGTTGAGGATCAAACCCATGAATGTGTTTTCCAATATTTTCGCTTTGTAATCCGCCACAGTTTGTAAAGCAAGAGTCCTGATTTTTGCTTTTGTATTTTGTACCATCACTATACCATTTGCATCATCAATATTTGTAATTGCAACGGCGTTTGAATTTAAATTATCGAAGAATAATTTTTTTGCGTAGATATAATCTTTGAATGTTTTGTGATAGTCTAAATGATCGTGAGTGATGTTTGAGAATACTGCAATTTTATAATCTAAACCAGCAATACGATTTTGGTGAATAGCGTGTGAACTCACTTCCATAAAACAATATTTGCAACCTGCATCGACCATTTGTCGCAACATGCGGTTCAGCTCTACTGGATCAGGCGTTGTATGCGTTGCAGGAATTTCTAAATCACCAATTTTATTTACAACTGTTGACAACAAACCAACTTTATGACCGAAGTCAGAAAACAATTTATGCAGCAAAGATGTTGTTGTTGTTTTTCCATTTGTTCCTGTGATACCAACAAGTGTTAATTCTTTGGAAGGATTACCGTAAAAATTTGTCGCCATAAAAGCGAGTGCCAATGATGAATCTTTTACTTCTAAATAAGTTACTTGCGGAACTAATTTTTCTGGCAACGATTCACAAACAATCACTGTTGCACCGTTCAAAATTGCTTTTTCAATGAACAAATGACCATCTGCCTGAACACCTTTTACAGCAACAAACGCAGCGTGCTCCGCCATTTTTCTTGAATCAAAAACAACCGCAGCAATTTGTTTGTCTAACGAACCGTTAACCGAAATCAAATTGACTTTGTATAATATGTTCTGTAAACTTTCCACTATCTTAATTCGAGGTTAATAGTTAAACCAATTACTAAAGGATCACCAGCGTTCATTGATTGAGAAACAACCCTTCCACTTCCTTTTACGTAGACCTTTAATCCAAAATTTTCAAGTAAATAAACGGCATCGTTCAAAGGCATTCCAATAACATTTGGCACTTTATTTTTGTTGACATAACGAGGCGCAAGATCAACACCATCAGTCGTTCTGTTAGCGACAATCCAATTTTGATTTTGACTATTATCGTGATATCGGATACCCATTTTTTTCAATACCAATTGTGCATCCTGTCCATGTCCAACTTTTACATTTGGTTGTGTTGCAATTAAATTTTTTGCGTTAAATTCTTCATGATATTCCAAATTCGACGAGTAAACTTTATTTGCAATTGCAGCGAAAACTGTTCCTGAAACTTGAGCTCCATAAATTTGTTTTGTTGGACCAGCAATTGAAACAATGCACGAATATTTTGGTTTGTCAGCAGGAAAATATCCAACGAAAGAAGCTAAATATGCATCTCCATAACCTTGATTATTGTTAACTAATCGAGCCGTTCCGGTTTTTCCAGCAATTTTGAAATTCGCACTTTTCAATTCTGAACCTGTTCCTCTTTCAACAACTCCTTCTAAACAAATTTTTAATTTTTCTAACGTCTCATCCGAACAAATTTTTTCCTTTAAAACAATTTTTTCAAATGACTTAATTGTTCTTCCTTCTCTGCGAATTTCTTGTACAAACTGTGGTTTAATTAATTCACCATTATTTGCAACTGCATTGTAGAATGCTAATATTTGCAGGGGCGTCAACTCTACTTCATAACCAATTGCCATTTGAGGAATGGTAATTCCTGACCAACCATCTTGTCCTTCATTTTTAATAATGGGCATAGGTTCTCCGGCAATATCAAGTCCCAACGTATCACCTATTCCAAATGATTTAATTCGGTCAATAAATTTTTGCTGACTTCCTCTAGGCCCTTTGTAGGCGTCGTTTACAATCTTTGAAAAAATATTTGACGACTTTTCAAATGCTTGTTGAATGGTAATTTTTCCATAACCACCTTCATCACTGTCTTTAATAGTTTGATCATAAAAATGATATTCACCAACCGCATTTACTGTATCCGTAATTTTTACTTTTTTATCTTCTAACAAGGCCATCAAAGAAATTAATTTGAAAGTTGAGCCTGGATCAGAACGTGTTGCTACAGCATGATTGTAGCTCTCATAATAGTTACCATCTTCACCTCTAGTTAAATTTGCGATAGCTTTTATAAATCCTGTTTCCACTTCCATTAAAACAACCGAACCGTATTTCGCATTTTGATTTTCGAGTTGTGTTTTTAATTCATTTTCTGCAACATCTTGAATGTCGATGTTTAATGAAGTAATAATATCTGCTCCATCAACCGGCTCTTTCAAATAGTCGGCACCCATTGGTTTCCAGCCGTTGTTGACCCATTGTTTTGTAATCAAACCATATTCGCCTGTTAGGTAAGAATCGAATCCACCTTCTAACCCAATTGGTTTTGCACCTTCGCGTTTTGAACCCAAAGTTCGTTGTGCTAAAATTCCATAAGGCATTTCTCGTTTGGAAAATTTTTCTTCGATCAATCCACCTTTGTACATTTTTTCACGAAGGATTGGAAAAGTTCGTACTTCCTTCATCACATCGTATTTCACTTTATTCTGAATTAAAAAATATCCGTTCGAATCTTGTCTTTCAATTCGCAATTCAGTTTCCCATTCTGCTTTTGTTTTTTCTGGAAATACAGTTGCTAAATTATACGCGAGCGAATCCGCTTCATGAAACAATTCATCACTCACCACATTCAAATCCATGTGAATATTATAAAGCGGAACAGAAGTCACTAAATCACTGTTATCATCTGCTAAAATTCTTCCACGCATTGGTACAATAGAATCTGTTCTTGTTGGCATTTCACTTCCATCTTCGCTCGACACGGGTGCATCAGGAACAACATCACCATACTGAATAAAACAGACACGAATCAACACAATAAGCATCACCGCTACTGCCATAAAGTAGAGCGCATAAGCTTTAATGAAGAGTTGTTTTTTATCGTCCATTAGTTAAACACGTATTTTCGTACGCGTATTTTTTTTGGTGATGTTTGACTTTCTTTTACTCCCGTGTGTTCAAGTCTGTTTGCAATTTGGCGTCTTCCTCTTTGCATATTATAATCTGCAGTCAGCGTAAAAAATTCTGAGTTCAATTCACCCAAATCTTTTTCCAACTGAATTTCTCTTTTTGTCACCGTCTCTGCATAATAGCCCCAAGCAATCATTACAATAAAAAGAAAGCCAATAAAAAATGTAAATGGCAAATTGTTGAGCACTGTGTCCTTCGTCAAAATTTCTCCGTTCATTATTTGAACGAAGGTTCGTGCGGTTGAACGGCGCTCTTTTTTTTCAGCAGCAGATGACGTTGCAGTTTTTTTTGTTGCAGAAGTTGTTTCTGATTTTTCTGTTTTATCTTTTTCGCTGGTGTATTTATTTCCTTTTTTATTTTCTTCAACAATTTCTAAAGTGGGTTCAATGGTACGTTTTTTTCTTGTTTTTTTTGTCGCACTATTCTCAATTGTTGAACCGCCAAGTGCCGCCAACGCATCCTTCGCAGCTGCAGTTTCTGCCACTTCTTTTTTTGGATCGATATTTTCGTTGTACTGATTGGAACTCATTTCTACTTTTTTTTCATCAATTTTTTTTTTTGCTTTTGCAACTTTTTTTAAACCTTCTCCGCAATTCTCATTTTCGCACTTCGTGATCTTGGGTTTCTTTCTATTTCTTCATCTGTTGGGATGATGGGTTTATTATTAATTGCATCAAATGGTTTTAAAATTTTTCCGTAGAGATCTTTTTCTAATTCTCCATCAAAACTTCCGCTGCGTAAAAAGTTTTTTACCAATCTATCTTCTATACTGTGGTATGAAATCACAACTAATCGTCCTCCTTTTTTCAATACTTTTGCAGATTGCTCTAACAAGTCCATCAATGCGCCCATCTCATCGTTGACTTCAATTCGAATGGCTTGAAAAATTTGAGCAAGAAATTGATTCATTTTATTTCCTTGCACCAATCCTTTTAATAAATCAACCAATTCTTTTGTGGTTTCGATGTTTTGTTTTTTGCGTGCATGCGTAATTGTGAAGACAACTTTTTTTGTATTCGTCAAATCCGCGTAAGAATTAAATACACGGAACAAATCTTTTTCATGATATTGATTGATGACTTTGTGCGCAGATAAATCCGCATTTTGATTCATGCGCATGTCTAATTTTCCTTCTTCACGAATTGAAAATCCACGATCACCTGTATTGAATTGATGAGACGAAACACCAAGGTCCGCAAGGATTGCATCAGCATTCATCAAATCATAAAATTTCATGAAGTTGACAAGGAAACGGAAATTTGCGTTGACAAAAATGAGCCGCTCGTCTTCCACCAAATTTGCATTTACAACGGCGTCATCATCCTGATCAAAAGCAACGAGAGTTCCCCGCCCGCCTTTGGCATTCGGGCTGGCTTTTTTTCCAAGACGATTTAAGATTTCTTTTGAGTGACCACCGCCGCCGAAAGTAACGTCGACAACAACGCTGCCGGATTTTATGTTCAGCGC
>Ga0105048_10011320_pt1 | contig 14078 bp, 10 predicted proteins | sample MAT05_FD_78382 | JGI IMG/M metagenome (GOLD analysis project Ga0105048, IMG submission 78382) | Freshwater microbial communities from Lake Fryxell liftoff mats and glacier meltwater in Antarctica - MAT-05 | ecosystem: Environmental > Aquatic > Freshwater > Ice > Liftoff microbial mat | place...
CCGACGATCGCGCCGAGGACGACAGCGGGCGCGCCTTCGATGAAGCCCTGGACGAGTTCGCCCGGCTTGACGTCGCGCGTGCCGACGCAGTAGGCGGCGGTGGGCGGGGCGAGGAGTGGCACGGCGCGAGCGGCGGCGCGGGCGATCTCAAAAGTGGAATTGGTGCCCGGCTCCTGGAGGGCGAGCTGGGTGAACTTCTGGACCTCGCTCGGCCATCGCGCGGCGGCGCCGGTGATGAGCCCGGCGCGGTCGAACTTCGCCCCTTCCTGCCGGAGATAGGTGATGTGGTATTCCCCCTGATCCCCGGCGCAGCGGCGGAAGCCCTCGAGCACGGCGTCGGTGAAGCTGGCAAAGGCGGGCCGGGTATTGGCGAGTTCCACGCGCACGGCGGCGATCACCGGGGCGCCGCGGCCGCGGAGCACGCCGGCGACGATCGCGCCGATGTCCTCCGGGTTTTCGGGCACGCCCTGCAGGAGCGTCTTGAGGAGATTGCTGGCGCCGCCCGTGAGCGGCGCGAGCACGACGGCGCCGCTGCTGCTGGTGCGGGCGGCAGCGGCGGCGATCTCTTCGTAGAGGTAGGGCGGGGCGACGGTGAGGGCGCGGGCCGCCACGTCCTGGATGTGCTGGTCGAGCCGGCGGGTCGGCACTTTGCGCAGCGCCTTGATGCCGCCCGCGACGATGCGCTCGGCGTAGGCTTCGATGGGGAGCAGTTCGTCTGGCGGGCGCGGGCCTTTGGGGAGCAGCGATTGTGCGGTGGGGCTGGTCGCGAGCAGCGCGATCTGGCTCCGCACGAGTTCCGCGACGTCCCCGGGCGTCACGGCGAGGCACGCGGCGGTCACGGCCTCATCGAGCACCGCGCGCACGCCGGGGTCGGGATCGAGGGTGAGCAGGGCCTCGGTGACCGCGGAGAGGATCTGCTCGACGGCGGGGAGCTGGCCGGCACGGGTGCGGACGGCTTCGCCCACGACGTCGGCCGGGGTGAGATCCGGCGGGAGCGCGACGGCGAGAAAGTCCAGCGCGGCCTTGGCCACCGCGGCGCCGATATCGGCGTCGCTGGGCGATCCCTGGCCGCCGGTGGGGGAGGCCGCGGGCGGGAGCCGGGCCTCGATGGCCCGCTGGGCGGCCGCGGAGTTTCCGGGCCCCTGAGCCACCGCGGAGCCCGCCAGCCAGCAGGCCATCGCGGCATACAGACAAACCCCGAAAGCGCGGCGGCGCGGCGGGGAGTGCAGGGGCAGAAGGAAGGGGCGCATCGTGGGCGGCTGAGCAAGCGCGCATCGCTGGCGGCTCTCAAGCCAAAAAGGGTGGTGCCACGGGATTGGCACGGGGGGTGAAAGGGGGCGATCTGGGGGCCGGCGGGCTCGGGCCGAGGATCGGGAGGAGCCGAAACGGAAGGCTCTTTTGTAGGATCAATTCCGATAGCAATTTCGGATACATCTTTCTGTTCATCGGGCATCCGGTTCGCTACAACGAACTCGTCGCTTTCTCCTGCATCTGGCGTTTCCACCACCGTGGCACGCCGGAGCCAAGTGGAAGTGGCGGACTATCGAAAAATGACTGAATCGTTTTCCAAGTGGGATGTTGGGCGGTGTGGTAACAACCTGCGGCTGCCTTTGTTGGCGGTCGTGTGTGCCTTGAGCAGCGTCGGGGTCGCGCGTGCGGCGGCGCCGGAGAGGAGCGCAGAAGTGCGGTCTGCGGAACTCCCGCCGGTCCCGGTCTCCATCGGCGCGAGCCTCGCGAAGGTCTCCGCGGCGTCTTTTGAGCCCGGAGTCGATTCGATGGTGCAGCTCGCCACGCTGAATATTGAGCCACGGGTGAGTCGGCTGAATGTCCCCGCACCAGACGCCCTTTCTCCGGCCAAACCCGCGACGGGTTACATTCCCGAGCCCGGGGCGATCGGCTTTGGCCTCGCGGTCGCGGCGTTGATCTTCGGCAACTTCGCGAAATCTTTTGTGCGCTGCTGGAAGATGACCTCCACCGGGGCGGAGCGTGAACCCTGAGCGTCCGACCCGGTCGGCGAGCATCCCCGCGCAGGCCACTCTGGGTGGGTCGCGTCCAGGCGCTGCACGTTTGCCATCCAAATTTTTGAGCGCCCCATTTTTTCCCATATGACGCCAGAAGAAGCGGACAAGGTCAGGTGGTTCTGTCTCAAGAGCCAACCGAAGCATGAACACATCGCGGCGGCGCACTTGCGCCAGATGACGGGGGTGGAGGTTTTCTGCCCGCGGTTGCGTTTCAAGCGACCGACGGTGCGCGGGCCGAAGTGGTTCGAAGAGGCGATGTTTCCCGGCTACCTGTTTGCGCGGTTCCACTTTGCGGCGCGGCACAAGGAGGTGCGCTACGCCATGGGCATCAGCAACATCGTGCGCTTCGGATCGCATTATGCGGCGATCGAAGACCCGGTGATCGTGAATCTGCGCGAGGCGACGAATGGCGAGCAGATCGCAGTGATCGAAAGCGACGTGCACGTCGGAGACAACGTGAAGATCGTCGAGGGCAGCCTGCGCGGCCTCGAAGCGGTGGTGACGAGCATGCTCTCCGGGCGGGAGCGCGTCCGGGTGTTGCTGAATTTCCTCGGACGCGAGATCCAGGCGGAGCTGAATCGTCCGGCGGTGCTCCCGGCGAAGCGCCACCCGCTGGCCGCGTAGGGCGGACGGGCGCTTTGCGGTGTGGGCCGAGCGCTCGCGCTGCCCGGGGCTTACGGCGCGTAGGTAAAGTTCCAGCGCGTCTCGCGGCGCAGCCCATTCGATTTCGCGCTTACGATCACCACGTAGGGTCCGGGTTTGAGCGGCTCGCCAGGGGTGTACGTGATCGTTTTCGATTCGGCGTCGAATTTCGCCGGCACGAGGCCGAGGCCGCTCACGCGCATCTCCACGGTGCTGGGATCGAGCTCGCCGAGGGAGGCGAGGTTGGCCTTCAACTCGGGTTTCGCGTTGCCGATCACTTCGTTTTGCATCGGCTGCGTGAGCATGCTGGACGCGGCGTCCTGCGCGACCACGGGCTCACCGCTCGGCGCCAGCATGCCTTGAAACGAGATGGCCACGGAAAAGGCATCGCGACCCTGGGCATCCTTACTTTTCACATCGTAACGGCCAAGCGTCAGCGCGTTGGTCGTCATGCCGAGGCGCTGGCCATAGACGGTAAAGGCGACTTCGTAACCGGCGGTGCGGGCGGCTTCGTGGATTTTGGCGGTGCTGTTGCCGCCCACGTAGGCGAGCGCGACGCAGCGGATGCCGAGGTGCTCTTCGATGGTCTTTTTCGAGCGTTCGAGTTCGTCCTTCAGCCAGTCCTCGTAGCTGACGGCGACTTTCGGCGGCTTTTTCCGCAGATCGTGGTGGGAGACGGTGTGGCTGCCGATCTCCACGCCGGCATCGCGCATTTCGGCGAGTTGGTCCCAGGTGACGGCCTTACCCCCGGTGTTGATGTATTTGAGATAGACGAAGACGGTGAACGGGTAGCCGAACTTCTTCAGGATCGGCCACGCCACATCGTAGGTAGATACGTAGCCATCGTCGATCGAGAGGAGCACGCTCTTGGGCGGGATGTTTTTCTCCCCGCGACGCCAGGCGAGGAAGTCCTGCATCGAGATGACGGCGAGGCCCGCATCCTTGATTTCCTGCATCTGCTTTTCAAACAGCTCGGGCTCGATCGAGAGGTTGCCACCCTGCCGGCCTTCCAGGCGGTGATAGAGGATGACGACGACTTGCGCATGCGGGTCGATGACCGGCTTCGGCGGTGGAGTCGGGGCCGGATTCTTCGGCGGCTTTGGCGTCGCGGGCTCCGGCGCGGGAGTGGCCGGTGTTAGCGTCGCGATGGCGGGGACGGGTGCTGGAGTCGGTGTGGCTTCGGCTTTTTTCCGAGGAAAGGGGAGCTTGATCTTGTCGCAGCCGGTGAAGGCGAGCGCAGCGCAGGCAAGGAGGATGGCGGTTTTGCGAATCATGGTCTCAGGTCCGGAAGCGGAAGCGCTGAAAATACAGGAAGGTCCCCATGTGGGAAGGTCCAACCTGCACTCCGTCCGCGGGGCGCTCTCGGGCGTGCAGGCTTTTGTCCTACTCGAGGCCGAGTTTGCGGAAAGTCTCATCCACATGCCGGAAGTGATGTTCGAGCGAGCAGAGGCGTCCGATTTCGTCCGGCGGGATGAGCGCGGTGATCTCCGGCTCGGCGACGAGATTGGTCTCGAGGGACTGGCCGCCCTGCCAGGTCTTCATCGCGGCGCGCTGGACGGCTTCATAGGCGGTCTTCCGTTCCAGGCCGCGCTCGGTGAGCTTCAGAAGGATGGTCTGGGAGTGGTAGAGGCCTTTGGTGATCTCGAGGTTGCGCGTCATGTGGTCCGGATAGACGAGCAGGCGATCCACGAGCTTGGTGAGCGTCACGAGCATGTAGTCGAGCAGGATGCAGGAGTCGGGGAAAATGACGCGCTCGACCGAGGAGTGGCTGATGTCGCGTTCGTGCCAGAGGGCGACGTTTTCGAGCGCGGCGAGGGCATTGCCGCGGAGGAGCCGGGCGAGGCCGCTGAGCTTTTCGCCCGTGATCGGGTTGCGCTTGTGGGGCATGGCCGAGGAGCCCTTTTGCCCGGCCGAGAAGTACTCCTCCACCTCCAGGACTTCGGTGCGCTGGAGGTGGCGAAACTCCGTCGCCCAGCGGTCGATGCTGGAGGCGATCACGGCGAGCACGGTGTGATACTCGGCATGCCGGTCGCGCTGGAGCACCTGCGTGCTGAGCGTGGCCGGGGAGAGACCGAGCTGCCGGCAGACGCGTTCCTCGACGCGCGGATCGAGATGCGCGTGGGTGCCCACAGCGCCGCTGAGCTTGCCCACGCGGATGCGCGGCTGCACTTGCTCGAGCCGCTCCAGGGCGCGGCCAAACTCATCGTACATGAGCGCCATCTTCAGACCGAAAGTGATCGGCTCGGCGTGGATGCCGTGGCTGCGCCCGATCATCGGGGTGTGCCGAAACTCCCGCGCCCGGCGGGCAATGGCGGTGCGCAGTTCACGGAGGTCGCGGAGCAGGATGTCCGAGGCCTCGGCGGTCTGCACGGCCAGCGTGGTATCGAGCACGTCGGAGCTGGTCATGCCCTGGTGCATCCAGCGGCAGGCGGGGCCGACGTAGCTGGCCACGTTTTCGAGAAAGGCGATCACGTCATGGTGCGTGCGTTTTTCGATCTCCATGACTTCGGAGAGCACAAACTTTCCCTTCGCCCGGATGGTCTGCGCGTCGGCCCGTGGGATCACGCCGATCTCGGCCTGCGCCTCGCAGGCGAGAGTCTCGATCTCGAGCCAGATCTCATATTTGCGTTGATCGGCCCAGATGGCCGCCATTTCGGGAAGGGTGTAGCGTTCGATCACAGGCGGCGGAGGCTGCCAAGGTGCGTGGTGCAGGAGAAGGGGAAAGTGCCCACGGCCTGCCCGGGGAAAATGCCGGTGGTCCCCAAAAACGACTTGCCCCGCCCGGACATGGAAGCCCGAAGCGGGGTTTTGGAAGTTGTCGTCGGCCCGGAGGCCGCGAGGGCGCGGGGCGCTCTCTGGTCAGTAAACGCGCGCGCGCACCGTGTGCCCACGGTTGCCGAGGCGGACGCGGCCGGTGTCGAGCAGGTCGGCGACGGCGGCGACGGTCTCCTGGCTGTTTTGGCTGTAAGCGCTCACGGCGAGGATGAGATCGCCGAGGCTATAGTTGGCGCGGCTGGCTTTCTTGAGTGGCTTTTTCATGGTGGATTGGAGTTGGAGGAGTTCCTGGGGTTTTAAGCAAAGGGTGTGCCAGGCACATTGGGTGATTCGATTCGCTCGGAAACTTGGACGCATCATCGGCAAGTGCGTTCATACTTTTTTTATTTTGGCACCTTTAGCATCGGCCCACGTTACCCCGCCTCTCCTCCTCTCTGCGCACGGTGGTGCACCGCCAGGCGCACGCTGTCTCTCCGATCGGCCCCGTTTTGTCCCGCCCCCGATCGGTGGAGTGCTTACTGGGTCTGGGTCTGCAGGAGCACGGTGAAGGTCGAGCCCTTTCCGACCTGGGTGCGGATCATGATGCCACCCTGGGCTTCGCGGACGAGCCGCTTGACGATGGAGAGCCCGAGACCGGTGCCCCGACCCGGCGCTTTGGTCGTGAATCGCTCCTCGAACATCTTGGCGAGCTCGGCGGAGGGGATGCCCGGACCGTCGTCGATGATCGAGATCGCGAGCAGCGGCGGACGGTTGGCAAATTCCTCGCGATTGATGAAGCGCTCGGTGGACGTGTCCCGATAGGCCGCAAGCTCGATCGCCTGGGGATGCATGGTGCAATGCACGTCCACCCGATGGCCGGTCTCGCAGGCCTGGAGGGCGTTGATCGTGAGGTTGAGCAGGATCTGGAGGAAGTCCGTGCCGTTGATGTCGGCGATGACGTCGTGCTCGAGCCGGTGGACGGTGAGTTGGTTGCCCCGGGCGCTCGGGTGCCGGACGAGCAATTCGCGGAGGTCGTCGAGGATCTGATTCACGCCGACGGTCATTTTCTCCTGCGGGGCACTGTGGAGAAAGCCGAGGTAGCGGCGCGAGATCTCGAAGCAGCGTCCGATCTGGTTGGTGAGCTTGCCGAGATCGTCCTTGATCGACTCGAGCTGCGGACCCTCGACGCGCGGGGCGTTCTGGATGGTGCGATTGATGATCTCGATGAATCCGCTGATCACGGTGAGCGGGCCATTCAGATCGTGGAGCACGCTGGCGTAGATTTCGCCTTTGGTGCGAGCCATCTCTTCGCGGACACCCTGGTCCTGGAGTTCGTGACGCAGGCGCTGCAGTTGGTCGGTGCTCCGCGCAAACTCGATCGCGGCGGTGTGCTTGGCGGCAGCGCGGCTCACGGCGTCGCGGATCGACCCGATGTCGAAGGGCTTGTTCAAGTAATCGCTGGCGCCGTGGCGCAGGGCCTGGCGCGCCGTCTCGATCGTCTCATAAGCGGTGAGCATCACGACCTCGATGGTCGGATCGATGTTCTTGAGTTCCTTGAGCAAATCCACGCCCGACATACCCATCATCATGATGTCCAGGACGGCGACCGAGATGGACTGCGTCTGGGCGAGTTGGATGGCTTCGACCCCATTGGTCGCGGTGAGGACGTGGTAGTCGTTCTTGAAGACGATCTTCAAGGACTGCCGCGGCCCCTCTTCGTCATCGACGATGAGGAGCGTCGGCTTCAGCGCCGGAGCCGCGGCGGCTTCAGAACTGGTAGCCGAGACTGAAGGTGATGGCATGGCTGTCAAAGCGGTAGGTGCCGTCGGCCGTGGTTCCATTGTCGATGTTGCGGGCGGGGCCATGGGCATATTGATAAGCGACGTCCCAATTGACGTGGTCGAGCGATTGTCCGAAACCGATGCTGTAGATGTTCCGATTGGAGTCCGGCACGATCGGATTGAAGGTGGCGTTCGGTGAAGAGTTCTCGCTGTAGATGTAGCCGACGCTCGCCCGCAAGCCATTTCCGAACTTCCGCGTCAACCCGAACTCATAGAAGGCACTGGATTTCCAGCCAAAGGGCAGGATCACGTCGCCGGATTTCTGATCGAGCACGAGGTCGTTCAGCGTGTCCCAGTCGGTCCAGTCCCAGTTGAATTCGAAGTTCCAGTTTTCGGTCGGCCGGAAGGAGTAACCGAGCACCACGTTCTGCGGAAAATCGAAGTCCACGGTCGCGTTATCCTCCCGGCGCACGCCCGGCACTGGGAAGGGGCCGAAAGGCGTCGGGACCGTGAAACCGTCGTATTGCAGGCGCGAGATGCCATCGAACTCGATGTTCGAGGCGCTGCGGTAGTTGACCCCAAAGGAGTGCATCGGGTGTGGCTTCCAGAGCAGCCCGGCATTGAAGCCGAAGGAGGTGCCGTTGCCTTTGAAGCGGAATGAATCGCCGGGCGCGAGCACGCCGCGTTCGAGGGTCGTCTCCGCGGTGTTGATGTTCGCCCCGATGGCGACGGAGAGGGTGTCGGTGACCTGCCACGCGAGCACCGGGTTGAAGGTGAGATACTCGATCTTGCCTTTGCGGGCGAGAGCCCGGAAGGCCGTGCGGTCGGGATACTCCATGGCAAAGCCAAAGGGTGCATACACGCCGAAGCCGAGGGCCAGCGGCAGATCCTTCAGCTTCCAAGAGGCGAAGAACTGCGGAGCAAACTGCTGCTCGTTGTTCGTATTCCCAAAGCTCGAGCTGCCCGGAGCGTCGAGCTCCACATCGACATTGAGGCTTATGGAGTAAGCTCCGACGAGGACGCTGATGCCGTCGAATTGCGTGATGCCCGCTGGGTTATAATAGACGGCAGAGGCATTGTCCGCCGTGGCGGCAAAGGCATTGCCGCGCGCGGTGGCGGCGGCATTCTGGTCGGGGATGCGGACTCCGAGGCCGAGAGCCATGGCCGGCGCGAGTGCGCCCGCCGCGGCGAAGGCGGAGAGGATTTTCATAGGCAGCGGAGGGTGGGAGCAATCCGCGAGCCTTGGCGAGCAGCAAAATCGAGCGCCCCAGGGAGACCGTGTGCCGGAGAGGTCTCGCGGAACGACGAGCGCAGCGCCACGGTGTCAAAAATGCGAGAACCCGCCATGCCGGGCGCGGTCCGGGACCGGTCGCATATCGGAGCGCTTATCGTGCTCCGACCCATGCGCTAGTTCGGAAGCGGCAGGGAGACGCGCACCACGCCGGATTCCCCCTGCTGGGAAGGCGCGATGTCGATCGAGCCGTGATGGCTTTCGATGATCTTCCGCGAGACCGTGAGCCCGATGCCGAGCCCGACCATGCGCGTGGAGAAAAAGGGCTCGATCGCGCGCTGGGCGCCATCGGTGCTGAAGCCCTTGCCGGTATCGCGCACCTCGACATCGAGGCGATGCGAGCCGGAGCTTTCCTCCCGCAGTTTCACCGAGACATTCGGGTCGTCCGGGTTGGCCTGGAGGGCGTTGAGGATGATCTCGGAGAAGGCGTGCTTGAGCGCGGCGCGATCGCCGGGGATGCGCCACGGCGCCAGTTCCTTATTGAAGCTGAGCTGGGCGACCTTCTTCCCGGGATGGAAGGTATGTGCATCGTGAAAGGCCTCGACGATGAGATCGGCGACCAGCACCGAGTCGTTGAACTCCGTCTGCCACTCCCGCGCGAGGAAGGCCATCTGATTGGCGAGCCGCGAAATGCGCTGCACACTCCCGGCCATCGCATGGGAGAGCGAGTCCTGAAACTCGGGATCGCCGATGGATTCCTTGATGAGCTGCTGATGCGTGGAGAGCGGGACGAGCGAATTGCCGATCTCGTGCGCGAGATGTTCGGCCATCGATTTCACGAGGCGCAGATTCGACGCTTCGATCTCCAGCTTCTTGGCGCGCTCGTGTTCCGTCACGTCCTCGATGCGCACCAGCGCGGCCTGCCCGCCCGCCGCGTCGGCCGAACCAAAGGGCCGCACCTCGATCGTGAAGGTCTGCCCCGGCGCGTACGGAAACTGGTAGTGCAGCGGCGGGCAGCCGACCCCGGTCTTGAGCGCCGTAAAGACCACGCTGCCGAGTTGCTGCGGGAAATCGGCAAACTCGAGCATGGTTTTGCCCGGCCGATCTTTCAGGAAAATGGCCCGCGCGGCGGAGTTGGCGTGCAGCGTCCCGAGATTTGCCCCGATGACCACGCAGCCGCTCCCGAGGTGCCCGAGGATGTCGGTCACCATCGCCTCATTCGTGGCCAGGCGGCCGTGCATCCAGGAGTTCCGGATCGCCAGGCCCACCTCCTCCAGCATGTGGAAGACGAGGCCGAGTTCGTCGTTCGTATAGGGCGATCCCGTCAGCCGCTCGTCAAAGACCGCCACCCCGATGAGCGACTCGCGATCGAGGATCGGGATCGCGACCTGCGCCCCGAGGAGCTGGAATTCCTTGGCGATCTCGCGATTTGCCTGCGCCTCGGGACCGTGCGCGCGCAGGATGCGGCCCTGCCGATGCATGTGCGCCCCGATGCCGGTGCGCAGCGAGAGGGCGAAACGCTGGAGCACCACCTGATCGAGGCCGATGGCGCAGGCCGCGCGCAATGCCCGATCTTCCTGGGAAAAAAGATGACCGCCCATGGCCGACCCCGGTTTCCGGAGAAAGACGACGGCGCGATTCACGCCCATGATCTCCCGCAGCGGCAGCAGGAATTGCTTCAGCAACTGGTCCGACTCGAGGCTGTGCGGCAACACTCCGGAAAAGCGTCGCAGCGCCTCCAGTGCGCGGATCGGCTCCAGCGTCGCGCGGGAGGCCGGCTCCGGGATCGGGGCCGCGGGCGCGATCACGGGCGCCGCGTCGCCGGGACGCGTGAGCCGGTCGAGCAGGCTGTGCAGCAGCTTCACCCGGATGGGCTTGGTCAGCACATGCGCCGCCCCGTTCAGGTAGGCCTCCTCCTCCCATTCCCAATCCTTGCCCGCCACATAGACCAGCACCGGGCAGGTCGGGTCGAGGCCCCGGACTTCTTCGATCGCCCGGATCGCCCGGGCGTCGGGCTGCACCACGTCGAGGATGGTCACGTCCACGACCCCGCGGGCGAGCAACGCCTCGGCTTCCGCGACCTCGGCTTTGGTGATCAGCTGAAACTCCACCGGGTCCAGGACCGCTTGGATCGCACTTGCCAGGGAGAGCTGTCGCGTGACGACGAGCAGCGTGCGCATCTATGCGGAAACGGTGGTGGGTGGCATCGTTGAGACGATTTGTTTGGTCGGGAGATCGACCTGCACAGTTGTTCCTTTTTTGAGCTGGCTGGCAATCGAAAGATTTCCTCCGTGGAGGTTCACGATTTTGCGACAGATCGCGAGGCCCAACCCGAAGCCGCGATTCGAGTCGCCGCGGTTTTTCGTCGTGAAATAGGGCGTCTGAATCCGGTTCAGATTCTCCTTGGAGATGCCCTCGCCCTGGTCGATCACCCGCAGCCGCACCCAATCGCGGGCCACCTCGGATTTCGGCAACTGCTCGAGACGCACCACCACGTTCCCGGCCGGCGCCGAGGCGTCGATCGCGTTGGAGACGAGATTCACCACGAGCCGCTGGAGCAGCACCAAGTCCATCTCGATCGCCACGCCCGGCGGCGCATCGACTTCGATCTGGACCGGCTTGTCGCGCGAGGCGCGGGCGGTGTCCGCCGCCTCGCGGATCACTTCATCGAGCGCGGCCACTTGCAGTTGCAGGCGGAGATTTTCCGAGAAGAAAAGCGACTCGCGGATGTAGGAGCGCATCGTCTTCACATTCCGGGCCGCGACCGGGAGCAGGTCCGGATCGACCGTCGTGCCGCCCGTCTCCGCCGAGAGCTGGAGCAGCGTGGAGATGGGGGTGAGCAGGTTATTGAGGTCGTGCGCCATGCCGCGCGACATCTTCCCGAGGAGTTCGAAATCCTGGTTCTGGCGGAGCTGCGTCTTCAGCCGGATCTGATTCACCATCAGGCTCAAGTTCTTCACCAGTTCCACGAGCAGGGTGATGTCCGATCCGGTGTACTCCCGTCCGTTGCTCCGTGGGCCGGCGATGAGCAGGCCGAGCGGTTCATTCTGGGACGCCAGGCGAAAGCAGAACTCGGCGCTGGTAAAGGAGAGTTGCTGACGCGCGAGCCGGCCGATGCTCCGTTCGCCGGGCCGCGCGTGCTTCGGATGGAGCGGCAGGTGCTCGGACTTGGTCCACTCAAAGTAATGAAAGACCGGCGACTGCAATGGGATCTCCGGCAGCGTCAGTTCGTCCTCCTGCGGGTGCGAGCGGTGTACCGTAAAGGCGTGGAGCACTTCGTCGCGCAGGATGATCTTGTAACTCTTCATCCCGAAGGTGTGGACGAGCAGCGCGTGCAGATCGTGGAGCAGCGTCTCGATGCCGTCGTACCAAATCATGTTTTCGATGAAGCCGCGGACGCGGTCCCGCATCTCAAAGCGATCGCCCTGCACCCTTCGATCCCAGCGTTCGACGGTGCTCCCGAGCAAACGCGGAAATAGAATCGAGGCAAGCAGGGTACTGAAGACCAGGACCGCCATGGACGTGATGAATGACGTCTTACTAAACTCCCCGGGCGCGAGGGCCGTGATGGTCAGCTGCAGACCGAGCCCGATGAGGAAGAGAAACCCCAAGCGAACGATGTGCGCGGCGTTCCTGCCGAGCGCCACATGCACATCGAGCAACTGGTGCTGCAGGACACTGTACCCAACGACGATTCCATAAAAAACCGCGGCAATGCTCCCATAAGGGAACACCGGCGTGTCGGTGAACGGGTAATCCGTGATCCCAATGATCGGCAGGATATCGTTGGTCCCCAGGATGACGAGCACACTTTGGGCGCCGATCAGCGGGTTGAGTCGGTGCCTCTGGTGTTCGGGGAGGCTCGCACGCCTTTTGACCAGGACGTAAATCGCGATCCCGGTCTGCACGAAGGCCAGCGAATAGACGTAGAAGGCCGGACCCGCGACAGAGTACCATGCATAACCTACGAACTGGACGCCGGAAATGAAGTATCCGCAGGCGTTGGCTACGACCAAGGCTCCGTGGAATGTGTAGAGCAGTGGGATAATGCGGCCGGGCTTCCGGTCTGCGATGAGCAAAGAGAGATGCAGCATCGAGACCGGAATGAAGATGACCGCATATTGTAAGACCGTCGCCCAGTGGAGCGCATCTGCTTCAGTCGTCGCGCGGAACAGGGCGAAGGTGCAGGCGTTCCAAGTCGCGATACAGAGCACCCAGAAGAAGAAGACCTGATTGATCTTGGACCGGGCGTCGTTCGAAAGAACGAAGACGGCCAGGAGCAAATTGCAGATCGCGCCGAGAAGCGGAGCGAGGTCGAGCAATTTCATCGACCTGGATCGAAACGGCCCAGCAGAAGGCAGGCATTCTTTCCGCCAAAACCACTGTTCATGCTCATCGCGAATTGCATCGGGTAGGGCCGCGCTTTTCCCGACACGTAGTCGAGATCACAATCCGGAGCAGGCGTCTTTAGATTGATGGTCGGCGGGATCGTCTGGTGGAAAAGCGCCAGCGCACAAACGGCGGCTTCAATGGCCCCGGAAGCCGCCAGGAGGTGGCCGGTTACGGGCTTGGTTGCGCTGAGCGCGATGCGCCTGGCATGGGGACCAAAGAACTTCTTAATGGCCGCATTCTCGACCCGATCGTTGGCTTCGGTCGCCGTTCCATGGGCATTCACATAGTCCACCGCGGTTTTTTGGAGGCGGGCTCGGTGAATCGCCCGGTCCATCGCCCGCAGGATGCCGATTCCGTCGGGATGGGGCGCAACGGGATGATAGGATTCACATGCGCGGCCGTGGGCCAGTAACTCGCAATAGATACGGGCATTCCGCCCAATCGCGTGGGACATCTCTTCCAGGACGAGAAAGGCCGCACCTTCGCCGAGGACGAAGCCGTCGCGCGAAGCATCGAATGGACGCATGGCCTCCCGCGGATCGCCCGGATGCCGGCTCATGACCTTGCCCTGGCAAAAGGTTCCCCAGATGGATGGGATGATCGGAGCTTCCGCAGCCCCGGCGGTCATGACATCGACCTCGTCATTTTGAATCATGCCCAAGGCATATCCCATCACGTCGTTGCCGGACGCGCTTCCAGTGCTGAGCGTAATGGCGTGGCCGCGGGCTCCGAGCTTGAGGGCGACTTCGCCGCTCCCGCCTCCCGCATAGCCATTGATCATGGCATGGAGGCTCACCCCACGGTAGCCGTGCGCCGCAAATTCTTCCTCGGCGCGGGCGGCGGTCTCGTTGTTGCTCACGGAGGTTCCTTCCACCACGCCGATCCGGTCCGGATCGATCGCGCGACAGTCGAGGCTGGCGTCGTCACTGGCCTGGCGGGCCGCGCACACGGCAAACTGGATGGAACGGTCGAGGCGCTTGGCCGCCTTGGGTTCGATGTATTCAGTCGGGTCGAAATTAGCGACTTCGCACGCGATTCGGACGGGTGAATCCCTCGGCGGAAAGCGCGTCAGGGGTGCCGCAGCACTCTTCCCATCGCGAATACTTTCCCAAAATGACTTCGCACCCTTTCCATTTGGCGCGATGACTCCGATGCCGGTCACCACTACCCGTCGCTGAGCGGCGACATGTGGTTCGGAGGGATTACTACGCATGGGTGCGTGGCCAGCGGTAGGGGAGCAGTGCAGGCGTGCTCTTC
>Ga0105048_10011321_pt1 | contig 14078 bp, 11 predicted proteins | sample MAT05_FD_78382 | JGI IMG/M metagenome (GOLD analysis project Ga0105048, IMG submission 78382) | Freshwater microbial communities from Lake Fryxell liftoff mats and glacier meltwater in Antarctica - MAT-05 | ecosystem: Environmental > Aquatic > Freshwater > Ice > Liftoff microbial mat | place...
TGGCCATCGTGTGGACCATTGATTGGCACCTGACTGATTCATCCTTGACTCGTTCACCCTCGACTAACTTAACTTTGCCTGTCACCCACACTCGCTGCACGATTCGCAATCTGACCCGCAGGGTTTCGCACCGACGCAAGGCTCGCTTAATGTAGATTGCGGGTCAAACTTAAGGACGGGAGCATCGATGACCGTCGCGGACCTACTCAAGCATTGGAAGCTGGTAGAAAATCCATTCCGGGGCGAAGAGGCTCGCCTGGATGATGTGCTCGCTCGTATGTCCAAGCAAGACGTCCTGCCTCGAAGTGTTGACTCGCGCGTGGCGAGCGTTGACGTTGGCCCCAAGCCACAGTCCAATTCGGAAGCCGCATCTACGAGCGAGAGCACCTCGCTCGTTCCTACTTCTTCGCAGCCAACTCTGACAAACTCATCGCGCCTTCGTCCTGTCCACCATGGAGAGTTTGAGAAGATCCTCGGCGACCTCAATCGGCCTAATTCCGCTGTGGTATTTGGCGAAAAAGGAAGCGGTAAAACCGCCATCCGTTTGCAGATTGCCCAGCGCATCGCGGCACACAACGCAGTGCATGTGGGCGCGCGAGTTCTGCTCATTCCCTACGATGATCTCAATGGCGTGCTCGATCGCCTGCACGAACGCGTCAACGGCAAGACGCCCCTTGATTCGCTCCAAAAAATCCGCCTGGTTGATCACCTTGACGCGCTGCTGCTCAATACCGTTCCTCGCGTGATCGACGCCGTGCTGGGCAAACCGCGAGGTGTCGCCGCAGATCCACTGCCCGTTAGCGACGCAGCAGGCGGCAATGCCCTTGCCAACAGCACCAAAGCACATAAACGCCTGGACGATGCGGCCAAGCGCGATCTGCTCTTGCTGCAGGCGTTGTACGACCATCCGGAACACGCCGCACAACGCACCAAGCTTTTGCGGCGAAAGCTTCGTATTTCGCGCGGGATTATGCCTTCACTTGAGAACGTGCTTGCGTTCGTAGGCCCGATCGTTATCCTGGCTTCGCTCGCGTGGACGGAGCTTTTCTGGAACACGTTCTCGCCACCGGCTGGTCTTGATAAAGACTGGGTCAAGTGGGCAACCGCGGGCTTCACCGGGGTCTTCATCTTCTGGCTCCTCAAGATCAGCTTGTGGGACAAGCTTCGTCTCATTCGCACCGCCCACCGCGTTCGCAGGCAGATCCGCGTGTCTGCACGAGGCGATATTTCGTACGCACGCTCGCTCAAACAACTTGGGTCGATTCTTGGCGAAGCCGACGCGCTCCCCATGACCGATTCGGAAGAGGCCCGGTATAACCTCTTTGGTCGTCTGCGCCGCGTGCTTCGCTCGCTTGGGTACGCTGGCGTGATTGTGATCGTTGATCGCATGGACGAGCCCACGCTTGTCAGTGGCGACGCCGACCGCATGAAAGCCGTCGTGTGGCCTTTGCTCAACAACAAATTTCTTCAGCAAGAAGGCGTTGGCATCAAGATGCTGTTGCCCATGGAGCTTCGCCACGCGCTCTTTCGCGAGAGTAGCGCGTTCTTCCAAGAAGCCCGTTTGGATAAGCAATGCCTTGTTGAGCGACTAGGCTGGACGGGCGTTTCCCTCTATGACCTCGCCGAGGCCCGGCTGACAGCATGTACGATTCCCGGTCTCGTGCCCGTCACGCTGGTTGACCTCTTCGAAGAAGACGTCACGCGACAGGATCTCATCGATTCACTTGATCGCATGCACCAACCTCGCGACGCCTTCAAGTTTCTCTATCGCTGCATGACCGAGCATTGCTCGTCCTATGGCGGCGGCGACCGCCGAATGCGCATCCCGCGCCACATCATGCAGTCGGTGTTGAAGCAGGAAGTTGACCGAGTCCAGGGTCTCTATCGCGGGATTCGCCCGGGATAATCAGGGCGCGTCCATCGTGCTTGACCTTGATCAGTCCATTTCGCCGCGAATCTCAAAAGTCTGCGTACCCTTCGCCTTGCAACTCGACACGCCGCACATCCTCGCAACTACTGGCCCAATTGCCAAGCGGCTGGGGCCACACTTTGAGCCGCGTCCCGAGCAGCTACGCATGGCAGACGCCGTCGAACGGGCAATCCGCGAGAAGTCGCACCTCTTGGTCGAAGCGGGTACAGGCATCGGCAAGAGCTTCGCGTATCTTGTTCCCGCGCTGCTTCGCGCGATGCTCCATAACGAAGTCGTCGTCGTTTCAACACACACCATCTCGCTGCAAGAACAGCTCATCGAACGCGATATCCCGCTCTTGATCGCGGCCCTCGAAGAAGCCGTAAAAGAAGCCGGGGCAACATTCACGACCGGAACTGTTGATGAAGATCGCCTTGACGCAACGGCCGCTCAACGCGTTGATGCCAACACCATTCTGGACGACGAAACTCGTGCACAGCTCGAAGCCGATCTCGCCGCGTTTGACGAGCGCGAGTTTGAGCACGGGCCCGAAGAAGCTTCTCCGTTTTCTAATCCCTCGTTCCCAGATCCAATCCAGCTTCGCGACACGCACGATACGCGAGAGTCGAAAGACTCCGCTGGATCAAGTGCTGCTCCCGGGCTCGTCATCCGCCCGATCATTCCTGTTCTTGTAAAAGGTCGCGGCAACTATGTCAGCATTCGCCGGCTTAAGCTCGCTTCGCAAAGACAAGACCGCCTCTTTGCCGACCCTGGCGCACGCCGAAGCCTTCACGTGATCGAAGATTGGGCGTACAAAACGCAAGATGGCACACTCTCGTCCATGCCGCAGCTTGAACGCCCCGGCATCTGGGACAAAGTCCAAAGCGACAGCGGCAATTGCATGGGGCGTCGCTGCCCCACCTACGAACAATGCTTCTATCAACGTGCCCGCAAGAAACTCGAAAGCGCCAATGTGCTCGTGTGCAATCACGCGCTCTTCTTTAGCGACCTTGCGCTGCGTGGCCAGGACGCGGGCTTTTTGCCCAAGTACCACCACGTAATCCTTGACGAAGCACACACGGTTGAAGAAGTCGCCGCAGAACACTTTGGATTGAGCCTGAGCGAAGGGCGCATCGCGCACTTGCTCTCGACGCTGTATCAATCGCGCACCGGCAAGGGCTATCTCGCGCAGCTCTCGCTTGGCGTGGGCGACATCTCGATGGTTGATAAAGCGATGGCGCTGGTAGAAAATGCCCAGCAAGCCTGCCGAGTATTCTTCGATGAGCTTCTCGATACCGCGTGGCAGGATCAAGACCAAGACGACTGGACCCGCCGAGCCGGACCACGAGCCGAAACGGGCACGGTTCGCCTTCGCAAGCCGGGCGCTGTTGGTAATGTGATCTCGCCGGTCATGCGCGAGCTTTCGATGCGACTCAAAGCCATCAAGGATGTTGCAAGCAACGAAGCCGACAAGTATGAGCTCAATGCATACGCAATTCGCGCCGAGATGATCGCGACTGAAGCCCAGGCGCTCGTCGATCAAGCTCTACCCGGCTGTGCCTATTGGGTCGAAGCCAGTGGCGGCGGCGACGTCGGCGACGAAGGAGCCATGGCTCGCGGGCAAAAGTTTCGCCGAGTCACGCTCGCGTGTGCGCCAATCGACGTGTCGCCACTCTTAAAGCAGCATCTTTTCACCAAAGACCATTCGACGATATTAACCAGCGCGACCCTCGCGACGCGCACAGTAAAGGCTGGCGAAACCACAGAGTCTTCAGAAACCGCATTCATTCACGCAATGTCGCGGCTTGGGTGCGAAGGCTCGCGCACATTGCAGATGGGTTCGCCCTTTAACTACGCCAAGCAGGTCGAGTTCTTTGTCGATCATCTTGCCGTCCAAAGGCTCGAAGGCGAACGCGAAGCCGACGCGATCGCGCGGCGAGTTCTCTTCCACGTCCGCGAAACCCAAGGCGGGGCCTTTGTGCTTTTCACATCTCTCGCAATGCTCGACAAGGTCGCTTCGCTACTCGCAGGCCCATTGTCCGCAGAAGGCATGCCCCTGCTCGCGCAAGGGCGCGATGGCTCACGCACCAGTATTCTGCAACGCTTCCGCGAGAATGAATCGAGCGTGTTGCTTGGAGCCGCTTCGTTCTGGCAAGGCGTTGATGTTCGTGGCCGTGGCCTTCGCAACGTCATCATCACCAAACTTCCCTTTGATCCACCTGATCGCCCACTGACCCAAGCTCGTGGCGAGCTTATCGAATCGCGAGGTGGCAACTCATTCATGGAAGATTCGCTTCCAAGAGCCGTAATTCGCTTTAAGCAAGGCTTTGGTAGATTGATTCGCTCAACGACCGACCACGGCCGAGTCGTCGTGCTCGATCCGCGGGTCACCACCGCTCGCTACGGCAGAATGTTTTTAGAAGCTCTTCCTCCGGGCATCAAAGTAATCGCGATCAAGTAAAGCCAGCATCAAGTTAAGCCAGCCCCTGTGCCGCTTCCATGTGGTACCCTGCGTGCGAAAGCGTATCGCAAATCGAACACCGCAAACGAGCCGAACCATGAACACCAGCCAAAGCCCGAGCCTTACTCAAGCACCCGTAACCTCCAAGAAAATCGCTATCGTCCTCTGTGGCAGTGGCAAGTCTGACGGCTCGGAAATCCACGAATCTGTCTCTATCCTCATCCATCTCTCGCGTCAAAGCCTCGGCTACGAGTGCTTCGCGCCCGATGCGCCGCAGACCGACGTCATCAATCACGCGACGGGTAAGCCGCAGCCAGGCCTAAGCCGAAACATGATGGTCGAAGCCGCGAGAATCAGCCGTGGCGTGATCCGTCCGATCTCTGAACTTCACGCGAAAGACTTTGACGGCATCACATTTCCAGGCGGCTTTGGCGCCGCGAAAAACCTGTGCGACTTTGCCACCAAAGGGTCGGACTGCACGGTCATCCCCGAAGTCGTGCGCGTGATTAAAGACTTTCACGCAAGCAAGAAGCCCATCGCGATGTGTTGCATCGCGCCGGTGATCGTGGCACGAGTGATGGGTCGCCGAATGAACGGCCCGGGATGCCGCGTGACCATCGGCACCGATTCGGCAACCGCCAACGCCATCGCGACCATGGGTTCGGAGAACATCGCCAAGAGCGTCAAGGAAACCTGCATCGACGAGGTGAACAAGCTGATCACGACCCCAGCGTATATGTACGACGCGACACCACACGAGGTCTTTGAAGGAATCGGCAAGATGATCGACGTCTTGACCGCGATGGTTCGCCGATAATCGCTGGCGTGCAATACTTATAAAAAATAGATTTCCGCATGCTCGATTTCTGTTGCAACAGCGAGATATCTCCTTCACAAACCTCGTGTTGAGCGCGTGTATAGTGCGACGCCCTTATTTACTATGGAGTGCTAGGCCGCATGCTTGTCGCTGAGAGTCGCCCACGGAACCTGAGTTGGCTGCATTCCGGGCCGTTGCTCTTTGGCGATTGGGGAACCAGCCGTCTCTATGTCCTTGGGCTCGCGTTTTACTACACGGCTCACGCATCAATTTACTATCTCGCGGTGATGTCGCTCATCATGGCGGGCGTGGCATGGGGTTATACGATCATTTGCCGGTGCTTTCCCGATGGCGGCGGTGTGTATTCAGCGGCTCGTAGCATCAGCCCCTTATTGAGTGTCATCGCCGCAACGCTGCTGCTTTGCGATTTCATCATCACGGCGTCCTTATCCGCGATTGAAGCCTATCACTATTTTGGGGTACACGGTAAGGGAGCGATTATTGCCGCCAGTATCGGCACGATTACGGTGCTTGGACTCTTAAACTGGTTTGGTGCGCGCGCCGCTGGCCGGTTCGCGCTTTTTATCGCTGTCATAGCAATCGCGGCGTCGGCGATCATCGGCGCAATGTGCCTGCCGCTGCTTCCGATTGGACTTAGTGCCGCCAAGCCGATTGTCACAGGCGTTGACGACCCCTGGAAAATGTGGGAGAGCCTAGTCCGAATCGTTCTTGCCCTTTCAGGTGTCGAAGCGGTCGCGAGTATGACCGGGCTTATGAAGAAGCCTGTTGCGCGAACGGCCAAACGCACGCTCTGGCCAGTACTTATCGAAGTTGTGATCCTCAATCTTATCTTCTGCATCGCGCTTAATGCGCTGCCTGGACGGCTGCAAACCTCTACGCCAGACTATGTTACGTATGAGCAGCAAATGAATCTCAATAGCGATTTGACCCCAAAGGCAAACGCAACTCCAGATGAAATAGCGGCTTACGAAGCAGTCAAAGCCGAAACGCTCGAGATCAAGAAATACCGAACTACGGCGGTCAAGGTTTTAGCGGATTACAGCGCGACGCGGCTGTTTGGGGAGACGGTGGGTAACGCCGTGGGCATTGCGGCGGGGATTATCTTTGGATTGCTGCTTTTGTCAGCTGTGAATACGGCAATATTGGCGATGGTCTCGGTGTACTACGCGCTCGCCCGAGATGGGGAGTTGCCTAAAGTTCTGACAAAGCTCAACTATTCAGGTGTACCTTGGGTCGGGTTGCTGCTCGCGGCGGGCGCGCCAGCGGTTGTGCTGTTGTTTGTTCACGATGACAAAGCGTTGGGCGAGTTGTACGCTATCGGGGTGGTCGGGGCGATTGCCATTAACTTTGTGTGCTGCGCGTGGAATCGAGAGTTACCCATAACCGTGTGGGAGCGGCGTGGGTTGTGGTTTATGGGCGGGCTCATGTCCGTGATTGGGGTCACAATTGTCTATGCAAAGCCGAATGCGACTGCATTTGCCGGGAGCATCATCGGTGTAGTGCTCATCGCTCGTTGGCTTGTTCGAGCCAAGGCACGCAGGGCGGCACTTATTGAACCATTGCCCACGCCCAGCGATGGTTGGCTTGCATTGTTGCGACAGACCTCACAGAATATTGTGGATACGGAATCTCGGATTATGCTCGCGGCACGTGGCCGGGACCACGCGGAATTCGCGGTGGAATTAGCTAAGAAGAGAGGAGCGGCGTTGTTCGTGATATATGTGCGCACGCTGCGGATGCTCGACGTTCAACCGGGACAAATTCCACGGATTGAGGATGATCCAGACGGGCAAGAGGCACTGGGAACGGTGGCGTTGATTGCACAGCGGGCGAGCGTGCCGATTGTCCCGATTTATGTGACGAGCCCGAATGTTGCTGAGGAGATTTTGGATTACACGGTGACGTATGGGTGCGATACTCTGATTATGGGCCGTTCGAGACGGAGCTTGTTTAGCAAAAGGATTGAAGGGAACGTGTTGTTGCGGGTCGCTGAGGACTTGCCTGAGGGCGTGTCGTTGATCACGCGAGCTACGCCAACGGTAGAGAATCCACGCGGGCTTGATTCAACGACTGGATGAACTGGTGTTGACTGAAATGGGCGGGCTTCACTGGGCGATTTCAAAAGGCGCGATTGCTCTGACAGGGTTGTGTCAGACTTGATTGCAGAGGTGTTCTTGGGCGAGTTTGGGCGACTATCCTCGCACTATGAGTGAAGGATCGCACGAACCAGATGCCAGTTTGCTTGAAGCATTTCCTACGCCGAGCGAAGTGCCCTTTGTGATCGAGCACATCGCCGAGGAGTTTACGAGCGTGTGTCCAAAGACGGGCCAACCGGACTTTGGCGTAGTGACGGTTCGCTTTGAGCCGCGCGCGGGCGCCAAGGGTGGGGTGTGTGTTGAGCTCAAGAGCCTGAAGATGTATCTTCAGTCGTTCCGCGACAAGGGAATTTACTACGAGGCAGTCACGAACCGGATTCGCGATGATCTTGTAGCGCTGATGGGTCCGACGTGGCTGATGGTTACGACGGATTGGCGCGGACGGGGCGGTATCCGAAGCGTGATCCGCGCAAGCAGCGGCGTAGTTCCACCTCACTGGCTGCGCTAGGCAATGCCTTGATAGCGTGCACGCACAAGCTATTTGTTCATTCGACCCGCGTACTGAAGCCATGATACTACTTAGGCAAATAAGTGTTGAAGATGTAGAAAGCGAAGCCCCTCTCAGAAAGAAGGGGTACCAAGACACGCCTGAGTTTCAGTGACGATTCGTAGTAATGAAATCTGAAACTGAAGAATTTAACCGCAACGAGAAGCCACACATGCCAACGCCGATCACGCCTGAAACCTCGACCAATACACCAGCCGCTCGCATGTTCATCAGCGACCTTGGCCCATCGCAGCGTGTGCGTGGCGTATTTTCGGTGGCGAATACACAGCTTGGCCGTACGCGAAATGACAAGCCTTATTTGCGATGCCTGGTTGGAGATCGCACGGGCGATTTGCCAGCGCGCATGTGGACGATTGAAGAGCACGTGTACAACAAGTTGCCGACGGACGGGTTTGTATTTCTTGAAGGGGAAACCCAGCCATATCAGGGCGAGCTGCAGCTAATCATTCACGAGATTGAACCTGTCGAGCCCTCGGCGGCGGAGATGCGTGACCTGTTGCCTTGCAGCACGCGACCTGCTGAAGAGATGTATGCGGAGTTGATGCAACTTCTCGAAACGTTGCAGCACCCATCGATGAAGGCGCTGGCAAAGTTGTACCTTGCGGACACGACGCTGATGGACGCTTTCAAGCAGGCCCCTGCTGCCAAGAGCATGCACCATGCGTACCTGGGCGGTTTGCTGGAGCACACGCTCAACTTGCTTAACGTCGCCAACGCGATCTGCCCTTTTTATCCCAAGATCAATCGCGACCTTGTGATGATGGGGTTGTTCCTGCACGATCTTGGCAAGACGCGCGAGTTGGTGTATGACCGCGCCTTTGGATATACCGATCGCGGCGAATTGATCGGGCACATCGTCGAAGGTGCGATCATGCTGCATGACAAGGCGCAGCAACTGATGCGCGAGCATGGGGTTCGCGTGCCTAGTGCCGCGTTAATGGTTTTGCAGCACATCATCATCTCGCACCATGGCGAGCCGGAGTTTGGTGCGGCCAAGTTGCCTTCGACTCCTGAGGCGATTTTGGTGGCGCAGCTTGACAACCTTGATGCGAAGGCGGCGGCATCTGTAGCCGCGACGCGTCCGGATCGTGCCGCAGAGTTTGACGCGAAAGGAAACTTCACCGAGAAGTCCTGGGCGCTGAACACCAAGCTGTACAAGCCCGATCCGCTGAAGGGTTGAAAGGCTTTGCAAGGCTACTAGCTGCGCGAGTTTCGTGGACGGAAGTCTGCTTGGTTTAGTGCACGAACACTGAGGCAAAATCGCTCTGGGATCTGGGCATGGACATCGACTATTCACTTGATGCGTCGCGCATCGACATTGAAGCCGTGTGGCGAATGTTGCGTAGTACGTGTTGGTCGCCCAACACTCGCCGCGAAGTGGTTGCGAAGGCAATTGCAAATAGCGTCGTGATCGGCGCGTACGAAGGCACGACTGGCAAGCAGGTTGGCTTTGCTCGCGGTGACGGATCGCGCGCCGTTTGCGTGGTTGTGTGATGTGATCGTTGATGAAGTCAGCCGCGGCAAAGGCATCGGTACTCGGATGGTCCAGATCCTTATTGCACACTCGGAATTGCGAACGCTTGGGCGATGGAGGCTTGCGACCAAGGACGCGCACGGCGTGTGTGAGCCGCTCGGTTTTAGGCCGGCGTAACTAGGGCGCTGGATGAAATGCAAGAGCGATGTATCGGCGTTGTCAGAAGTTGAGTAACCCAGAAGCAAGGTGAGAAAGAAGCGTGACGAGCCTGAAGCGTGGCAAGCTGAAACCTCGACGCATCGTGCCAGAATTACCGCAGCTTTCCAGGCACAAATGGGTTTGAGTCGAATTCACGGCCAATGGTCGTCGAGTCGCCATGCCCGGGAAGCACGAGCGTGTCGCGTGGCAGCGTGTAAAGCTTTGCGCGAATGCTCTGGGCGAGTTGCTGCTGACTGGAACCGGGAAAGTCAGTTCGACCGATCGAGCCATGAAAGAGGGCGTCGCCATCGATGACCACGCGGGGCGCGGTGATGGTCGCTGCAGCGTGAGAACCAGACGAAGGCGGGATGAATCGCACCGGCCCATCGTGGTAGAGGGCGATGCTGCCTGGCGAGTGGCCGGGGACGTGGCGAACTTCCCATGTTGTTGTGCCGAGCGTGAGGGTTTCTTCGTCGGCGATGAATCGATCGGCTTCGGGCAGCGAGATCGGCTGATTGATAAATGTTGAAAGGTTTCGCTCGGGGTTGGCGAGCCAGCCTTCTTCGGCTTGATGAAGAAGCACGGGGAAGTTTGTGAACGCGTTGCGAACGTCGGGGACGCCCAAGATGTGGTCAAAGTGGGTATGCGTGAGGACGAGCGCGTTTGGCTCAAGCTCGAGGAGTTTCGCGCGAGAAATCATTGCTTCTGGTCGCACGCCCGCGTCAACGAACCAGCAAGGCTTGGCGGTTTGTCCGTCAACTTCGGTATAGACGAGGTAGCAATTGGTCGCGAATGGACCAGGGTTGAAGGCTTCGATGATGAGAATTGGCGTGGCAGTTGGCATGAGTAAGAACCGTACGCGATCAATTGCATTCACAGCTTTGGATTCATCGCGCCTTTATGACGTGCACACCAAATTGAATCGTTCGCGTTGTGCACAAAGGATGTTCCGTACACTTGATGCGTAACAAAATCCGTAATCGAACCACTTCAATGTTCGAACTTCATGGCACAGTAAGCGGAGCAGGCATGAGTAGCGACTTTCACACGGCGGCACGTTCGACCTTGCGCTCTTCGCGCGCGTGGATCACGCTGCTCGTCACGCTCATCATCGGGCTCAGTATTGACGTCGGGACCAAGTATTGGGCCTTTAATACGATCGCAGGCGCGCCCGTTGTTTTAAACCGTGTTGAGATCGCCGCGACCAGACAACCCAGCATGCTCATTCCGCGGCATCAGCCAATTGTGGTCATTGCACATGTGCTCGACCTCACGCTTGTGCTTAATCCTGGCGCGGTCTTTGGCCTCGGCGCGGGAAAGCGGTGGTTATTTATCGTGCTCACCTTTGGGGCGATGGGGATGGGTCTTTGGCTATTTGCGACGTGGACCAGGCCGCGTCAATGGTGGGGACATGTGGCAATCGGGCTAATCATGGCGGGGGGAGTCGGGAACCTGTATGACCGAACGGTGTACGCGTGCGTGCGTGACTTTTTACATCCGCTGCCGGGCGTGATCTATCCGTTTGGTTGGTCTACGCCTTGGAGCGGAAGGGAAATCTGGCCTTGGGTTTCAAACGTTGCAGATAAGCTTTTGTTGGTGGGTATCGGGGTTTTGATCTGGCACATTTTGATCGGCTGGAAGAAGCGAACGGACGATGCCCCCGCTACGAGTTAGCCAAATGGTTACAGGCAACCCACGTCTACCATGACTTCGTGGCAAACGAAACTTCGGACAACACGCCTGCTATTGCTCGTAGCCAAATCGACGCCGATCGCGTGAATGAGATCCGGCTCGGGTCTGGGCACACGCTGGCGATTCGTCAATCGCCCAAGGCTGCGCTAGATGCCCAAGGCGGTACGGGTGAGTCTATCGAGCTGCGATCCAAAGATGGCGCGCTCGAGCTGCGAATCACCATGACGCGCGAGGGGCCGATGCTGCACGTCAAGGGCGGGGCGCTCTCGATCGAGGCGGCCGACGCGGTGAGCGTTTCGTGCAAACGGTTCGACGTTCGGGCGACGGAATCCATCCATATGGAAACCGGTTTGCTAGCGGTTGAATCCGCGGGCGAAGTTCGGCTGAAGTCAATGGGCCAGACCCACATCGATGGCGAGCTACTGCACCTGAACTGCGGCGACCGAACGGGCTATCCCGAACCGCCCGCGTACATCATGCCTGAGGAAATGGCGCGCGAAGTCTTTGGCGATAACGCAGAGCTGGCTCGAAAGCTCGGCCAAGGGCACGCGTATGTGAATTATGTCAAGGGGGCGCTGCCAAGTGCGAGTGCACATGGACAAAGCGGTGGGCCAGCGAGTGGGCCGAGTTGTGGGCACGATCACGGCTGATGCATTTGTAAAGTGTTGATTGGCTATAAATGTTGGCGAGGCGGCCAAGCCCGCAGGAGCAAGATCTCGGTGCAGTTCCTACTCGAAACGATTCGGCTTGCGCTGAGCAACCTTCGACTGCGATTGTTGCGGTCGGTGTTAACCGCGCTTGGAATCATCTTTGGCGTGGCCGCCGTGATCGTGATGAGCAGTTTGGGCGAAGGTAAGAAACAGCAAGCCCTTGAACAGATTGATCGGTTGGGTGCGCGCAACATCATCGTGCGTTCGATCAGGCCCCCCGAGTCGCAATCGCAGAATACCCAGCGTGCGAGCTTTGTGAATCGATATGGTTTAACTCGGGCAGATCTCGCGGTGATTCGTGAGAACTTTCCCGATGCTGAGGCAATTGTGCCGTTGAAGGATGTTGGCTCGCAAATCCTTCGCAACGAACGGCGAACCACGAGCCAGGCCTTTGGCACTACGCCGGAACTTTTGAGCGTGGCGCGGTTGAGCATCGCGCGCGGGCGGTACCTTGACGCGGCGGATCTTAGTTCACGTACGCTGGTCGCGGTCATCGGTGATCAGGTGGCCAAAGAGTTTTTCCCGCTTGAAGATCCAATGGGCGAGACGATACGCATCGATAGCAAAGCCTTTACGATCATCGGCGTGCTCGCGCCCGTAGGCCTAGCAGGTGGCGCGGGGGCGACACTGATTGGTCGCGACCTCAATAGCGATGTGCACATTCCCATTACAACTGCGGAAGATACCTTTGGCGATACGGTGTTTCGGCGGGTAGGTGGCGCATTTCAAGGCAACGCGGTGCAGGTTGCCGAGGTGTACATCAGCGTGCCTACGCGCGACCGCGTGATGCTTGATGCGGCTCGACTCGCGCGCATCGTGGATGTTCGCCGTCCGGGGTTGACGGACGTTCGCATCATCGTGCCCTTTGAATTGCTTGCGACTGCGGAGCGCGAAGCGAGGACGTTTAACCTAGTCTTTGGTGCGATCGCCGCGATCAGCCTTTTGGTTGGTGGCATAGGCATCATGAACATCATGCTCGCGAGCGTGACGGAGCGAACGCGCGAGATAGGCATTCGCCGGGCCATCGGCGCGACACGCCGCCACATCCTCTGGCAGTTCCTGGTAGAGACCAGCGTGTTGTCGGCAGTCGGCGGATTGATCGGCGTGGGCCTAGGCGTTGGCGGATCCATCGGCCTTTCGTACCTTGTTGAAGCGCTGCCGAGGCTCCCAATTATCGGCACCATGTTCAATGCGAATTCCGAGCTACCGACGGCTTTGACGGCATGGTCGATCATTGTCTCCTTCCTGGTCGCCACTGCTACCGGGTTGATTTTCGGTCTGTATCCTGCTCGTCGAGCAGCCCAGCAAGACCCGATCGTTGCGCTTCGTCATGACTAAATCAGCGAACGGTGTACGCTCGCGTTCCTGAGTTCAAGACGACTATCATGGGCCGTGCCGGGCACCCCATTAATCACACAATCCGATGCCGTTCTCGCATATGATGCCGCCCAGAAAGTGGTCGAGACGCACAAGCGCATACGCGCATGGCTGCGCCCAGGCGTGACGCTGCCTGAGATCGATCTCTTCGTAGCCAAGACGCTTGATGAACTTGGATCTCGGTCGTGCTTTCTTGGGTACAAGGTTCCTCGCTCGCCAGCGTTTCCATCGCACGCGTGCCTCTCGGTTAACGAGTGCGTCGTTCATGGCACCGCCGCGAGTCTTGCGCGCCCGATGCGCGAGGGAGACGTGCTGAAAATCGATATCGGCGTCACGTATCGTGGCTGGATCGGCGACGCCGCGTGGACGTATGTCTTTGGGGAACCGACCCCGATTGTGCGGAAGCTACTGGACGTTGGCAAAGAATCGCTTCGCCGGGGTGTCGCGGCACTCAAGCCAGGCAACACGCTGATTGCCTTCGCACGAGCCGTGCAGGGGTATGTCGAGGCAGAACAAGGCCTGCACCTGATCCGCGGGCTAGGCGGACACGGATACGGCCGGCGCTTGCACGAACCCCCTTTCGTGTCCAACACGGTGCCCACGTATGCTGGCGAATGGCCCGATGCACACGAAATCTGCAAGCCAGGCATGCTTCTCGCGGTTGAACCCATGATTGGGATTGGGACCGGGCAAGTGGTTCAAGCCAAGGGGCAGTGGCCGATATATACCGCCGACGGCTCACTCTCGGCCCACCA
>Ga0105048_10011322_pt1 | contig 14076 bp, 12 predicted proteins | sample MAT05_FD_78382 | JGI IMG/M metagenome (GOLD analysis project Ga0105048, IMG submission 78382) | Freshwater microbial communities from Lake Fryxell liftoff mats and glacier meltwater in Antarctica - MAT-05 | ecosystem: Environmental > Aquatic > Freshwater > Ice > Liftoff microbial mat | place...
AGGGTTCACTCCCTGAGGGTTCACTCCCTGAGGGTTCACTCCCTGAGGGTTCACTGTCGGCGGTCATTCTTCGTGCACCGACACGCGCGAAGACTCTTCGCCCTCTGGGCCGAGCAGCCGGGAGATGCTGAGGTCCAGGTTCGACTCGACCAGGTTCAAGATGCTGTAGAGCTCCGCCGAATCGAGGCGCAAGGTCTCGGCTAGATCTTGGCGCGTGCCGTCGACCAACATCTGTTTCGCACGCGCAACCCGACGCGCGGCTGTCGCGCGGTGCACGCCGAGCGTCAGCGCGAGATCGTCGCAGCTCATGTTTTTGAGCACCGAGAGGCGCAATACCAAGCGATCAGACGCATCGAGCGCTAGAACCGTGCGCGCAAACGCCGCGCGAAACGCCGAGCGGTAGTGGACCTTCAAGAAGTCGAGCTCGACGTCACCGGCGCCTGCCAAGGCAGCGAGCGTCTCGTCGTCTGATGACGATTTCACCTTCTTGCCGCGCTCGGCGTTGACGAAGGCGCGCATCGCAGCCACGCGCAGCCAGTTTTCGAGGAAGCCCTGCCCTGTGTAGCTAGCGATGCGTGGCTCGCCTCCAGGGGCCGCCACGAACAGGCGCTCGCGTAGCAGCTGCCTGAGCTCGGCTTTGCGATCATCGGTGCGCGCGAAACGCGACAAGGCGCGATCGATCACCTTTGCGAAGTGACGCTCGAAACAAGAGATGGCCGCGCCGTCTCCGCGTGCGCATGCACACGCGAGATAGAGATCGTCGGGGCGAATGCGCCCGAGCGCCGCCTCGCGATCCGTCGCATTCGCGAGGTGGCGCTCCAGGTGTTGCGTGAATAGAGCCGGCTCGACGGCGAGAGCAGGCCACGCGGCTCGGCCTGCTTCGAGCAACGTGCCGAGGGCTCCAGCTGTCGGCTCCGCATGCATACGACTCAACAAGAGAAAGCAGGAGGGAGGCTCGGGCGCAAGGGGGCCGCTCGATGACAACGATCACGCCCGAGCCCCGAGCTGGCTCTTACCCGGCGTTCAGTGTCGGATCTTTCCGTCCAGCGCTCCCAAATAGGCCGCAATCGCTAGCAGATCTGGCGGCAAAGGCGCCTCGAGCACCAGACGCCCCCCATCGCAAAGCGGCACCTCCAGCCGGCATGCATGCAGCGCCAGTCGCGCGAGACCGAAGCGCGCGCGGATCAGCCGGTTGTGCTCGGATCGTCCGTAGGTCGTGTCCCCCAAGATGGGGCAACCGATGTGCTTCGTGTGACGTCGAATTTGATGAAAGCGGCCTGTTTCAGGGCGCGCCTCCAGCCAGGAGATGCGCCTTTCCCGCAGCGGTGAATCGGCGAGCGCGGCTGTTGCCAAGCAACGCACATGCGTCTGCGCCGGCACCCGCTCGGCGCCCTCGTCTTTCGGCACTGGGTGGTCGACGAACATCGACGGCTCGCTGGGCACGCCCCGTACGAACGCCCAATAGTGCTTCTGGATCCGCTTCTCGGTGAAGGCCAGCGACATGAAGCGAGCGCTGTCCGCGTTCTTGGCGAGGAGCAGCACCCCGCTGGTCGGCCGATCGAGCCGATGCACAGGAAACAGCTGAGCGAAGCCCTGATCGCGCAAACGCGAGAGCACCGACTCCGGACCCTGACTCAACCCGCGATGCACAGCCAGACCGCTCGGCTTGTCGATCACCAAGAGGTCGCCGGATTCGAACAGAATCGGTAGGAGGATGACGCCGCCCAGTATCGACCGCTGCTGGTCACATGCGGTAGCTTTTGACACATGCTGCATTCCTTTCGCTCACGGCTCGGCTTTTCGGTCGGCGCGCTCTTCTGCCTTGCTGCGTGCAGCGACCCCGAGTTCGTCCGCTCCCCCGGCGGGGGCGGCTCAACCAGTGTGGGCGGGTCCGGAAGCGACGGCGGCTCGGGGGCAGGCTTCAACGAAGGGGCTTCCTCGTCTTCCTCGGGCATCGTCGACCCGTGCGATGGCATCGCCTGCGACCCCGGCCTCCAGTGCGTCGTCGATGACCTGGTGCCCGAGTGTGTGCCAATCACGTGCGCCCAGGCCAACTGCAGCGCGACAGAAGAGTGTGTGGTGCTGCCGAACGGAGGCGCCGTCTGTGTCGATATCAGCTGCGACGAAGACGTCGACTGCCCGCCCGAAGAATTCTGCAATGGCACGATCTGCGTAGACGATCTGTGCACTGGCGGCGACACCAGCTGCGTTGGCGACGACCTCTACGAGTGCGCACAAAACGGCAGCAACGACGCCGTCAAATACACCTGCGGTAGCACCGCCTACTTCGACAGCAACTGCAATGACGACGGAATGGGCAATGCCTATTGCGGTTGCGCCGACGATTGGGATTGCCCGAGCTTCACAGTCTGCGACGTCGATCAATGTTCCGGAACCGGCGTAGCGCCGACCTGTCAGCTCGCGCCATTGCCGTTCACCGACGCGCTTCCCGCTCCTGAAATCGTGTGGGGCGGCACGAGTGAATCCCAGAAAGATGCGCTCGGGCGCCCATTCGAAAAATCGTCGCAAGTCGTGATGACACCCGCCGTCGCCAACCTCGACGACGACAATGGCGACGGGCTGATCAACGAGCGTGACTTTCCGGAGGTCGTCTTTCTCACCTTCTGCAACCAGGAGATCTCGAACAACGGCATTCTACGCGCCATTCACGGCGGCGGCCCGAACAAGGGCGCAGACTATTTCGCCGTGTGCGGCGCGACCACCTGGCACGAGGGCGACCCGATGCCCACCAATTGCGCAACGGGCGCGGTCACCTGCGCGAACGCCGACATCAACTCGACCGCAGCGATCGCCATCGGCGACATCGACTATGACGGCACGCCAGAGATCGTCGTGATCACCGAGAACCGTGCGGTTCAGGTTTACCGCAATGACGGCACCATCGCCGCGACCTCGGCCAGCAATATCTGGCCTGCCGCGGGCTACGCGAACCCGGCGCCCGCGATCGCGAACCTCGACAACAGCGGCTTCGCAGAGGTCGTCGTCGGTCGCTTCGTGGTGACCTTCGCGAACGACGTGAACGGTAACCTCACCGTCGTCGACACCTTCTCCGGCAGCTTGATGAACGGCACTCAAGGCCAGGGCCCCGCGGTATGCCTCGCCAACCTGACCGGCGACACGCGCCAGGAGATCGTGGCCGGGACCAGCGTGTATGCGTTTCCCGATCCACCGGTAGGGGCCACCAATCGCGCTGAGTGCGCGCTCTTTCCCCCGAGCACGCCAGAAGAGACAGCCTATTGCAATGGCCAGCTCCTGGTCGCTTGGGACGGCCAGACAGTGAACGGGACGACCTTGATACCCAACAGTATTCGCGACGGCTTCTGCGCCGTGGCGGACTTGCTCGGGTCAGATCCACTGATCGCTCCGAGCCCGACGAATCCATTGGACGGCTTGCCCGAGGTGGTCCTGATCAACGAAGGAAACTTCCTCGTTCTCGACGGTGCTACGGGCATTGTCCTACGCAAGACGGCGCTCGGCCTCGGCTCCGACGGCGGCGCGCCCAACATCGACGACTACGATGGCGACGGCTTTCCCGAGGTCGGCAGCGCTTTTGGCGCGGCGATGACCGTGATCGATCTGCAGGACACGAGCGCATCGTGCCCTGCGTGGCCGACGGTGCTCAGCGACGCCATCAGCCTGACGGGTCCACAGTCCAATCCGCCGCGCACCCCGCCGGCGATCGCCTGCAGCACCGACGCCGACTGCTCCGGAGTCGACGCTGGTACGACCTGTAACGTGACCGTCGGCGAGTGCGTCTGCCTCCACAACGGCTGGCAACGTCAGACCGAGGACGACTCCAGCCGCGTGACTGGCTCCAGCGTGTTCGACTTCAATGGCGATGGCGGCGCTGAAGTCATCTACAACGACGAGTGTTTCTTCCGCGTGTACGACGGCCTCACCGCCGACGTCCTGTTCAAAGAGCCGAGCGAGAGTCGCACCCGCATCGAGTACCCGGTGGTCGCCGACGTCGACAACGACGGCAACGCCGAGATCGTATTCGCCACCAGCAACGAGTCGGGCTTCTGCTCGGTCGGCGCGTCGTACGACTACTCCAACGGCATCGAGGTGTGGGGCGACCCGTCGGATACCTGGGTGAGCGGACGTCGCATCTGGAGCGAGCACGCCTATCACGTCACCAACGTGACCGAGGGTGGCAGCGTTCCGGTCACCGAGCCCGAGAGCTGGCGCCCGTACAACGGCCGCCTGTACAACACCTATCGCTCGAACCCGCGTTCGTACGGCGTCGCGCCCGACTTGGCCGTGACAGCGATTCAGTTCACTTCGCCGGGCGAAACTTGTGGCGTGCTGAGCGACCAGCTCGACATCACCTTCCAGATCGACAACCTCGGCGATCTTCGGGTTGGGCCGGGCGTCGTCGTTCGCTTCGACGGCAATTGGACCGGCCTATCGCTGATGGAGCCGCTCTACGCGGATGCGGCGATGACTCCGCTCGAAGTCGTCTTGTCGAACAGCATCGAGCCGGGCGAGTCCATCTTGCTGACCGTGAGCTACGACGCGGTGAACAACTCACCAATGGTGCTGCCGGACGAGGTCACGGTGATCGTCGACGCGCTCTCGCAAGAAAATGAGTGCGACGAGACGAACAACGAGCTCACCGAGCCGGTCCTGCCAGGCGCCGCGCAAGCCGATCTGCGCCTTTCGATCGACAGCATCACGCAGATTTGTCCCCCGACGGTGACTGCAACTGTGTTCAACGATGGCTCGGCCGATGCTTCTGGCGTCATCGTGCGCTTCTACGCGGGTGACCCCAATCAGGGCGGCGCTCCAATTCAAGACGTGGCTGTCCCCGGGACCATTCCCGCCGGCGGCTCTGTCACCATTACGCCGGTCTTGAGCGCGTTCCCCTCGTCGGCCCAGGTCACCACCTTCGGCGTGGTCGACCCCGACAACCTGATCCCGGAGTGCAACGACGGAAACAACAAGGACGCCGCGCCCACCACTGTCTCCTGCGGGCCAGCCTGATCGCCGGCTGTACGCGGAGCTCGCCTCATTCTTTGCTCGACGAACAGCCACTGTAGCGCGGACGCAACAGTGGCAATCGTGACCGAAGGGTAAAAAGGCCGCGTGGCGTCTTGCCCTGACGGAGCGGCGCGTTAGATTCTCGGGCGGTCGGCCGTTGCTCTGCCCCGCTCGCAGAAGAACACGCCTGTTGACCAACAGATCTCGCCGTTTTGGAGGTCATTTTGCTGAACCGACTCGTGTTCGCTGGCATGCTCTCGTCAATTGTCGGGTGCATGGGCAGCCTGAGCCCAGCGCGACCGGCCGCAGAGGCGATGGGCGCTCACCCCGTCGGCGTAACCACGATTCGGGTCGCAGACGAGAGCCGTGAACGCAACCTAGCGGTCGAGGTCTGGTACCCGGCCGATCATGACGACAGCGAGGTCGACCCTGCGGTGTACGAGGTCCAGGCGATGGGCGGCACGGTGGCGAGGCTTCGCTCGAAAGCCCAGCGCGAGGTCGCTCCCTGGCGGGACGGCGGGCCGAGACCGGTGATTCTCTTGAGCCACGGCGCGGGCTCCAATCGCTTCGGCAGCTCGAGCTTGGCGGAAGTGCTCGCTAGCAACGGCTACCTCGTCGCCGCGCCCGATCACGACGGCCAAACGACCGCCGACAAGTTCTGGGGCATCAGCGAAAGAGAGCGAGCGCAGAGCGCCTACGATCGCCCGCTCGACCTCTCCCGGGTGCTCGACGCGCTCGAGCGGCGCCCCGCAATCGGCGACCACTTGCTCGACGGCCTCGCCGATATGAGCAAAGTCGCCGTAGGGGGCCACTCGTTTGGCGGACGAACCGCGCTCGCGATGGTCGGAGCCCGCTTCGATGTAGAGCGTCAACAACGAGAGTGCGCGGCGCACCCCCAAGACCAGCTCTGTTACACGCTGCCGATCTTCGCGCCTCACGCCAACGCGGGGCGCTACCGATATCGTGATGACCGGGTGAAGGCGGCGTTCCTGATCGCGCCGGCCGGCTTCGAGTTCTACCGAAGCGACGGCATCGAGCAGGTCGATGCGCCGGTGCTCGTCGTGGGTGCAAAGCGCGACCGTAAGATGCCCTACGCCGTGCGCCACAAGCCGATCTTCGATGCACTGAAGCCGGACCATTACCTGCTCGGCCTGGAAGACGCTGGCCACCTCACGGCGACCGACGTGTGCGCCATCATCGATTCGATCGGCTTCCTAGCGAAGGCGACAGGCGGCGACGACGTGAAGGACGGTTGCGGCGAGGGCTACATGCCAACCGGCGAGGCGCTCGAGCTCGTGTCGAATGCGGCGCTCGCGTTCCTCGACGTCCACCTGTACAACGACGCGGGCGCGGTGGCGCGGCTCGAAGTCGCGCTCAACGCCGCGGCCCCGAAACACATCGCGGCACGCGCCCCCGCGACATTGTAAGCACAATGTCGAAACACGGCCCGTGTCCAATGTCTCTCGTCGACAGGGTTTCAAGCTGTTCGGTGCTCTAAATCAGGGGCGTGATTCTCGGCCAAAGAAGGCCACAGGCCAAAGCCAAAGCCGAGCCCAGCTGAGCGATGTTGCCGGCCTCTTTCTTGCTCTGTTTCTGGATGCGTCTCTCTCGCTCTCTTTCTGGCTGAAGCCTGTGGCCCTGTGGCCCTGTGGCCCGAAGCCTGACGCCTTTCGCGCTGCAGCTGCTGACAGCCCCGTCGAGAATCATGCTCGCTCATTTGGCGCCCAGTCATGGAGCTATCGTCACCGAATGACCGGGCCCGCTCAGACTGCGACGGCCGTGCCGCCTTCCGTCGAGCAAGGTCAGGACCGCGCCTTGCTCGACCAGCTCGCCGCGTCGGAAAGTCTGGCTCGCCAAGCGATCGTGGCAGTGCTCAGCGCGTCTGGTTTCCCGAGATGACCACCAAAGAACGTGCGCGATCGGTTCCGAAGCGTCGTCGAAGCGCAGATGGACGTTGGTCGGCACGGCTGCGAGGCTGGTCGATCTCGCTCTGCTCGGATGCTCTGCGATTTTGAAGCGGCGGCAAGGTGCGCTAGTGTCACGAGATGGAGCCAGCGCAGCGCTACGCCACGTTGGAAGACCTTCTGGCGCTGCCGCCGCATGTCACCGGGCAGATCTTGTTCGGTGTGCTCCACGCTTTTCCGCGGCCGGCGCCCAGACATGCGATTGCCGCGTCCAGCTTGGGCGGAGAGCTTTGGCCTCCGTTTCATCGATGACGCGGCGGGCCCGGAGGCTGGGTCATCTTGCCCGAACCGGAGCTTCACCTCGGCGGCGACGTCGTGCCTGACTTGGCGGGTTGGAGGCGAGAACGGATGCCAGAGGTCCCGGTCGATCGTGCCTACTTCACGCTCGCCACCGCCCCGAGGGGCAAAACTGGGGTCGGCAACACACGGCATGGATGACGCCTTCTATCTCGAGCGCTACGCGGCGAAGCAGTGGGCCTTCGCGGGCATGGAGCACGAGGGCGGTCAGGCGACCGCCGAGGTCCTCACGGTGGGCGGCAAGACGCCGGAGGAAGATCGATGACGGCAAGAGCGCCGAGAGAATCCCGTTCACCACTCTGGGGCCGTGACCTCGGCGAGCTGCTCGCTGCGATCTACGCGCTGGAGTTGGACGAAGATGGCCATTTGCGCGCGATCCAGGAGGCCTGGGGCCGCTTGCCGATAGGGGGAGAGCTGACTATGGCGTTCGCGATCCGAGCCGATGCGGCGGAAGTCGTGGTGCTCGATCAGCTGCACCTGAACGTCCCGAGTCTCAAAGAGGCCTTTGTGCAGGTTCTTCCCTCGGTTTCTCGCGCCTACCGCCTGGGCCTGCTGCGCGCTCCGCCGTTCTTCGGAGCGATGAGCATGGCGTATGGGCGCACGCGGGCCGCACAGGCTTCCCGCGAGCGAGGTGTTCACGATTTTCGTTGTATGCACGCTCCCACGGGCACCGGCTTCGCCGTGACCGTGGGAGTGCCCCTGCTTTCGGACGAACCGCCGCCAGCGACGTCTCCGCTCTTCGCAGGACTCGCGCATCACCTCTCGGCTTCCTGGCGCTTGCGCAAGCGGCTGGCTGCTGCGGACGGGTTCGGCGAAAGCGCGGAGGCCATCTTCACGCCAGGCGGGCGAGCAACCGAGGCGCTCGGGGCGGCCCGCACACCGGCGGTGCGCGACCGCCTTCGTGAGCTTGTCCGTGCGCGAGAGCGGGCCCTGCGAAGAGGAGGCGGCGCCCTGTGGCCGGCGTTGCTGGACGGGCGCTACACGATCATCGACCGCCTCGAGAGCTCCGGGGCTCGATACGTCGTGGCGTATCGAAACTCGCGCACGGCCGCGCAGCTGGTGCGGCTCGGAGCGCGGGAACGGATGGTGGTCAACGCCGTGACCGCGGGCGTCGCGGAAAAGGTGATCGCCGTCGACCTGGGCGTGAGTCCGGCCTGGGTGTCACGCGCACTCACGTCGGCGCTGCGCAAACTCGGGCTCGCGAACGCCATCGAGCTGACCCTGCTGGCATCGAGCTCTGAGTTCGTCGTCCTCGACGACGAGGTCCTCGGCCGGGGCATCATGCGCGCCTTTGCGCTCGCCGGTTCGTCCGCGGATGGGCTGCTGCAGCTCACGGCCGCCGAGCGCGCCGTGGCGTCGGACCTATTGCGGGGCCTGAGCAGTCGCGAGATCGCGGCGCGCCGCAACCGCAGTGAGCGCACTATCGCCAATCAGGTGGCGAGCATCCTCTCGAAGATGGGCGCTCCTTCACGCCGCGCGCTGGTGGCGATGCTCGTTCGCTGAATTGGCCGACTTTATCGGCGCTGAGCCTTCTTCGCCGTGGCTCGCGGGCGCGCTCCATGCGCCGCCCACAATCCGCCGGTCAACACGCGTGGAGCTCGCTGCCCCATCGACCATGAGCCTTTGGGAACAGCGTTCTCGGGCCCGAACACGCGTGCCGGGGAGTGCCCAGCTGTCCAGGTTCAGCCCAGCTTTTCGTCGACTTTCGCGTGCCGAAATCCCCACTCGCCCCGAGCCAATTTACCCGAGCAAATTTGGACGCTCGGCTGTGGATGTGTGGTGCCGCACCAGCGAGCCTTGTCGCGAAAGAATTGACCATGTTCGACTGCGACCCTCTCAGGTAACGGTCCGCGCTGCGTCGTTCAACCCTTCAGGAGCAGACATGGGCAGCGTGGTACGTTCGCATCTCGGCTCTGGCCCAACACCCGCCGTTGTGGGTCGCTCGCTGATCACCGGATGCCTCCTCCTCATGGCCGCTGTGTTGGGTGCCGTTGCTTGCGGCGATGACACGTCTGGGGCAGCTGGCTACGAGTACGGGGGCGAGAGCCCCGGCACCGGAACCTACGAGGACAGCAGGCCGACCGGCGAGGATGGTATCGAGGAACGGGTATGCACGCGCTGAGCGCCGGACATGCGCCGACGACATCACGAGCCACATGCACATGTTCGGGGGTCTGGCGGCCGAACACCTCGCCGACCACCTCGCGAGTCGCGGTTAGCGCACACCATGCCGACACAGAGAGAGGGACGCGTATGCAATTCAGGACGGCTGGCGCCACCCTGGCGGACGTACCCAACACCTTCGTTGCCGGCCAGACGCTCAAGGCTCGAGACCTCAATGCGAACTTCGCCGCGCTCGACGCACGGATCGCGACGTTCGAGGCCGCCCCGACCCATCTGGTATCGACCGGCAATGAGGTGCAGACCGGCGCATACTCGGCTGACCTCGTCTACGAGGGCATGGAGGTGACCCTGCAACCGGGGACCTGGCTCGTCGACGCCACGGCCACGCTATCTTCGAGCGTCCAGAGCGACGCCGTCCAGCTCGGTCTCTGGGATCAAACGAACGCTGTGGATGTTCCGGATTCGCGCAGTGCCGTCGCCACCTCCGCGGCTCTTAACGGTGGGTATTTTTGTGGCGCAGACTCCTGCTTCATGGCTCCGACGTCGGCCTCTGCGGTGATCACCGTGGCCACCGCGACCACGATTCGCGTCAAGGCCTTTCGCAACGGTAGCTCGACGCTGACGGTGGGGCCGCCAAACACCGCGATCGTCCTTGCGCCGTTGAATCGCATCTCGGCACTCAGGTTGCGATAGGCTAGGGGCGAAGCGGTTTCGTATTGGAGGCGAGCACGAATGATAGTTGAGCGTCAGATGCGCGGGCGGCCCGTCAGGGCAAAGGTTTGCGTCTCCTTACTAGCGATCACGGCCATCACTTCCGTAGTGCTCGATCTCCGAGCGGACGAGGTCGAGCTGACCGACGGCGGCAGAGTGAAGGGCAAGGTCGTTGTCGAGTCTCCCCAGGAAGGGGTCAGGGTCCTGCTCGAGGACGGCACGACCTATTCGGTTCCGGCGGCGCTGGTGAAGAAGGTCACCTATGGGGATGCAAGGGCGTCAACAACTGCGGCGCCACCCGTCGCTCCGGCGCCGCCCGCCGCGCGCAACCTGGTCGAATCCGATGGTCGCGATGGAAGTCACCCAAACTGGACCTTGTTCGGCATCGGAGCCGGCATCTTCGGCGTCGGTTGGATCGGGACGGGGGTCGTGACGACTGTCGTGTGCCAGAACGTCAACTGTGCCAATGCTGAGCCAGCCCTGGCGTTCCTCCCACTATTCGGACCGCCGGCGATCCTCGCGGTGGGGGAGCCGGACGGCACGCAAATCGCCGGACTGATCGTGGGAGAGACCGTCCAGCTCACCGGCTTCATCCTCGCCATCGTCGGCCTCGCGACCACCGTCGATTCGGGTGACGCCAGAATCGAGTCACCGTTCCGCATGGGAGAGCTGCCTTTCATGGTGACGCCAGTCGCCGGCACCGGCTTCACGGGACTCCAGGCGCTCGGACATTTCTAGAGCTCTTTCGACGGCAGCGGGGCCCGTGCCATTGAGCGTTTCCTCGACCCTCCACCCGACCTTCGGGGCTGAGGTGATCACGAGCCTGGCGACGGCCTCTGGCGACGTGAAGGGTGTGTACCTGATGGGCCAGCTGACCGGCGGCTTCGTCGCATTCTGATAGATCTGTTGCCCATTCTCGCCAACGTCCACCGACCGCCAACCTCGCGCCGACGAAGCGCAAGCGTTGATCGACTACGAAAGCATCACTCAAATGGCAATCCTCAGATTCCCAATTCTCCTTGTCGCGCTCACCCTTTCAGTCGCCTCCTGCGGCAACGAAGAGCGCTTCGCGTGCGTTCAGATGAACGAAAGCCACTGCTTTTGCAGTTTCGGATCGGCTATGCCCAAGAAGATCGAGGAGGGGAGGGCGACCGAGATCGAAAGCTGCACGCTCGACGACCTTGCAGACGGGACCGACCACGACAATCAGCTGTGCTGCGCGTCGGATGACTACGCTGCAACGAGCGGCCTATGCCATTGCTTGGCAACAAATGGTGGTGGTTGCTCCACCGCCACTAGCGTGGCGCCGAATCCCGTTAGTTCCTGCACACCTTCAGGCGGCGGGCCGGGCGTGGTCAGCGGCTGGGCGCTGGGCAGCTGGTTCGCGCCCGAGTACCAGAGCCCGGACGGCTACTCCCCGCCAATGGGCCTGATCTTCTCCGACGACGGCACCTGGACGCACTCCACCAATGGCGTGAACGACGGGTCCGGCTCCTGGAGCATGAGCGGGGGCGATCTCGTCATCGACGGCGAGACCATGGCCGAGGTGCTCGAGAACTGCCGCTCCTTCAAGTTCGCGGGTGCCTGGCAATACATCGAGTACCACAACGACGCGTTCTCGGCCGCGTGCCCCAACTCGCCGGCGCCACTCACAGCGCAGGAGCGCTGCCTGCTCGGCGACTTCGAGGCGTCCTCCTCCAGCAGCGCGAACAGCTCCCTCAGTTCCTCCACCTTCACCGAGGACCGCACGCTGGTGTCGCTGAGCGTGTACGAGAGTGTGTCGGACGAGACCTTCTTCACCAACGTCTACAACTGGAAGATCGCGGGCGGAGAGGTCGTGCTGGTGGACGTCTCCGGGTACGAGGTCAGCTCCCCGCTAGACATCGCGTCGTACGACGCGGCGCGCACGACCGCGACGGATGCTGGCTGCAGCTGGTGAGTCAGCGCGCTGAGCTCGCAAATGTCTGCGTAATAGCAAGAACCTCAGGGAGAACATTCATGAATAGCAAATTGTGGTTAGCGATATGTTTCATGTGCGCTGGCGTTGTCGGCTGCGGGCCCTCGCGCTCTGCAGCGGAGGCAGCGAAAGACCTGACAGCGTCGGACAGTCAGGTGCGACTGAAGGCAGCCCGTGACATCGAGGCGGTCATCCGCGGCGAGGGGTCGCTCGCGCCGGAGGTGGTCGATGCGTTGTTGGCACGTGTGGCGACAGAGCGCGATTTCAAGACACGGGCGTCGATGCTGATCGCCCTCGGTGCCACCGGGGACGCGCGCGCCAAGCCCATGCTGGACGAGTACGCCCAGACCAACGACCCGCAGCAGCGCATCTACGCAACTCGCGCCTTGCGCAAGTACGCCATGAAGACTGGCAAGATGGCGCAAGGGTCGTTTCCGGAATCATGGCCATACGGCAGCGAAGGCTACCCGGCGCCATTGCCCGAGTAGAAGCCGTACGCCGCCCGATTCCCCGTGCGGTCGGCGCCTCCGAGACAGCGCAGTGCTGATGGGCTGCTTCTGTTGATTGATGTGTCGCGTGAGCCACCAGGAGAATGTCCGATGAGAACGTTTGTAGATCTGTCCCCCGTCGAGATCGTTTCACGCCGTTCGTCGACCGGAGGCCCCGCTCTGGCCTCATGGACGTTCCTCGCCGCGGCTTCGCTTCTGACAGCTTGCGGTGACTCGCAGGGCTCGGGCGCGTCCAATGCGGGCGGTGCGGATGGCGGCGCAGTCCAGGGCGGCAACGCGAGCACCGGGGGTGCGCCAGGGGGAGGTGGTGGCAACGACGGCGGCGCGCCAGCCGGAGGCGGCGACGGTGGAGGTGGGGACACGAGCGTCGGCCCCGGCGGCGCCACGAACGTGGGCGGCGCAGGAACAGGGGGCAGCCCGGACGAGGGAGGCGGGGGCGGGGGTGGCGGACCCCTGGCAGACTGCGGCGACGGCTTCTGCGAGGCGGGCGAGACCCAGGATTCGTGCTGCGACGACTGCGGGTGTCCGAGCCTCCAGGCCTGTATCGGCGGCGTGTGCGAGCCCTCGTGCGGCGGGCTGGGGGGCGCGATCTGCGAGTCGGGCGGGAGCGGCGCCTGCAACGGACAGGGGCCGACGACCTACGACTGCGACCACTGTTGCGGCGGGTCTGCCAATGCGCCCTCGTGCGGCGCGATCGGCGGAGCGATCTGCGAGTCGGGAGGAAACGGCGCCTGCAACGGGCAGGGGCCGACGACCTACGACTGCGACTATTGTTGCGGCGGCGGCACCGGCACGCCTTCGTGCGGCGCGATCGGGGGAACCGATTGCGAGGTGAACGGCAGCGGCACGTGCAACGGTCAGGGCGCGACGACGTACGACTGTGACTTCTGCTGCAGCTGCGGTAGTGTCACGCAATCGTGCTGCGGGGGAAGCTCGTGCGACGCTGGGCTCAGCTGCCACGCCGGAACCTGCGCCTGCGGCATCATGAGCGCGGGCCAGGTGCTCACGGCTGGGCAGTTCATCGTCTCGTGCGGAGGGGCCTGTGGCGCGTTCACGCTGATCATGCAGGGCGACGGCAACCTCGTCCTCTACCAGGAGGGATGGGTCCCGGTGTGGGCATCGGCGTGGTACGGCGCGGCGGATCCCGGAGCGTATGCCGTGATGCAAGGCGACGGAAATCTGGTCGTCTACGGCCCTGGATGTCCGGGCGGCGTATGCTGGAACAGCGGCACGGCGGGGAACCCGGGGGCCGAGCTCTCGGTGCAAGATGACGGAAACCTCGTTATCTATGGGCCCGGATGCGCCGGACTCAATGGCTCGTGCTGGGCGAGCGGGACCGGGACCCAGGCCACCGTCACGGTGCAGTCCGTCCTCCCCAATGCCTCGCAATATTGCTTCGCGACCAGCAGCCTCTACACGCAGGACGCGGCGACGTACTTCACCTCGAATGGCCAAACTTATTACCTGCCTGATCCGGCAGCGTGGGTCGACGTACCGGGCGGCCTCGGAGGGA
>Ga0105048_10011325_pt1 | contig 14075 bp, 9 predicted proteins | sample MAT05_FD_78382 | JGI IMG/M metagenome (GOLD analysis project Ga0105048, IMG submission 78382) | Freshwater microbial communities from Lake Fryxell liftoff mats and glacier meltwater in Antarctica - MAT-05 | ecosystem: Environmental > Aquatic > Freshwater > Ice > Liftoff microbial mat | place...
CACCTCGGCCGCGACGATCGCGTCGATGGCGCCGGCGATGCCGGCCTTCTCGCCGAGCCGCTGATACAACGTGGTGTTGGTCACGGGCGGCGTGGGCTCTTCGCCACCGCAAGCGGGGGCCAGGAGGGCGACGGTGAGGAGCGTCGATCTGAGCTTCATGCCCGACCTACGGGCGAGGTACTCGGATCGGATCGGTCAGCGCCTGAGCGCCTCCACGGCGATCGCCCGGACGGCCTCGTTCTCGTCCTCGGTCGCGTTGAGGAGCGCGTTGCCGAAGACCTCGCGGCCGAGCTTCGACATCGCCTCGACAGCGTAATAGCGGATCACGGTCTCTTCGGACTCGCTGTCCTGCTCGAGGCGATCGGCGATCTTGTCGCGCACGGCGTCGTCGCTCGCGTGCAGGAAGTCGGACACCAGCTTGTCGTAGACCTCGGGGCTCGGCAGATCGATCGGCAGCTCGAAGGCCTCGTCGTCGAGCATCGGCGGCGGCGGCGGGCCCGAGAGCTGCGGCACGAGCTGCGGATCACGCATCTGACGCGCGAAGTGGGCCTCGATGTCGATCTCGTGGGTCACGCTTTCCGGCGTCGGCTCCTCGAGCAGCGAGGACTCGTCGATCGGCAGCGGCGGTACCGTCTTTCGCGGCACCGACTTCGACGCGAGCGCGTCCTTGGCCGCCGCGGAGGGCGAGATCGACGGCGTGACTGTCGTCTGCGGCGGATAGCCGGCGCTCGGCGGCGGCGTCCGCGCCATCGCCGGCGGGCCGGGGATGCTCGGGAACTTCGCCGCAGCGGGGATCGAGGCCGGCGCCGGGGGCGGAGGCGAGAGCGAGCCCGGCGGCGGCATCACCAGCGGACCACCGCTCTTGGTGGTGGACGACGCCGGCGGACGGCGCGGGGGCGCGATCGACGGCGGTGCGGCCGGCGGCGGCGCCAGCGAGGCCGGGATCGGCGGCGGCGAAGGCGGATACGGAGGCGGTAGATCGACCGGGCCAGGCTTGTCGCTGCCCGGATCACCGCGCTGCGACGTCGAAGAGGACGAGGAACCGCCGCCGCTCGAGCCCGAGCTGGGCGTGATCGGCCGCGCGTTGCGCGACAGCCGCTTCACCTGCGGGGACTGCGCCGGGCGATTGGGTCGCATGATGTCGACCCTCAGATCCTCGATCGGGGCAGGCCCGCTCGGCGGTGCGCTGTTCCTCCCTTGCGCGCGGCGGGGCCGCTCGCTGGCGCGGTTCTTCGCGCCGGGCTTGAAGAGATCGAAGTCGCCGAGATCGCCGAGATCGAGCGAAGACATCTCGGTCTGCAGCTTGTCGCGGATCGCGCCGCCCTCGCGTCGCGCCTCGGTGAGCATGTCGCGCATGCGCTCCGGGATCTGCTGGCAGGCCGCCATGTAGCGGAGCAGCGTGGGCCGACCCACTTCGCTGGTGCGGTAGATGCCGCGATACACCGCGGCGCCGCCGGTCTCCTTCTTGATCTCGGCGTCGATCTTCTCGAACGTCGAGATCGGCGTCTCGGCGAGCGCGGTGTCGGTCGCCTCGATCACCACGCCGAGGTACGAGATCGTCGGGAGCTCGAAGCCGCCCGGCATGATGTCGCTCTGATCGAGCGCGTCCTTGAGCGCGCCGACGACCTCGTCGACGGTGATGCTCGGGAGCTCGACGACGCCGTAGTTGAGGACGCCGCCGGAGAGGATGAGCTTGCGCAGATCCTCGCCGTCGAAGCTGCGGATGCTGCGCAGATCGCCGCGATCGTTGAGCCGGTTCATCGCGTCGATCGGCGACGCGATCAGGCCGTTCACGTGCGCGAAATAGTCGACGATGGAGACGTCCTGGTTGAGCTCGGTGAGCCGCGAGTTGTCGACGAAGATCCAGCCGAGCATGGGCAGGGCGAGGAGCTCGTTGACCGCCTTCACGGCGTTCACCTTCACGATGCCGCTCTCGGCGTGCGAGGGCATGGTCGCGAGCGCGATGAGCGGGAGCCCTTCGGGCTCGAGCACCTTGGCCAGCGCGGCCAGCGAAGATCCGGTGCCGCCGCCGAGACCGGCCGCCAGGATCACCGCATCGGCGTCGCCCGCCTCGCGCATCACCGCCTCGCGGATCTGCAGCGCATGCTCGCGCACGCACTCGCTCCCGTAGCCGGGATCCGCGCCGGCGCCGTCGTAGCCGTCGAGGCCGATGTACAGCCTCCGCTCCTCGGGCAGCGCCGGATAGACGCCCCCCGCATCGAGGGCGGTGAGGTCGCTCTGCGCGGTGTTCAACGCCAGGGCTGGGTAGCCGCGACGAAAGAACTCGGTGGCAATGTTACCGCCACCTTGTCCGAGACCGATGACGACGATATCGAGGCTCCGACCGTCTGGCTTCACGCGAGGTTCCTTGCCTCAGATCGCGCCACGTGCCAACCCACGAGGCCGCGTGGCCGCCGAACAGAAGAAGCCAATCACTCCGGAAGGGTACGCCAAGCTCCGCGCCGAGATGGACACGCTGTGGCACGTCGACCGCCCAAAGCTGGTCAACGAGGTGGCCGACGCGGCGGCTCTGGGGGACCGCTCCGAGAACGCGGAGTACATCTTCGGGAAGAAGAAGCTGCGCGAGATCGACAAGCGGATCCGCTACCTCTCGATCCTCCTGGACCACCTCACGGCCGTCACGCCCCTCTCGATGAAGAGCGATCGGGTGCGCTTCGGCTGCCACGTCACCGTCGCCGACGAGAACGGCAAGGAGAGGACGTACCAGGTCGTCGGGGAGGACGAGGTCGACGCCGCGAACGGCCGCATCTCCATGAAGTCGCCGCTCGGCAAGGCGCTCATGGACAAGAAGGTGGGCGACATCGCCGCCGTGGTCCGGCCGGCGGGTGACATCGACGTCGAGATCGTGAAGCTGGAGTACCGCTGAGGGCGGCTACTTCGGCTCGTCGGTAGGCGGCAGCGTAGGGATGCTGCCGCGGCCCGTGTTCACCTGCGTGCGCATCGTCTGGACCTGCGATCGATAGCGCGCCACCGCCTCGGCATCGAGCGGGGTCGGCGCCTTGCTCGGCAAGTTGCGCGGGCCGTTGCCGGGCGACCAGGCGGCGCGTTTGGTCGCCGCGGGGAGCGCCCGCGGGATGCGCGGGGGCAGGCCGAGCTTCTTTCGGATCCAGCCCTCGACCCGACCGATGCGGACGAAGGTGCTCTTGTCCAGGAGGTTCCTGACCTTGCTGAAGGCCTCCTCGACCACGCCCAGCCAGGCGCGCGACGAGCCGCCCTTGCTCTCCTCGTCGGTGATGGCGTCCGCGCCCTCGACCTTGCCGAGGCTGGCGCGCACGCGCTTGGTGACGGCGAACCCGGCGCGCTTGGCCGCGTTCGCGCCCTGACGGAGGGCCGCGCCGAACCACATCGTGAAGTTATGGACCCGCACGGCCACCCGAGTGTCGCAGCGCCCCGCGCGGACGGCAACGGTGGCCCGTCAAGCGCCGCTGAGCTATCGTGCTCGCGCGTGAAGGTCCTCCGTTCGATGGTCGGTGGGGTGTCGCCCGCGCCGCCCCCGGAGGCGAAGACCGAGACGCACAAAAAGACCGCACCCGTCGTCGTCGCGCCGCAGCTCCCGACGCAGGCCTGCGACCGCACCCGTATCGCCGACAAGGGGCAGTTCAAGCTGATCGCTGCGGCGCTCGAGGCTCCGCCGCGCGGGGGTGGAGAGACGCTCGGGAGCCGAGTCGCGCGCTTCCGCGACAAGGGCCACGCCCTCGAGGTCGCCGAGCTCCCGCAGGTCTACGACCAGCTCCTCGATCTGAACCCCGCCCAGCTCCAGGAGCTGCGCCGCGCGCTCATCCAGTCGCCCATCCACGCCGACTACGGCGCGATCAATGAGCGCGGGCTGCTGCCGAACGTCGCCGACGCGAAGTCGATCCTCCTCATCCTCTCCGGCGTCGCCAGCGGCAAGAAGGTGATGGCCATCGACACCAAAGGCCTCGGCGCCGCGATCCGCAGCGTGGAGGAGAAGCAGGGCGAGCTCATCGCCGATCGCGCCGAGCTCACCGCTGGACGATCGCTCGAGGCGCTCTCGCCGGAGGCGCGCGCCAAGGTCACCAAGCTCGACGTCCAGATCGGCGCGCTCACCCGCCAGCTCGGCGAGCTGGGTGACACCAAGGCCACGCTCGCGACGGTGAAGGACGAGCGCTCGTTCTTCCAGAAGCTCGGCTTCGCGTTCTATCCCTCCGTGAAGATCGGCGTCCCGCCGTACGCGAGCATCTCGTTCGATCCGGGCTGGGAAGTGCGCCCCGACAACCGCGAGCACACCGCCGACCGCCACTACCTGCAGTGCAATGTGCGCGGGCGCCTCGCGGGGGTGGGCCACCTCGGCGTCAACTTCGAGGCGGAGGCCAAGGAGGTCGCGCAGCGCATCGCGGACAAGGTCCAGGGCAAGGAGGACCCCGACGCGCGGCCGATGAAGGACGTGGTCAACTACCGCGGGTTCGATCGCGGCCTCACGCCAGGCGGCTTCGTCGTCGCCGACGGTCACCCGGTGTACGGCGGCCGCGTCGGCTTCTGCATCCCGGTGATCGGCGGCTTCACGTTGAGCAGCAACGGCGGCGTGGTCATCAACGCGGGCTGGACGGTCGCCGGGCTGTTCTGCGCGGGCGCGACTGTCTACGTGAGTCACCCTGCGCTCGCGAAGCTGACCATCCCCATCTTCAACGCCGCGGTGTGCACCGCCGACATGCTGAAGTCGAAGTGGCAGCAGCTGAAGGCGAAGATCGTCGGACCGCCCAAGACGGCCGAGGTCCCGGCCTGATCACGCTGGCGCTCGAGCGCTGCGACGAGGCTCTGGCGCGCGGGGCGCTCGACGAGGCGGCCGTTCACCTCGCCGCGGCGGACGACGCGCTGGCGAAGGCGGAGCCGGGGCATCGCTTCCGGATCGCGCTCCTGCTCCTGCGGGTCGAGCTGGAGATGCGGCGGGGCGATCCGGCGCGTGCGTTGCGTCTCTTCGACGAGCGGGTGGCGAGCGCGCCGGGCGATCCGGAGCTGCGGTTTCACCGGGCTGAGCACCTCGAGGTGCACGGGGACGTCGAGCGCGCGATCGCCGCATACCGCGAGGCGCAGCCGCTCGCTGCGGCGCCGGAGCAGCTGGCGATCGGCGCGGCGGTCGCCGAGGCCCTCTCTCGCGCGCTGCTGTCTCGCGGCGCGGTCGCAGAGGCCGAGCAGGTGCTGATGGCGCTGGTCGAGCGCACCGATCTCGCGCCCCGCGATCCACCGAAGCGATCTCGCGAGGCCCCGCGCGCGCCGTACGGGGCCGCCGCAGTGCGTGCGCTGGCGTCGATCTGGGTCGACCGGGGCTCGCTCGCCCCCGCGCGCACGCTGCTCTCGAACGCCCTGGTCCGGCTCGAGGCGACGGGCCTCGCCGCGCCCGAGCAGCTCGCCGGGGTCGCCACCGACATCGGGCTGCTCGAGCTGGCGCAGGAGCGCCGGGTGGAGGCGGAGGCGGCTTTCGATCGGGCGATCGAGCACCTCGCTGCGAGCCCGCGGCCGGATCCCGCTGCGACGCTGGAGCTGGAGCTGATGGCCGCATCCGCGGCGCTCGCGGGGCCACAGCCGCGGCCCGCATCGGCGAAGCCGCACCTCCATCGCGCGCTCTCGATCGCCACCCGCGCCGCGGACCCGCGCCTGGCCGACGTGCTGCGCACGCTGTCGGTGGCCCGCCTGCTCGAGGACGACGCGCCCGGCGCCGAGAGCCTCGCGCGCGAGGCGCTGGCGATCGACGAGCGCGCCCCGTCGCCCCAGATCGCCGCCGCGCTCTCGGCGAACCAGCTCGGCGCAACGCTGCTCGCCCAGGCCCGCACCGCTGACGCCCAGCGCGCGTTCGATCGCGCGGCGAAGCTCCTCGCCGGGCAGCGCAGCGATCTGGCGGGCCTCCGCGCGAACCTCGGCAAGTCTCGCTAGGGCTCGTCGTCGGGCCGCGCGCGCGACTCCAGGACCGGCGCGTAGAAGCTCAGCCCGCGGATGTTCTCGTTCACGCGCAGCGGGTGCTGGAGCGGCGGCACCGCGCGCTGCTCGCAGTCCATGCGCTCGCAGAGGCGGCAGGTGACGCCGACCGGCACCGCGGTGTCGACGCTCTCGAGGTCCATGCCGTCGGTGTAGACCAGCTTCTTGGCGTGCTTCACCTCGCAGCCGATCGTCATCGCGTGCATCGTGTACGGCTGATGGAACCCGCGTCGCGCCTTGCTCTCGGTGCGCGCGATGCAGAAGTAGCGCGTGCCGTCGGGCATCTGCGAGAGCTGCGTGCGGATGTTGCCGGGGCTCAAAAACGCGGCAAAAACGTTCCACCGCGGGCACACGCCGGAGAACCGCGCGAAGCGGATGCCGCTGTGGCTGAAGCGCTTCGAAATGTTGCCGGCGATGTCGACGCGCAAGAAATGGAACGGCACCCCTTCGGCGCCGGGGCGCTGCATCGTCGTCAGTCGGTGACAGACCTGCTCGAAGCTGGCGCGGAAGCGGTGTCCGAGCAGCTCGACGTCGTAACGCTCGGCGTTGGCCGCCTCGTGGAACGGCTGGTACGGCATGATCACCGCGCCGGCGAAGTAGTTCCCGAGCGCGACGCGGCACAGCGCGCGCGACTCGTCGGTGGAGAGCCGCGGGTCGTCGGCGAGGCGATCGAGCGCCGAGCCCTGCGTGAGCAATCCGATCTGGTGGGCGAGCTGGAAGTTGCGCGAGCGCGGCGCCAGCACCTCCGACAGCATCACCACTCGCTTGACCGGATCGAAGCGCCGCACCGCGCCCTGCATCGCGCTGACCTTCATCACCTTCACGCTCATGCCGAGGCGCTGCTCGAGGTAGCTCACGAGGCAGCGGAACATGTCCTGCGTGTCGAGGTGTCCGTCGCGCCACAGCGCCTCCGCGCCGAGCTCGAGCTCGTGGAAGTAGTTGCGGTTGCGCTGGATGAGCTCGGAGACCTCCTCCGACGGGAGCCTGGATCGATCGAGGCTCGAGCCCTCCTGGGCGTCCGTGACCTGCGAGGAGAGCGCCACGCTGCTCTCGCGGGCGGCGCGCAGGGCGTCGTAGAGCGCGAGGACCGCGCGGGCCACGTTGGGCGCGTGCTGGGCGAACTCCCGCACATCGTGCGACGTCAGCGCGTCGTGATCGAAGAGCGGGTCCGCGAAGACCTCCATCAGATCGTCGACGGTCCGCCCATCGTCGTCCGCAGTGAACGTGGAGAGATCGACGTGGAAGATGCGCGACAGCTTGATCAGCAGCGCGGCAGAGAGCGGGCGCCGGCCGTGCTCGATCAGGTTGAGGTAGCTCGGCGAGATGTCGAGCCGATCGGCCATGTCCTTCTGCGTGAGCTTCTCGCCGCGGCGGAGCGCCTTCACCCGAATGCCGAGGCGGAGCAGCCCTCCCTGGTCGTTCTTCATCGCCCTACCTGTCCCCGAATTGACAACAATTGACAACGTGACAGGACGGCCTTGTAACGACTCAAACTCGCGTTACATCCGGGTCTATTGACCACAACGCGGTGCGCCGTAAAGACTTCACTCGTGATCAGCCGCAGCCGCGCCGAGATCAAGGGACCCGCCGTCGAGGGGTCCGAGCTCGTCTTGACCGACGCCGCGGTCGGTTTCGTGGGCGAGCTGATCGAGCGCTTCGGCCCCGAGGTCGACCTCTTGCTCGCGCGCCGAAAGGCCCGGCAGGAGGAGATCGATCGCGGCACCAAGCTCGAGTTCCTGAGCGAGACCCGCGCGATCCGCGAGTCGCCGTGGACGGTCGCTCGGCTGCCGCAGGATCTGATCGATCGCCGCGTCGAGATCACCGGGCCGGTCGATCGCAAGATGATCATCAACGCGCTCAACTCCGGGGCGAGCGTGTTCATGGCCGACTTCGAGGACTCCACCGCGCCGACGTGGAAGAACCTCATCGAGGGCCAGATCAACCTGTTCGACGCGGTCCGCCGCACCATCACGTTCGTTGCGCCCGAGACCAGGAAGACATACGCGCTCGGCGATCGCACCGCGACGTTGATGGTGCGCCCGCGCGGCTGGCACCTCCCCGAAGATCACTTCCTGGTCGGCGATCGCCCGGCGCCCGGCGCGCTGGTCGACTTCGGTTTGTACTTCTTCCACAACGCAAAGGCGCTCGTCGCCGCGAAGAGCGGGCCGTACTTCTATCTGCCGAAGATGCAGAGCCACCTCGAGGCGCGGCTCTGGAACGACGTGTTCGTCTGGGCGCAGGACAAGGTCGGGCTGCCGCGCGGCACGATCAAGGCGACCTGCTTGATCGAGACACTGCCCGCGGCGTTCGAGATGCACGAGATCCTGTGGGAGCTGCGCGATCATTCGGCGGGCCTCAACTGCGGCCGCTGGGACTACATCTTCAGCTTCATCAAGACGCTGCGCGCGGATTCGAGCGCGGTGGTGCCGGATCGCGCCGAGGTCGGCATGACCCAGCCGTTCATGCGCGCGTACACCCAGCTACTGGTGCGGACCTGCCACGCGCGCGGCGTGCACGCGATGGGCGGGATGGCGGCCCAGATCCCGATCAAGAACGACCCCGAGCGGAACGACGCGGCGCTCGCGAAGGTGCGCGCCGACAAGCTGCGCGAGGTCACCGACGGGCATGACGGCACGTGGGTCGCGCATCCGGCGCTGGTGCCGATCGCCAGGGCGATCTTCGACGAGCACATGCCGACGCCGAACCAGATCGACACCAAGCCGCGGCTCGACGTGATGGTGACGGCAGCCGATCTGGTGAAGGTGCCGACCGGGCCGCGCACCATCAAGGGCCTGCGGCACAACATCCAGGTGAGCGTGCAGTATCTCGCGGCGTGGATCGCCGGGCAGGGCTGCGTGCCGCTGTTCGATCTGATGGAGGACGCAGCGACGGCGGAGATCGGCCGCACGCTGGTGTGGCAGTGGTTGACCTATGGCGCAGTGCTCGATGACGGGCGCGCCCTCGACGTGGCGCGCTTTCGCGCGATCCTCGCCGAAGAGATGGCGGTGTGTCCCCCGAGCGCGAAGCTCGAGGCGGCGCGCGCTCTGTTCGAGAAGCTCTCGGTGGAGGCGGAGATGGAAGACTTCCTGACCCTGCCTGCCTACAAATTGCTGGAAAATTGAGGAGACGAAGAGATGTATTACGGCAACGAAGATTCCAAGCTCACCCACGCCGACTGGCTGAAGAAGCGCTTCGACGGCGTCGAGCGTCCGTACGGCCGCGCGCAGGTCGAGAAGCTGCGCGGCTCGGTGAAGGTCGCGCACACGCTGGCCGATCTCGGCTCGCGGCGCCTGTGGGTTCTGCTCCAGAGCGAGCCCTACGTGAACTCGCTCGGCGCGATGACCGGCAACCAGGCGATGCAGCAGGTGCGCGCCGGCTTGAAGGCCATCTATTGCTCGGGCTGGCAGTGCGCGGCGGACAGCAACATCTCGGGCCAGATGTACCCCGATCAGAGCCTCTATCCCGCCAACTCGGTGCCCGAGCTGGTGCGACGCATCAACCACGTGCTGACGCGCGCCGACCAGATCGAGCACGCCGAGGGCGGCGCGAAGCACCACTGGTTCGCGCCGATCATGGCCGACGCGGAGGCCGGCTTCGGTGGGCCGCTGAACGCGTTCGAGCTCATGAAGGGCATGATCGACGCGGGCGCTTCCGGCGTTCACTTCGAGGACCAGCTCTCGAGCGAGAAGAAGTGCGGTCACCTCGGCGGCAAGGTGCTGGTGCCGACGCAGCAGTTCATTCGCACCCTGATCGCGGCGCGCCTCGCGGCCGACGTCTGTGACGTTCCGACGCTGCTCGTGGCGCGCACCGACGCCGACGCGGCGAAGCTGCTCACCTCGGACATCGACGAGCGCGATCGTCCCTTCTGCACCGGCGATCGCACGCCGGAGGGCTTCTATCGCATCAAGAGCGGGGTCGAGTCGGCGATCGCGCGCGGACTCTCGTACGCGCCCTACGCGGATCTGGTGTGGTGCGAGACCTCGAAGCCCGACCTCGCCGAGGCCAAGCAGTTCGCGGAGGGCATCCGCAAGAAGTTCCCGAACAAGCTGATGGCGTACAACTGCTCGCCCTCGTTCAACTGGAAGAAGAACCTCGACCCGGCGACGATCGCCAAGTTCCAGCGGGAGCTCGGCGCGATGGGCTACAAGTTCCAGTTCGTGACGCTGGCCGGCTTCCACTCGCTGAACTACTCGATGTTCGAGCTGTCGCGCGGCTACGGGGCGGAGGGCATGACCGCCTATTCGCGGCTCCAGGAGCAGGAGTTCGGCGCCGAAGTGAACGGCTACACGGCGACCAAACACCAGCGCGAGGTCGGCACCGGGTACTTCGACGCGGTCGCCGAGGTGATCGGCGGGAGCTCGACCCTGGCGATGGGCGACTCGACCGAGGCCGCTCAATTCCACTAACCATCCAGTCTCATTGACGAAAGGTCGCTGGGCCGCCGCGGCTTTTTTTTTCGCCGCGGCGGCGCAGCCGAGCGCCATGCGAGCTAGTCTCTTGCCGCCGTGACGAGCTCTTCCACCCCAGGGGCTGCCGCGCGCGTTCGCGTGCTGGTCGCCGACCCCGAGGCCTTCGTGGCCGCGTTCGCCGAGCACCTCTCACCGCGTGGCGTCTTCATCTCCACGCTGACTCCGCCCGAGAAGGGGCGCACGGTCCGCCTCACGATCAGCGACAGCCTCGGGACGCTGCTTTTCGAGGCGCAAGGCACGGTGGCCTGGGCGCGCGGTGAGGGCGGCGATCCGGCCCCGGGGTTCGGCATTCGCTTCACCGAAGTGAGCCCCGAGGCACGCGAGGTCATCGATCGCACGTGGGGCCAGGGCAACGGGACGCCGCCCGCGGTGCCGCCGACGGTGACGATCACCGACGAGGCCGCCGAGCGCGCCGAGGCCGAGCGCGTCGCCGCGGAGCGCGCGGAGGCGGAGCGCCTGGAGGTCGAGCGGATCGAGGCGGAGCGCATCGAGGCCGCGCGGGTCGCGAAGCTGGCGACCGAGCGCATGGAGGCCGACAAGATCGCCGCGGGGCTGAAGGCGTACGCCGAGCGCCGCGCCGCCGAGAAGGCAGCGGCGGAGAAGGCCGAGGCCGAGCGCGCCGAAGCCGAGGGCGTCGCGGCGGCCGAGCGGGTCGAAGCCGAGCGGGTCGCCGCAGCAAAGATCGAGGCCGAGCGCGTCGCCGCGGAACAGGCCGAACGGATGGCCGCGGAGTGGGCGGAGACGTCGCGGATGGCCGAGGCGATCGAGGCCGAGCGCGCCGCGGCCGAGCGCGAGGTCGAGCGCCTCGCTGCGGAGCGCGCCGCGAAGGCCGCCGCCGAACGCGACGCGCACGCCGAGCACGCCGCCGCCTCGAAGGCCGCCGCCGAGCACGCCGCCGAGCGAGCCGAGTCCGTGCGCGCCGCCATCGAGCGCGCCGAGCGCATGGAGGCCGAGCGTCGGGCGGCCGCAGAGGCGCCGCCGCCCGACGCGATTCCGCCGCTGTTCGAGGACCTCGAGGGCTCGCTCGACGAGATCTTGCCGGAGAGCTTGCGCTCCGAGCCGGCCGAGGAAGACCTGTCGTCCGAGCCGCCGCTGCCGCGCGCCGCTTCGCCTGCGCCCCAGTCACCCTCGCGCAGCATCGCGCCGAACGTCCCGGCGCCGCGCCGCGTGGAGCGCGAGAGCCTCCCGCCCGGCAGCGACCCGGCGCCTCCGCCCGCCACACCGCCTCCGCGAGCACCCTCGGCGCCGCACCGCGCGCCCCCGCCAGCGGAGCCGCCGCGCTACGTCCCACCGCGCATGCCGTCCGCCACCGCGCGGTCGGTGCTGGCGGTGCCGCGTGACGAGACCGTGCCGATGGCGGAGGCCCCTGCGCCGCCGAAGCCGCTCGAGCGCCCGGCGACGCCCTCGATGAAGCGCGACAGCGCGCTGATCATCGGCATCGATCTCGGCACCACGTTCTCCTGCGCGGCGGTGGTGCGAAACGGCAAGGTCGAGGTGGTCCCCACCGCGTCCGGCCACCGCACGATCCCGTCGGTGGTGAGCATCATCGGCAGCTCGATCCACGTCGGCTGGCCGGCGTACGAGAAGCTCGCCACTCACTCGGAGCAGACGATCTACGGCGTGAAGCGCCTGCTCGGCCGGCGCTTCGACTCCGAGGCGGTGCAAGATGCCTTGCACTACTACGGCTGCGAGATCGTCCCCGACGACGACGGTGACGCCGCGGTCAAGATCGGCGGCAAGGTCTACTCCACCGCCTGGATCAGCGCGCAGATCCTCGGCGCGATGAAGCTCTGGGCCTCCTCGTACGTGAACGAGGAGATCACCAAGGCGGTGATCTCGGTCCCCGCGTATTACACCGATCGCCAGCGCATGGCGGTGATCGAGGCCGGCAAGATGGCCGGCCTCGACGTGAAGCAGATCGTGAACGAGCCCACCGCGGCCTCGGTCGCGTACGGCGTCGACAAGAAGCTCAACCAGGTCGTGATGGTCTACGACTTCGGCGGCGGCACGTTCGACGTGAGCGTGCTCGAGGTGCGCGGCAACCTGTTCGACGTCCTCGCGACCGGCGGTGACGCGTACCTGGGCGGCGTCGACATCGACAACCGCATCGTCGACTGGTGCCTCTTCGAGCTGCACAAGGCGACCGGCCTCGATCTCTCGGAGGACGACACCGCGAAGCTGCGCATCCGCGACGCCGCGGACGCCGCGAAGAAGGACCTCTCGCTGCAGAAGGAGACCCGGATCTACATCCCGCACATCGTGTCGGGTGGGCAGCCGGTGGCGCTCGATCTGAAGCTCACGCGCGAGATCCTCAACCACATCGCCGAAGATCTGGTCGATCACTCGCTGGCCATCTGCGACGAGACGCTGAAGGCGGCGCACCGTTCGCGCGCCGACATCAGCGAGGTGGTGCTGGTCGGCGGTCAGACCCGCATGCCGCTGGTGCAAGGCAAGCTGCACTCGTTCGCCGGTCGCCCGGCGCGAAAGGGCGTGCACCCCGACGAGGCGGTCGCCGTCGGCGCGGCGCTCCTCGCCGACGGCCTGAGCAAGCCGCAGCGCCTGGAGCTGCGCGACGTCGTGAGCATGACGATCGGCGTGGGCCTGCCCGGCGGCCGCTTCAAGCCGGTGGTCGCGAAGAACTCGAAGCTACCGGCGGAGAAGAGCACCTCGATCATCACCACGCGCGACGATCAGACGGTCGTGCACTTCGACATCTTCCAGGGCGAGGCCGACTCGACCGAGGGCAACGAGTACCTCGGCACCGCAGAGATCGCCGACGTCCCGGCGCGGCCGAAGGGCGAGGTGAAGGTGGAGATCCACTTCCGCGTCGACACGCAGGGCTTCTTGACGGTGTCGATGACCGACAACGCGAGCTCGCGCACGCGCGTCGTCACGATGACCACCCGCGACACGCCCGACACGGTGCGCGCAGCGATGAAGACCAAGCAGCGCCGCGTGACGTCGGCGTCGACCGAGAAGCCATCGGTCGAGGCGGTCCCGCCGGGGCGCAGCATCGGCGGCTTCTTGAAGAAGCTCTTCGGCCGCAAGTAACTCCGAAAAAAAAATCCGAGCGCGCGTCGAGCACCGTCGTCAGCAGCATGATTGGTTTCGGATCCGGAGCTCAAACGCAGGCTGCGGCGAGGCGAGCCAGCGCGATCGTCTTGTTGCTCGTCCCCACGAACGCGACGCCGGCCCGCGCGTAAGGGCCGAGATCGGGCGCGTCGCTCGCGAGCGCTGCCAGGACACCGATCGTCGGCGGTGACGGCAGCACGCGGGTGGTCTCCACCATCGACGTGAGGCGCATCAGCGGCGTCGGCGGGTTCACGCCGGGGATGGAGCTGCGGCGTCCGAGCGCGTCGAGATCGGCGATCACGACGTCGATCTTCGGCAGCGGGCTGGCGGTCCCGAGCAGCGCGACCAGATCGGCCTCGGTGTCGATCCACACGCCGGCTTTGGCCTCGCCGATCGCGGCCTCGGCCAGGCGCGCGCGGAGCTTGAGGAGGCGAGGGTGGAGGTTCCAGCCGAGGCCGTCGAACACCACCTCGAGCCGCAGGTTCTTCTTCCCCTTCGCCGCTTCGACCAGCGCGCTCAGGCGCACCGCGTCCATGTCCGGATCTTGCGCGGGAGGCAGTCGCAGGGTCAGCGGACGATCAC
>Ga0105048_10011328_pt1 | contig 14074 bp, 13 predicted proteins | sample MAT05_FD_78382 | JGI IMG/M metagenome (GOLD analysis project Ga0105048, IMG submission 78382) | Freshwater microbial communities from Lake Fryxell liftoff mats and glacier meltwater in Antarctica - MAT-05 | ecosystem: Environmental > Aquatic > Freshwater > Ice > Liftoff microbial mat | place...
ATTGGACGGCCGAGCACCCCAGAATTTCGATCTCTGACGCCTCCCGTCTTATTAAGTCGACTTGGCATACCGCGCAACGCATTTTGATTGGATTGGCAAGAAAACGAATATTACAATATGTTCGGTTTCAACCATTTGTAACGAATCAGCGGGATGCAAAGGCGTATTTCCGGATTACGAGCAACAGCGAAATCGATCCGGGTGGCTTCATTCAGAGCACACTCGATAAAGACGACGCTTGGGATGAATTACTCGCACCGAGTTCCAACCCAGGTGACAATTAACCACCTGTTTCCGAAATCCGAGATCGAACATGCTGATCTTCGATATGCCTCCGACGCCCTCGTGCCACGCTTCCACGATTGTGGAAACGGGCGAAGGCAAGCTCGCCTCCGCGTGGTTCGGCGGCAAAGCCGAGGGGGCGAAAGACGTTCAAATCTGGTTGAGCCGCTTCGACGGTAAAGCGTGGAGCAAGCCGGAAGTGGTGGGCAGCGAAACGGGGCAACCCTGCTGGAACCCGGTACTGTTCCGCACTGCCAAGGGCACGCTGTACCTCTGGTACAAGGTCGGCCCCAGCCCGCAAACGTGGACGGGGATGGTGCGAACCTCAAACGATGACGCGAAGACGTGGAACAAGCCAGAGATGCTCCCCGCCGGGTTCTACGGCCCGGTTCGCGGTAAGCCGATTCAATTGAACGATGGCACGATCCTCGCGGGCACCTCGCTGGAAAGCCACCGCTGTTGGTCGCCGTACGTCGATCGTTCGACCGACGATGGCAAGACGTGGACGCGCTCGAACGATTTCAACGTGCTCGGTAAGTTCAAACAGATTCAACCGGTGCTCTTCGCGGTCGGCGACAAGGGCGAGATCGTCGCGCTCGCACGTTCCGGCGATCCCCGGAACATCGCGATGGCCAAAAGTTCTGATGGCGGCAAGAGCTTCACCCCGGCCGTTGCCACCGAGTTGCCGAACCCGGACTCCGGCATTGACGTGGTGCGCACGAAGGAAGGCGATCTGTTCCTGATCTACAATCCCAGCCCGCTGCTCCGTTCACCGTTGAGTTTGGCCCGCAGCACGGACGACGGAAAAACGTGGAAGAAAGTGCTCGATTTGGAAGCCGACCTCGGCGAATACTCGTACCCCGCGATCATTCAATCGAGCCGGGGAACGTTGGAAATGACGTACACTTGGCACCGCACCCACATCAAGCACACGAGCCTCGACCCGGCGAAGTTGCGCAAATAAAGCCCACCCGTTGCAACGGCGGGCTTTGAAACACATTCCGTTACTGCTTGGGCGGAGTTCCCATGCCCCCTCGGGGTTGTTCGATCCGGATCAAGGCGAACTGCTGAAGCTCGTTCATATGCAGGCTTCGAAGAAGATGAACTGATCCGGTTCCCGCGCGTACACTTCCGCGGCGAGCCGCAACGTCTTGATGCGATCCGAATGCCAGTGGTTCTCCAACTTCGGCATCGCATCCGGGTAGGGGAAGTTCATGAGGTGTTCGCGCTTCACGAGCATCGCCCGCACCTTGCGGATGCGTTCATCCCCCAGCACTTCGCAGGTGAGGAACAAAGCGTAGGTGATGGTCGTCACAGGCAGCCCGGCATCCTGTTTCAATTGCCCCGCCACGAAGTGCTCGGCCGCGGCGTTCAAAATGAAGTTCAACAGATACCAGCGATCTTCCTTGGCGATCGGCAGCAACGGCTGCGCCGGGGTGCAGAGCTTCGCCCCCTTCTGCACCTTCTCGATCGCCACGGGGTTGTGGAAGATTTCCTCGATGCTGCGTTCCAACACCGTGCGGATCTTCAGCGTACCCTCGGTGAAGATGTTCAAACTCACGATGATGCGATTGAGGAACTCTTTCGATTGCCACGCCTTATTGGCTTTGTAGCGGCCCCAATAGCGGCCCACTACGAACGCCAACGTACTCATCGCGATCGAACCGATCAGCCCGATCGCGAGCTTCTTGCCCGATTCTTGGAGGATCTCGTCGGCGAATAATGCGAGCATTCAACGTCCCTCATCGGGCTTCGAGCAGTTCGATCTCGAAGATCAGCGTGCTATCGGGCGGAATGGCGCCGGGCGCGCCGCGTTTGCCGTAGGCCATCTCGGGGGGAATCAGCAACCGACGGATGCCGCCCGGCTTCATGCCGGGGACGCCGTCCGTCCAGCCTTTGATGACGCCGTTCAAGCCGAAGGAGATCGGTTGGTTCCGCTTCTTGCTGCTGTCGAACACGGTGCCGTCGAGCAACCAGCCGGTGTAGTGGACTTTCACCGTGGCGCCCGCTTTGGTTTCGGCGCCGTCGCCGGGGGCAACATCCCAGACTTTCATCCCGTCTGGGCGGGTGACCCATTCGGGGGCGTCGACGGGCGGGAGTGCGAACGGATCGGCCATGGTAGTACTCGAAAAGAGGGATGAGGCGTTTCATTCTTTGTATGGAATGAACCGGCAGTGCCGCCGGTATATACTGATCCGACACATTCACTCCCGAGGTACTCCCCCATGATCCGCTCGATCGCATTCCTGAGCCTTTTCGCCGCGTTCTCCGTGGCCGAGGACAAGCCGGTGGTGGTGAAAGTCGGCGGGCTGGCGAGTAACGCCCCGGCCGCGTGGGTAACAGAGAAACCCGCGAACCGCCTGCGTTCCCACCAGTTCAAAATTCCCTCGGGCGAGAAAGACTTCGCCGATGCGGAGTTAGCCGTGTTCCCCGATTCCTCGCCGGACGTGACCAAGAACCACGACCGTTGGAAAACCGCGGTGATTCCGATGGATGGCGTGCCACCGGAGGAAGCGATGAAAGTCAGCAAGCTCGAAGTGAAAGGGGCCGCGATCACGTTGTTGGACATGACCGGCACTTGGAAGTACCGCGAACGCCCGCAAGATCCGAAATCGAAAGAAGAAATCCGCCCCGAGTACCGCGTGATCTGGGCCATCGTGACGACGAAAGACGAAACGTCGCACTTCCGCTTCACCGGCCCGATGAAGGTCGTCGCCAAGCACATGAAGGAATTCGAGGAGCTGTTGAAGGGGCTGAAGTAACGGATGTTGCGATGTAATCGCGCATCGAACCGGGAGAGTATGAACGACGAATCGAAGAATCCCTCTCCCTCCTGCTTGTCGCTCCGCTCCAAGCGACCCTCTCCCTCACGGGGAGAGGGTAAGATATTCCTGCCGCTCGCCTTACGGCTTACCGATGTCCCACGCACGGACGTCGCCATCGCGGCCGCCGGTATACAAAGTTTTGCCATCGGCGGAGAACCGTACGATCTGCGCGGCGGAGTTGTGGGCCTTGATCCGTTTCAATTCTACGCCTGTCTCCACGTTCCACAATCGCACCGTCCCATCCTGCCCGGCCGAGGCGAGGAGTTTGCAGCAGGGGGAGAACGTCACCGAGTACACGTCGAAGTGGTGCCCTTCGAGGGTGCGTAGTTCGAGGTAGTTATCGGCGTTCCAGATTTTGATGGTGCCGTCCCATCCGGCGGTGGCGATGAGTTCGTTGTCCTTCGAGAAGCCGCTTGCGCCCACCGGCCCTTTGTGGCCACTGAGGGAGAATTTGTCGGTATCGGTGGTGAGATCCCACACTTTGCTGATGCCGTTGGAACCGGTGCTGATGAGCATCTGACCGATGGGATCGTTGCTGAATGCGAGGCTGAGCACGGAGGCTTTGTTATCGAAGGTGTGGGTGGGCACCTGTTCTTTGACGTCCCAGATGTTGATGGTGCCGCCGCGGTCGCCGGTGGCGATGTTCAAGCCGTGGCGATCGAGGGCGAGCGCCCGAACGCCGTTGGGGCTGTTCATGGTCGATTGCGATTTGCGTAGGTCTTCGAGGTTCCAAATGCGGATGCTACCGTCGTCGCTGGCGCTGACGAAGCGTTTGCCGTCCGGGAAGAATTCGATGCCGAAAACGGGGCCTTCGTGTTCTTTCAAGCGTTGGCGGATTTTATCGGTGGGAATGTCGTAGACGATGATGTGGCCATCTTCGAGGCCCATCACCAGCGTTTTCTCGTCCGGCGTGAGCGCGATCGACCAGACGGCGCCCCACGGGTTTGGGAACTTTTCTTTGAATGGGGAAAGGGGTTCTTCCGCGTAAACGATTTGCTCGCGTTCGACTACGGGTTGAGGATTATTGTCTGCGAGTGCCAGTATGCCCGCCGCACCCGCCAAGATTCCCAACAGTAACGGAACAATCATCAGCAAGGCGAAACAAACGCGCCAACGGCGCATCTCCCGGCGCGAGCGCAAGCTGGGCAGCGACATCGGACAAGCTTCGTTCGCACTTCCGCTATCGCAATTGGCATCGGAGGCGGGCACGTGCTGCGCGAGCCGTTCTTGGAGTTCCGCCGCCGTGGCGATGCGGGTCTTGGGCGCTTTCTCGAGCAGGTCGTCGATGACGTCTTCGAGCCAACCCGGAACGCCGGGATTCCATTTTTTCAGCCGAACGTGCTGGTCGTCAGCGACGCGGCGGAGCACGGCCAGCGGGGTGTTGCCATCGAACGGCGGCTTGCCCGCGAGGCATTCGTAGAGCACCACACCGAGGCTGAAAAGGTCGGCCCGGTGATCGACTTCTTCCCCCTTGGCTTGTTCCGGGGCCATGTACAGAGGAGTGCCCGATACGAAGCCCGTTTTAGTGAACTTCATATCCTCGGTGGCGCGGGCCAAGCCGAAGTCGGTGAGCTTGACGCGCTCGGTGCCCGATTCGATGAGGATGTTGCCGGGCTTGATGTCGCGGTGAATCAACCCGGTGGCGTGGGCGGCGGCCAACCCCGCCGCGGCTTGGGCGCCGATCCGCGCGGTTTCGGCCACGCTCAATTTGCCGAGGCGGCGCAACCGTTGTTCCAGTGATTCCCCGTTCACCAATTGCATCACTAAGAAGGGGAGGCCGGAGTGGGAATCCTCGTTCACGGAATGCACCGCGACGATGTTATCGTGGGTTACGGCGGCGGCGGCCCGGGCTTCGCGGAGGAATCGCTGCCGGGCGACATCGTTACTGGCGAGTTGAGGATCGAGAATTTTGATCGCCACATCGCGTTGGAGTGTGGGATCGTAAGCGTGCAACACCACGCCCATGCCACCGCGGCCGACCATGCGGATCACGTCGAACTCGCCGATGCGGCCGACACGGCCGGGAGTATCAGACGGTTGAAGGAATTTGAGATCGGGATCGAGCTTGGCCGTCGGCGAATCCATCGAGGTGCGGGTGAGCGACAAATTGACGACCGCTTCATCGACGGCGCGCCAATAGGCTGAATTCTTGGGGATTTCTTGTTTGTCGATGCCGCGGAGCGCTTGTTTCAGCACGGGCATTTCGCGGGTGGCGTAGCCTTCCATTTTCTCCCGGCAGGAATCGCATTCGCCGATGTGATCGGTGAGTTCCAACAATCGTACGCCGGTAATATCGCTGTTCACGAGCGCGCTTAGTTCTTCGAGGGTCGGGCATGCCGTCGAGTGGAGAACTTTCGTGTGTGTGGTGGGCATATTGAGCAGAAACCTTTCCGGAACGAACCGTCGGGCGAACCGGCGTCTGGCAGGGGGACGATGTCCCCCCGCTTTCCGTTAGCGAACTCCGAAGCGGGGCGACATGGTCGCCCTGCGGGCCCGAGCAAAAACCTTCACCGCCCCAATGCGTCCGCTTCGGCGATCAACTCTTGAACTTCCACCCGCAGCCGGGCCAAAACCCGGCTCTTCGCCACATACACGGCCCCGGCACTCAAGTTCAACTCGGCCCCGACTTCCGTGGCGTTTTTACCCTCCACGGCGGTACCCCAAAAGGCCTGCCAAGTATTCGGCTGGAATTCGTGCCGAATACGATCCATCGCCTTGGCCGAGATTGTCCGTTGGTATTCCACTTCCCACTGGTGATCGGCGTCGTCGTCCGGGTCGGCGATGGATTCGAGGCGTTCCTGCGAGTTCACATCTCCGGTGCCGCGCGCCCGGCGTTTGGTCGCGGTGAGGAAGTTGTAAATCTTGTTGCGAGCCACGGTGTAAAGCCAACCGCGGAAAGTGCCCCGGTTGGGATCGTAATCCATGCGATCGGCGTTGCGGGCCACGCTCCGCAGAACATCCTGAACCACATCCGCGGCATCGGCATCTTGCAAGCCGCGTTTGCGGGCGAAGCCGTACACCACCGGGCCGTAGAGTTTGGCGAACTCCACCCACGCTTCGACATCGTCCGCATTTTTGATGCGGACGAGCAGGGTAATGCGCGTCAGCGGAGCCTCGGCCATTCGATCCCGGAACTAGGGGGAAGGGCAAACAAACCCTCATTCTAGGAACTCCGGAGCCGGCGCCGCCGTCAGACGCGTTCGATCACGTGCTCCTTGGGGAAACGCACTTTCGCTTGGGTCGCGGTTTTATCGTCGGCGTGGCGATATCCCACGGTGGCCGCCACCCGCGAGGCGTACCCCTTTGCGGGTAACCCAAGGATTTCATCGTACTTCGCAGGAACAAAGCCCTCCATCGGGCAGGCGTCGACGCCGATCATCGCGCAGGTGGCGAGGAACTGCCCCAAAGCGATGAACACTTGCCGGCTCATCCAAATATCTGTGTCTTGCGGGGTGCTGCGGCTGAGGGAACCGGACACCATCCCCTTGAAGCCCTCTAAAGCCGCCACCGGTACGCCGCGAACTTCGCTCGTGCGTTGGATCAACCGTTCGGCATCCGCCGGGTTCATGTTCTCCTTCACCGCGAATACGACCAAGTGGGAAGCATCCACGATCTGAGCTTGGCCCCACGAGTGCGGGAGCAACTTCCGGCGCGTTTCGGGGTTCTCCACGACGAAGAACTTCCACGGTTGCAACCCATACGACGACGGCGCGAGCACCATGGAATCTTCCAAGGCGGCCCAAGTGGTCGGATCGATCTTCCGGTTCGGATCGAACTTTTTCACGGCGTATCGCCAGCGGAGTTGGGCCAACGCGGTTTCGGGAGATACAGGGTGCATCGAGGCTCGTAAGAGTGGGAAACGGAACAACGGCATAATGAATACCGGCCGAAGCGGAAGCGCTTACATCACGCACCCGACCCGACGAACGGGTTCGTGGCTTTTTCTTCGCCGATGGTGGTGGGCGGGCCGTGGCCGGGGAAGACTTTCGTCGCTTCCGGCAGCGGCCAGAGCTTCGCGTGGATGCCGTCCTTCAACTGTTTGAAACTGCCGCCGGGGAAATCGGTGCGGCCGACGCCCCCGGCGAACAGCACATCGCCGCCGAGGATCCAACCCGCTTCTTCAACATAAAACACGACGTGCCCCGGCGAGTGACCGGGGATTTCTCGTACGTTCATGGGAATGCCCGCGACTTCGATATCTTCGCCGTCGATCAGCAAACGATCCGCGTCCGGGCTGAGGATGTTGAAGCCGTAACCGCCGCTGAGGTTGAGGTTGGCATCGCGGAGCATCGGCGCATCGCCGCGGCCGATGAGGATCGGCGCCGCGGGGTAGCGCTGTTTCATCGCTTCGTTGCCCGCGATGTGGTCGACGTGCCCGTGGGTGTTCACGATGGCCGCGAGTTCGAGCTTCTTCGATTCCAAGAATTCGACGATGAGATCGGGTTCGAACCCCGGATCGATGACGAACGCGGCAGAACTTCCCTCGCGCCACACGACGTACGAATTCTCGGCGAACGGTTGCGATTCGATTGCGTGGATGTGGAGCATAGTTAGCTTTCGGGGAGCCGCGGCTATTAACAGTGGGGTAAGCTACCAAGTATTTCAACTGTCGTCTAACGGCTGTGTGCCAGCAACTCGACTCCCTCAAACGGATTTCGGAGATTAGACGACAGCCTTCAGACGATAGTTGTTAGCAGAGTTGGCCGACGCCGCACTCCCTCATTCCACAACCGATCGGGGATCCTTCAACACTTCGCCCAACACTCGCAACGCGATTTCCACTTGGCCTTCGCCGATGCACAAAGGCGGGCAGAATCACAACGCACTTGCCCCGCAGCCGGGCAAGAGCAGCCCCTTGCGGAAGCAGGCATCGATCACCGCCTCCTTCCGTGCGGGCGTCGGCAAATCGGCGGCGACCATCAACCCTTTGCCGCGGACGTTCGACAACTCCGGTAACGTTCGCAACCCCGCCCGCAGTTGTTCGCCGCGAACTACCGCGTTCGCAATGTAGCCCCCTTCCAACAATTCGAGCGTGGCCAGTGCCGCCCGGCACGCGATCGGATTCCCACCGAAGGTGCTGGCGTGGCTGCCCGGCGGCCAATCCATCACGGTCGCCTTCGCCACGATGGCCCCCAGCGGCAGGCCACTGGCGATCCCCTTCGCCATGCACACGATGTCGGGTTCCACTTCCGTGTGCTGCACCGCGAACATTTTCCCGGTGCGGCCGAAGCCCGATTGCACTTCGTCCAGCACCAGCATGATGCCGTATTTGTCGCAGAGTTCGCGCAGCGCTTCGAGGCACCCCTCCGGCAGCGCGTAGTAGCCCCCTTCCCCTTGAATCGGTTCCACGAAGATCGCCGCGACTTCCTCCGGTGGGGCCGTGCGGTGGAAGACGGTCTCTTCCAGTTCGCGGATCAGGCGTTCGGCGGCGCCCGGTTCGTTTTTGGGGAAGTTCACATGGTGAACGTCCGGAACCAACGGCGAGAAGCCGCGGCGGTGGGTGAGCTTCGATCCGCTCAGAGACATTGCCCCGTAGGTGCGACCGTGGAAGGCGCCGAAGAAGGCGATCACCCGGCTGCGTTCGGTGTGCCAACGGGCCAGCTTCAACGCGGCTTCAATGGCTTCCGCACCGCTGTTGCAGAAGAAAACCTTCTTGGCGCTCGGCCCCGGCGCGAGTTGCGATAGCCGCTCCGCGAGTTCGATCTGCGGGCGGTAATAGAAATCGGTGCCGCTCATATGGATGAGCTTCGCGGCCTGATCTTGAATCGCCGCGACGACCTGCGGGTGGCAGTGCCCGGTGTTGGCCACGGCGATCCCGGCGGTGAAATCGAGGAAGCGATTACCATCGACATCGACGATGACGGCCCCGCTGCCTTCTTCCACCACCAACGGATAGACGCGGGTGTACGAGCCGGACACATGCACCGTGTCGCGGGCCAACAGCTCGGCCGCACGCGGCCCCGGCAACTCGGTGCGGATCGCCGGCACGGTCAGATGATCGAAACGAAACATGGCTTGGCCCTCGGGAGGTGAGGTCGGGCCGACACTGAAGTATACGCCACCGTGTGATTCAGCGTGCGATCGGGGCGTTCAATTCCCCTGCGGATACAGGAACGTGCGTTCGATGAACGTGGTATCCACTTTGCCGTCGATGAAGGCTTGGGTGTTGAAGATTTGTTGGTGCAGCGGGATCGTGGTTTGGATGCCTTCGACCACGAATTCGCGGAGCGCGCGGCGCATCGTGGCGATGGCTTCGGCGCGAGTGGGTTGATACACGAGCAACTTCGCCACCATGCTGTCGTAGTTCGGCGGCACCCGGTAACCGGGCACCACATGGGTATCGACGCGCACGCCCGGCCCGCCGGGCACCTGCCACTTGGTGATCGTGCCCGCACTCGGCCGGAAATCCTTGGCGGGATCTTCCGCATTGATCCGGCATTCGATCGCGCATCCTTTGTGGACGATGTCGCGTTGGGTGAAGCGTAGCTTTTCCCCGGCCGCGATCCGGATTTGCTCCTTGATAAGGTCTACGCCCGTGACCAACTCCGTGACCGGGTGTTCCACTTGGATGCGGGCGTTCACTTCGATGAAGTAGAAGTTGTTATCCTTGTCCAGCAGGAACTCGCAGGTGCCGGCGTTGTAGTAGTTCGCGGCCTTGGCCATGCGCACGGCCGCTTCGCAAATTTTGTCCCGCACGCGGTCTGGCAGGTTCGGCGCGCCCGATTCTTCCACGAGCTTTTGGTGCCGGCGTTGCAGCGAGCAATCGCGTTCGAACAGGTGAACGATGTTCCCGTGCTTATCGCCGAGGAGCTGCACTTCGATGTGCCGGGGTTGTTCGATGTACTTTTCGAGGTACACGGAACCATCCTTGAACGCGGCTTCCGCTTCCTGCTTGGCTTGGCCGAAGCCGACGTAGAGAGACGCCTCGTCGCGGGCCACACGCATGCCGCGTCCGCCGCCCCCGGCCGCCGCTTTGATGAGCACCGGGAAGCCGACCGCCTTGGCGAACTTCAACGCTTCTTCTTCGTTGGCGAGCAGGCCGTCGCTGCCGGGCACGATGGGCACCTTGGCCTTCTTCGCCAGTTGCTTCGCCTTATCCTTGTTCCCCACCGATTCCATCGATTCCTCGGAGGGGCCGATGAACTCGAGTTTGCACTCGCGCACGATATGGGCGAACTTGGAATTTTCGGAGAGGAAGCCGAAGCCGGGGTGGATGGCATCCGCCCCGGCGATTTCCGCCGCGGCGATGATGCGGTCGATCTTCAAATAGCTGTCCACGGCGGGGCCGGGCCCGATGCAAATGGCTTGATCGGCCAGCGCGAGGTACGGCGCCCCACGATCCGCCTCGGAATAGACCACGGCCACTTCGATGCCGAGATCCCGGCAGGCGCGGATCACGCGGAGGGCGATTTCGCCACGGTTGGCTACGAGAACGCGTTGGAACATGTGGTGTGGGGTATGGGGTATGGGGTGTGGTCACGAAAGCTCACCCATTGCAATGGGTGGGGTGCGGTTATGCGATCCAACCCCACCCGACGCCGCGGGTGGGCTTTCCTTTCAATCAGCCCGGCGTTACACGGAACAGAACTGTTCCGTAATCCACCGGCTGTGCGTTCTTCACGCAAATCTCGGCGATGGTGCCGGACACTTCCGAGGCGATGTCGTTGAAAATCTTCATCGCTTCCAGCTTGCACACCACGGTATCGGGCGCGACCTTGCTGCCGAGGCTCACGTAATCGGGCTTGGCCGGATCGGCCTTGGTGTAGAAGGTGCCCACCATCGGCGATTTGATCTCGAGGAGGTTGCTCTTTGGTGTCGGTGCAGATGTGGGCGAGCCGGAAGCGGGAGCGACCGGTGTTTGCTGCGCCGGAGCGTAAGCCACCGGGGTGGAAAACGCCATCTGCGGGCCGCCCTTGCGGAGCTTGATGCGTTGTTCCCCCTCGACGAGCGAGATTTCGGAGAGATCGTGTTCCGCCATCAACCCGATCAGGTGTTCGACGGTCTTCACGTCGAAGGGCCGGGGAGAATCGGGTTTGGGAGTTGGTTCGGAGGGCACGGAATGGGTCTCGGGATGACACTATTTCCGAGCCGGAAGCGTAAGCGACGATGCACGTTCAGTCGTCGCTCACGCTTCCGGCTCGGATTCAATAATCCGCTTATCCTATGGCGTCCGGGTCGTGTGGCAGCGTGGTGAGGCGAATTGCACCGTCTTTGGCGATCAAGTAATCGTCTTCGAGGCGGATGCCGCCCCATTCGGGCAGGTAGATGCCGGGTTCGATCGTGACCACGTTCCCTTCTTGAAGGGTATCGTCGGAGTTTCCGCGAACGCGCGGGGCTTCGTGAACTTCCAATCCGAGGCCGTGCCCGAGGCCGTGGGTGAAGTAGTCGCCGTACCCGGCATCGCCGATCACCTTGCGGGCCGCCGCATCGACGGTTTTAACGCTGGCACCGGGCCGGAGTTCGCTCACCGCCGCCATGTGGGCGGCCAGCACCGCGGAATACACCTTCTCGAACTTGTGGGCGGTGCGTTCGGGCTTGCTCTTCCGCGAAATGCTGTTGGAGAACGGGTTGCGGAAGCTGCGAGTGATATCGGACTTGTATCCGATGTTGGCCCCCCAATCAACGAGGAGTTTGCTCCCTTCTTCCAATCGGCGTTCCGTCGGCGGGGCGTGTGGCAAACCGCCGCGTTCCCCCACCGCCACGATCGGTGGAAACGAAGAATTGATGCCACCCGCCCGGCGAATATAGCCGTCCAATGCATTGGCCATTTCCTTTTCCGTATCGCTCGGCCGGATCATCGCGGCGAACATCCGGAAGGCTTTCTCGGCGATGGCGATGGCTTGCCGGATCGCTTCGATCTCCGAGGCGTCCTTCACCGCCCGCAGGGCTTCCGTCCGCGGCGGATTCCCTTGGAATACCACCTTCGGCGCCCTCTCCTGCAAGTGTTCCAGCATCCCCATGGTGAGGTGTTCCTTTTCCACCCCCACCGCCTTGGCGCTCATTTTCCCCAAAAGTTCCACCGCCAACTCCGGCGTGGTTTTGGTGTGCCCGCGGATCGCCGCTTCGAGGCCGGGGCATTCCTCACGGATCTGCTGTTCAAATCGGGTATCGCTCACCAGCACCGCGTTTCTCGCCGAGAGCAGTAAAAAACTACTGTCGCCGGTGAAGCCGGTGAGATACCTTACGTTTGTCTCGTTCGTGATAAGGTATGCTTCGACGCCATCCGTTTTGAGATCGCGGGCCAAGTTGGCGCGACGGTTCGCGAAGTAATTCATGAAAGTGTGCCGCCATGTTGCTAGAGCATCTATAATAACGTTTACGGATCACTCCAGCAGAGGCCAGTGGTAACGCTTACCGATGATTCCCATTCAATTGAAATCCGAGAGCAAATTGGCACTGGTCGTGGGGGCCGGTAACGTCGGGCTGCGCAAAGCGAAAGCTTGGCGGCAATCCGGCGGCGTGGTGCGGTTCGTCGATCCCCGAGACGATTTGGAACTCGACGACGAACACATTTGCGAACCGTTCGCCCCGCGGCACCTCGAAGATGTCTTCGTCGTCTTCGCCTGTGCGACCGATGCCGTCAACGAAGATGTGGTGATAATCGCGCGGGCCAACGGCATCCTCGTGTGCGATGCGATCCGCCCCGAACGGGGCGATTTCATCCTCCCCGCTACCGTTCGTCGCGGCGATCTCTCCATCGCCATCGGCACCAACGGCGCCGCCCCATCCTTGGCGAAACGGCTCCGTGATCGCTTCGACGAAGAATTCGACGAAGCCTACACCATCTGGACGCGAATCCTCGGGGCCGTGCGACCGCACGTGATCCGTGTGACCGAAGACCCGGAATCCCGCCGATTGTTGTTCCAATCCCTCACCGATTCCGTTTGGCTGGAACGCCTGCGGCAGATCGGCCCGGAAGCCACCGAAGCAGAAATGTTGCAATTCATCGCCAACGCCGAAGGCGTTTAGCTCTCGCCTTAGCTACTCGGGGATTCAAATACAAAGACCATTTACCACAGAGGCACAGAGGTCACAGAGAATACGCCTGAAATACTTCATCTCGGTGTTCTGTGCTCTCTGTGGCAAAATCTTTTCTTTCTTCACACTCTGAGTTGCCATGGAGCGCCCACCCAATTCGCATTGCGTCGCGTTGCCTGAACCCGTACCATTTGCCCTTCACCGAGATTCACCCACGGAACGGGTTCAATGAAGTGCGTCGTCACCGGCTGTGCCGGGTTCATCGGTTCCCATTTGAGCGAACGGTTGCTGGCCGACGGGCACGAAGTCCGCGGCATCGATTGCTTCACCGATTATTACGCGGAATCGATCAAGCGGAAGAACCTCGCCACGTTCCATTCCCACAAGCAATTTGAATTCCATCAACTCGACCTCGCCGAGGGTAACCTCGATGCGGCCGTGATCGATGCCGAATATGTCTTCCACCTCGCGGCGATGCCCGGCTTGGCCCGCAGTTGGCTCGATTTTGACATTTACAACCGCTGCAACCTCACCGCCACGCACCGGCTGCTCGAAGCGTTGAAAAAGGTGCCGGGGTTGAAGAAGTTCGTCTACGCCAGCACGAGTTCGGTGTACGGCAAGTACGCCAGTGGCGACGAGAACCTCCCCACGCGGCCCAGCAGCCCCTACGGCATCACGAAGCTGGCTGGCGAACAACTCGCACGGGTGTACCAGGAAGAGTTCGGCATCCCCGCCGTGGTGCTGCGGTTCTTCAGTGTGTACGGCCCCCGGCAGCGACCCGAAATGGGCCTGCACCTCTTCATCAACTGGGTGCTGAGCGGCACGCCGATCCAACTCACCGGCGACGGCTACCAAGTCCGCGGCGCGACCTATGTGAAGGACTGCATCGACGCGACGATGCTGGCCGGGTTCAACGCCATGCCGGGCGAAACCTACAACCTCGGCGGTGGCGAGATCGCCACGATCATCGACATGATCCGCAAGATCGA
>Ga0105048_10011330_pt1 | contig 14073 bp, 15 predicted proteins | sample MAT05_FD_78382 | JGI IMG/M metagenome (GOLD analysis project Ga0105048, IMG submission 78382) | Freshwater microbial communities from Lake Fryxell liftoff mats and glacier meltwater in Antarctica - MAT-05 | ecosystem: Environmental > Aquatic > Freshwater > Ice > Liftoff microbial mat | place...
GCATCCGTGGCTACAATATACGTCGTCCCTAGCGGGACTCAATTCTATGTTACCGTTTTTTTATCCACGGATTGCATCCGTGGATAAAATATATGTCGTCCCTAGCGGGACTGAGCAAATTGAAATTATAAAGTCCCAGCGGGACGTGCCATCTTGTACCCACGGACTTCAGTCCGTGGTGCAAAACAAACACAAGTCCCAGCGGGACGAACCATCTTACAACTACATGCCTCAATCATTAGATTACAAAAAAATCCTGCTAATTTTGAAATCATGACAATTCACGAACAACTCTTAAAAGAAAATTCAAAAAAAAATTGGAACTTGGTTGCAAAAAAAATTGGAACTGATAAAACACTCTTCAAAGAATTAATGCAGATTTATTTTACAGATGAGGACTATATGGTGTTGCGAGCAAGTCAGGTGATGAGCGACATTTCGGATGTGCATCCTGAATTATTAAAACCCTATTTAACAAAGTTGATTAAACATTTAAATCCAGATTCTATTGACGCGGTTCGCAGAAACACGATGCGCGTTTTTCAAACTCTCGATATTCCTGTAGAACTTGAAGGCGAATTATTTGAAAAAGGAATGGCTTATCTAAAATCAGCCACAGAACCAAAAGCCGTAAAAGCCTTTTCCATGACTGTGTTGCGAAGAATCTGCGAAAAATATCCCGACCTCTGCTCAGAATTAATTCCCCAAATTGAAATTTTACTGCAAGAAAGCGCAAGCCCAGGATTGGTTAGCCGAGGCGAAAAGGAATTGAAAAAGTTGCGGGGAATTCAGAAATAGCAATAACGTTAATCTCATTATGAAATACATTATATTTGAAATAAATAAAATGTATTACTAGTAAAAGTGGAATTTTAATTCTTCACTATAAAAAAAATTGATGATTAAAAAAAGTCAGAACTTAACAACACATTTGCCAAAACGATATCATACAAACCAAAAAACCAAATCATGAAAAAACTAATTTCTATGTGTTTTTTATCCGCCAGCTTATCAATCAACGCTCAAATCCCTACGGATAGTTTAAAAGGTCATTATAAATTTGATGCTGTTTTAACGGATTATTCCGGAAATGGAAACAACATTGTAACCGGAACGGGATCTTATGCTGATGATCGATTTGGAAATTCAACGAGTGCGCTTTATTTGAATGGTATTTCTGATTCTTTGCTTTTGCCAATTGCTGAATTTTCTCCAATACTCGGTGATTTTACAATTAGCTTTTGGTATAAAACAAATTCGCCCGAAATCACTAATTTATTTTCTTCTAAGCAATCTCCAACTGATACAATAAACAATTTTGAAATTCAATTAAGTAGTCACAACAGTTATTATCTTCAATACTTAACACAATCATTTTATTCAACTTTTGTTTATTGGAATGGTGGTGGAAATTCGTCAAATGCGATTGCTGAAGGATCTCCGGGTGGCTTCACAAAAGGGGAATGGTGTCATTTTGCAATAACGCGAGAAGCGGATACGCTGAAAATTTACAAAAATAGTTCGCTCTATTATTTAAGTCTTGATACTTATTATGGAGGAACATTGGGCGATGCAGTCGATTTAATTTTTAGCGCATCACCTTATCATTTTAAAGGAACAATTGATGACATGCGATTGTATAATCGCAATTTAAATCAAAGCGAAATAGATTTGCTTTGGTTTGAAAACAAACCATTTTCGTTCACACAAGTTAAGGCAACAGATGCTTATGTGCAAGGTTCAAATTTATTAGTGTATTGGGATTATGATACAACACAAATCAGCGATTCAATTTTAGTAGAGTATCGAATAAATGGTGGTTCATGGATTGCCGTAGTGCATTCTAACATGGCATACGAATGTTATACTTACATTGACATGACCTACACGCCAGGCACAACGGTTGAGGTACGTGTGTCAGATTTTACGAATTTCTCATTAACAGCATCAACGGGCGCATTTAGTGTAAGCGAATATGATTGGACCGAAGTTTCAAGTGCACTTCCATTTAACGCAAAAGATGGATCAGGCTTGGTTACCTTTCAAAATAAAATGTGGTTGTTGGGTGGTTGGGATCCTCCATATCATCCACCAATGAATACGCACAACGAAGTATGGAGTTCTATTGATGGTGCCAATTGGGTATTTGAAACAACGGCTCCATGGCCTGCACGACACGCCGCCGCATGGCTTGTAAGTGATGATGCAATTTGGGTGATTGGTGGTGACCCACAATCTGGATGTTTAACTGATGCTTGGAAAAGTCTTGATGGCATAAATTGGACACAAACAAATAACGCTATTCCGGGATTCGTCATTCGAAATAATCCAAATTATGCTTTTGTGAATAATCAACTGCTAATTTATGGTGGTGAACAGTGTAGTGGAAATCCATTAAATGATGTTTGGAGCAGTAGCGACGGAATAACTTGGACACAATTATCAAATGCACCATGGCCTGGAAGAGGCATGCAATTAAACAGTTGCGTTGATGGAAGCGGGCAATTTTGGATGTTAGGTGGTTCCAACGAAGGCACACGACGATCATACAACGAAGTTTGGAAAAGTGCTGATGGAGTAACGTGGACACTCGTTAACGAATCGGCGCCGTGGAGCGGCAGATATTGGCATACTGTAGCATGGTTCGATAATAAAATGTGGTTAATGGGCGGAATGGCAACCGGCTCAGAAATGAATGACGTTTGGTATTCTGAAGATGGAACTACTTGGCGTGAATTAAAAAGTACAACAGGTAACTGGCCCGCCGGAACAAGACACGCTCAATCCAGCACTGTATTTGACAATGCCTTGTGGTACATGTGCGGAATTGCGACAAACAATTCATGGAAAATTAAAAATACTCAAACAGTCGGAATTAATTCTGAGCAACTAAATAAATTTGATTTATCTGTCTATCCCAATCCAACAAAGGAAAATTTAACCGTTTCATTTCAATGCGCAGAGAATGAAATAAAAACGATTCAAGTCTTCAACACATTGGGCGCTTTAATGAAAGAAGTTGAATTTCAAACTACGCAATCAACCGGTACAATCACAATTGATATTTCTGATTTACCTGCTGGAATTTATTTTGTGCAAATCAAGGATGATCAATATCAAACCGCAAAATTCGTAAAACAATAGTTCAAATTATTTTCACAAATGATTCAACTTCTCCGAACTACTTCAGCCAACAAAGATTTTATCCAGCTCACCAATGAGCTTGACGCTTTTTTGAGAATTCATGACGGAGAAGCTCATTCTTTTTATTCGCATTACAATAAAATTGATACGCTGAAGTTTGTTGTTGTTGCTTGCCTAGATGCTGTTCCTGTTGGATGTGGGGCGATTAAACATTTTACTGATGTAGCAATGGAAGTGAAACGCATGTATGTTTTACCAACTAAACGAAATGAAGGAATTGCAACAGTACTTTTGAAAGATTTAGAAAATTGGACAACAGAACTAAAATATAAAAAATGTCTACTAGAAACCGGAAGTCGGTTACCTGAGGCCATTCAACTTTACAAAAAAAATGGTTATCAATTAATTCCGAACTACGGTCAATACATCGGTGTTGATGATAGTCTTTGTTTTGAAAAAGTGTTAAATTTTTGAAAAAAAATCACACAAAATTATTAGAAAAAATATTTTGACTTTTGTAATAATTCTACTTCACCAAAACAAAAAATATTCCGATTGCCAAAATTAAACTGACGCAAATATTGGCGATTCCAAACCCAATTAATCCGTCTTGAAATAGTTTTGCTGTTTCTAAACCAAAGGCAGAAAATGTGGAGAAACCGCCAAAGAAACCGATTACCACAAAGTATTTCAGCCATTCTGTTCCGGTTAATTTATCTTTCAACAGAAAAAGAGTGATTCCTAAAATTGTGCAGGCGAGTATATTTGTGATTAATGTTCCGAGAGGAAACTTTCCATCATAAAAATAGATTGACAATTTGCTGACACCAAATCTAGAGATGCTTCCTAAACCGCCTCCTAAAAAAATTAGAATTAGATTCATAATTGCTTGAGATTTGAAGTTTGTGAGTGATTGAGTTTATTCGAAATAATTGCTCCAATTTTAAATACGATATAACCAATTGTAAAACCTAATAATCCGCCAACAAAAATATCAGATGGATAATGCACACCTAAGTAAATACGGCTATATACAATTAGGGCGAACCAAACAAAAAGTAGGCTCCACCAGTTAGAATACTTTTTAAAATTTAAATAAAGTAACATACTAATTGCACCAAAATTTGCAGCGTGCGACGAAACAAAACTATAAAGTCCGCCCAAATAGATTTCACCATTTGGTTTAGTTACCGTTTTAACAAGACCTTTTAATTCTTCATTATGAGTCGGCCGATAACGTTGAAAAACTTCTTTGAATAAATGAACTGAAATTAGATCTGCAAGTGCAATGCAGACACCTGTAGAGAGTAAGACACCAAGAACAAATTTGACACCTTTTTTTTTGTGCGCATAGTAAACAAAAAATAAAAATAGCGGTATCCAAGTTGGTGTATAACTTATGTACCACATTAATTTGTCTAAAAACGGCGTGTGCATATCGTTTAATAACAAAAATAAATTTCGGTCTATATTTTCTAACCAGTCGAACAATCTATTAAATTTTGATGAAGTTAAGAATTCTGCTTAAAACAAAAAAGGAGACCGTATTAGCCTCCTTTTAAAAAATTTAAAATGCTTTTTATTTTTTGACAAATTTCAATGTTGATTGAATGCCATTTGATTCTTTAATTTCAATAAAATAAATGCCCACATTTAAGCTCTCAATATTAATTTGATTCGAAACATTTGAATCCGACTGAATAATTTTGCCGCTTAGGTCAATAATTTTGTAATTAAAATTTGATGCTGTGATGTTAAGTAAGTTATTTGCTGGGTTAGGAAATAGATTTAAACTTAACTCATTTTCAACAACAGATAAAAAGCATGGTTGGTTACCAATAGTTACACCTGGCTGAATGTTTCCAGGCACTCCAACCGTACCAGATGGGGTATTAAATGTAAATGACCCATCAAATACACCTGCATTAGCGCTTGAGCCACCAATAAAGTACTCACCTGTTCCGCTTAAAGTATCGTCAATGCAATTAATCATATCTGCACCGATACAGAAAGTTCCGTGGTTATAAAATAGCGCATCCATTGTTTGGATATTGCAATTAGAAAAATCATTGCTAACGTCAATAATTCCGTTGTTAAAGAAATAACCTTGGTTCATAAAATCATGATCAAGAACAAGTTTCGCGCCTGTCCCATTATTAAAACTACCAGTTTGGTCATTTAATAAATCAAACGCGGTAATAATTCCTTGATTTGAAATTGAACCTTGATTCCACAAACTATCAAAATATACAGATGTTCCAGTATTGACAAACGAACCCGCGGATATATAAAGTCTATAACAATCAAATACGCCATTATTAATCAATGAGCCGCCAGCAACCCAAACATCACGATTGGTTCCATCTTCCATGAGTGAACCACCAAAGTTTATTTTAATTTGACCAGCTGTGTAATAAATAGATGCCGTCATTATCATGGCATGATTTATTACAAGAGAATCTCCATTTGCAGGGACACATAAACAATCCCAATTTAAAGGATTGTAAAAGTTACCACTGGCCGTTGTTGTTTGAGTTTGTGAGAAACTGATTATAGGAATCAGCATTAAAAGAGTATATAGTTTTTTCATAGTTATCTATTTTATATTACAAAAATAAGACGTTTGGAATCAATAAAGGTTGATCTAAATCATAATAAAACCCATTTAACAGAAGCCAAATGGGTTTTAAATTTTTTACTCATTTTGATTATCCACCAAAATCATCAAAGCGAACATTCTCGGGTGGTACACCCCATTCGTCGCACATTGTGATGACGGCTTGATTCATTAATGGCGGGCCACAGAAATAAACTTCTAAATCTTCTGGTGCGTCGTGTTTTTGCAAATATTGTTCGATAACTACTTTGTGCACGAATCCAACAAATCCATCCCCTGTGTCATTAACATCTTTCATTACTGTCCAATTGTCTGCAGGTAATGGTTCAGATAAAACTAAATAGAATTTAAAATTCGGGAATTCTCTTTCTAATGATCTGAAATGTTCGATGTAAAATAATTCGGCTTTAGAACGACCACCATACCAATATGTAACTTTACGATTTGTTCTTAGCGTTTTAAATAGTTCGTATAAATGCGAACGCATAGGAGCCATTCCTGCACCACCACCAATGTAAAGCATTTCAGATTCAGATGGATTGATAAAGAACTCACCATAAGGACCAGAAACCATTGCTTTATCACCTTGTTTCAAATTAAAGATATAAGACGATGCAACACCTGGATTAACATTCATCCAAGCATTTTTTGCACGATCCCAAGGTGGAGTAGCAATACGAACATTCAACATTATTTTTCTTCCTTCGGCTGGATAAGAAGCCATCGAATAAGCTCTGATTACTTCTTCATTATTCGTCATTACTAACGGCCACAATCCAAATTTATCCCAATCTGCTTTAAATTTATCTGGTTGACCTTCGTGATCTACAGGATGCGCTGTGATATCCATGTCACTATATTTCACCTCGCCTGCAGGTATTTTTATTTGAATGTATCCACCGGCTTTGTAATCCATATCTTCCGGTAGTTCAACAATAAATTCCTTAATAAACGTTGCCATGTTGTAATTTGAAGAGACAACAGCTTCCCATTCTTTGATACCAAGAATTTCTTCATGGATGTGAATTTCCATGTCTTCTTTAACTTTTACTTGGCAACCCAAACGGTAATGTTGTGCAATTTGTTTACGCGAGAAGTTTGGTTCTTCAGTAGGCAAAATATTTCCACCACCTTTAGAAACTTGACAAACACACTGAAGGCATGTTCCACCTCCACCACAAGCAGAAGGAAGATAAACTCCTTGTGTACTCAACGTGCTCATCAGAGTACTTCCAGCATCAACTTCAAGCACACGTGCGCCGTCATTTATTGTAATTTTAATTTTTCCACCGCTAGAAACCTTTGCTTTTACATACAAAAGTAAACTCACCAAAAGCAAAATTACGATGGTAAAAGCGATAACTGATATTAATACGTATTGTCCCATTTCTTAAAAGATTATAAACTAATACCACTGAAACTCATAAATGCAATTCCCATCAAACCTGTTATGATGAAGGTAATTCCCAGACCTTTTAAAGGAGCTGGTATATGTGAATATTTAATTTTTTCACGAATTGCTGCTAATGCTACAATCGCAATGAACCAACCAATCCCAGAAGATACAGCAAATACCGTTGCTTCACCTATTGTTGAATATTGACGTTCTTGCATGAATAATGCGCCACCCAAAATAGAACAGTTAACAGCAATAAGCGGAAGGAAAATTCCAAGGGCTCCGTAAAGCGCAGGCGCAAATTTCTCTACCAACATTTCAACTAATTGAACAATTGCAGCAACCACCGCAATAAACATAATGAACGATAAGAAACTCAAATCTAATTTGGCAAAATCATCACCCAACCAAGCCAAAGCTCCATCTTTTAAAACGTAATTTTCAAGTAGCCAATTCACAGGTACTGTTACACCCAATACAAAAATTACTGCCAATCCTAATCCAGTAGCTGTTTTTACTGTTTTTGAAACCGCTAAGTAAGAACACATACCTAAGAAATAGGCAAAAATCATGTTCTCAACAAAGATTCCTTTTAGGGCTATATTAATATAATCTACCATGATTTAAAAATATTATTGTTCGATTAATGATTTGTTAACTGAGCGTTGTACCCAAATAATAATTGCAACACAGAAAAGAGCAAAAGGGGCAAGAATAATTAAGTTGTTATTCATGTATCCGTAAGAATAAAGACCTGTTTTCTCAATGCTGTCTCCTAAAATATTTTCGCCGAATAATTTTCCTGTTCCAAATAATTCCCTAAAGAAAGAAACGACTAAAAGAATCCACACATAACCTAAAGAATTTCCAATTCCATCTAGAAAGGATGGCCAAGGTTTGTTCATCATAGCAAATGCTTCATATCTTCCCATCAAAATACAATTTGTTATAATTAAACCAACAAATACAGAAAGAGACTCAGCCATGTCCGGCAAATAAGCCTTCAGGATTTCATTTACAATAATTACTAAAGACGCTGCCGCAACCAATTGAATAATAATACGAATTCGATCAGGAATTAAATTTCGCAACAAGGAAATTACAACGTTACCAATACTAACAACAGCAAGCACGCTAACACCCATTACCACCGCTTGTTTTAAAGAAACGGTAATTGCAAGAGCAGAACAAATACCTAATACTTGAATCGTAACAGGATTGTCTTGCGACAAAGGATTTGTTATGAGTTTTTTATTCTTCTTTGAGAATAGCGCTTCTTTTTCACTCATGATTATTTCGTTTTAGTAGAAAAATATTTTACATAAACTTGCAACGTTCTGTCCAGCATTTCTTCAACGCCTTTTGACGTAATTGTGCCACCTGTAATTCCATCCACTTTATGCGGATCAACTCCAGTTCCATCTTTTACAATGGTGATTTTTTTGTACTTGCCACCTTCAGAAATTGATTCCACTTTAAATTGGTCGCTGAAAAATGACTGTTTAATTTCAGCACCTAAACCAGGTGTTTCACCTTTGTGATCAAACGTTGCACCATAGATGGAAGACATATCAGATTTAATAGAAACGTTACCCCAAATCGGTCCCCAAAGTCCTTTACCAACCATTGGAATTACGTAGCGAGTTTCACCATCAACATTAGCAACGAAGAGCGGATAATTGCGTTTTTCAGGAGCTATGTTTTTATCTTTAAATTCTTTTCTATAATCAATATCAAAAGCGTTACCTTCTATTGGTTGACCTTCAGAATTGAGAACTATGCATGCATTTGTGTCAATGTATTTTGCATAAACTGCATCTGCATCTTTTCGTGTACAAGGAATTTCCAAAGCACCTAGGATGCCCATTTTCTTTTTGATTATATCATTAGCATCTTGCATGGGTTTGAGTCCGCGTGCGATAGCAGCTAAACTTGCACCAACAATCACCACCACTGTAATGGCGAAGAAGAATGTGTAGCTATTACTATTTTTATTTATTGCCATGATTAAGCAGTTTTAAGTCGTTTAAGTCTTCGCTTGATATTAGATTGAATCACATAATGATCAATTAACGGAGCAAGAACATTCATTAAAAGAATCGCCATCATTACCCCTTCTGGAAAAGCAGGATTTAGAACCCGAATTACAATTGCCATTGCTCCAGCCATGAATCCATAAATGTATTTTCCAGTAGACGTTTGAGCTGCGGTAACAGGATCTGTAGCCATAAAAACAGCACCAAATGCAAAACCTCCAAGAACCATGTGATACATAGGGTTTAACTCCATATAAGGATTTAAAGCAACTGCATTCAATAAATATCCAATGGCTAATCCACCAGCAAAAAAAGAAAAAATAATTTTCCAACTTGCAATTCCTGTATAAAGTAAAAGAGCAGCTCCAAGCATAATTGCAATAAAAGAAGTTTCGCCAACTGAACCTGGAATATAACCCATCATCGCATCAGAAAAGGACCATTTATCACCAAATGCAGCTAAGGACGCATGCACAGGTTCGGGTGTAGTCATTGTATAAAGATCGCCTAATGGGGTTGCTCCGGAGAAACCAGTAATTTTATCTGTTTTGTCCATTAAACCACTCATCCAAACTTTATCACCCGCCATCATTGAAGGATAAGCGAAGAATAAGAAAGCACGAGCCACCAAAGCAACGTTTACAACATTCATTCCTGTTCCACCAAAAACTTCTTTCGCTAAAACAACTGCAAATACAACCGCAATTGCAAGCATCCAAAGCGGAATATCAGCCGGAACAATTAACGGAATTAACATCCCAGAAACAAGGAAACCTTCTTGAATTGCATGTTGGTTTTTGATAGCGAAAATAAACTCAACACCTAAACCAACTCCGTAAGAAACAATCACAATAGGAAGTACCTGAAGAGCTCCATAGATAAATTTATCACCAAACTGATCCCAAAAAGGAAGATCAAAATTACTAGTTGCAGCAACATAGTGCCAGTGACCCGTATTATACATTCCAAACAACAAGCAGGGAACCAATGCCAAAATCACAAAGAACATTGTTCTCTTTAAATCGATACCATCTCTAATATGCGTACCTTTTTTAGTTGTTTCGCCGGGCGTAAATAGGAATGTAAAAAACCCATCCCAAACAGGATGGAATTTTGCCCATTTACCTTTGTGGTCGGGCTCCAGCTTACGCATCATTTTTTCAATTGACTTCAATTTTCTTAGAATTAAGTTCGACAATTAATTACATACACTCTTTCTGAATAACATCCAACCCTTCGCGGATGACATTCTGAATATCTATTTTGGAAGTACAAACAAACTCACACAAAGCAAAATCTTCGGGAGCAACTTCGTAAATACCTAATTTTTCCATTAAATCAATATCGTTGTACATGACTGATTTTACTAATTGCATTGGATAAATATCAAACGGAAAAACTTTTTCCATTTCGCCTGTAACAACAAAATTTCTAATCTCGCCGTTTAGGTTTGTATCCATTTTATATTTTTTGCCTGGGAACATCCAAGAAAAATAAGAACGATTTGTAGAAAATTTTCCAAAACCAGGTTCTAGCCAACCTTTTGTAATAACAAACTTTGGTTCGTCACCTTCAGGAATTACAGTTACTTGATTGTGATAAAAACCTAAATTTCCATCTATTGAAATTTTATCTCCAGTTAAAACATTACCACCAATTATACGATTATTACCTTCATTAATAGTACCAGACAATAGTTTAGCAACTGGAGCACCAATACTTAATTTGTAATATTTTGGAATTTTAACTTCGGAACCTGTTAAAGCAATAATTTTTGTTGCTTCAAATTTACCAGTTAAGAATAAACGACCAATAATAGCAACGTCTTGCGTATTCACTGTCCAAACTACTTCACCTTTATTAATGGGGTCGATGTGATGAATTTGTGTACCAACATTACCGACAGGATGTTTACCACATATTTTATTTATTTGAACACCTTTTGCCTCAGAAAAAGCGATGTCAGGTGTGCTATCACCGTTAACAGTTAAATGAACTTTACCAGTAGTTAATTTTGTCAAAGCAGTAAGTCCAGCTTGAAAAGCAGCACTCTCTCCATGCATAACAAAATCGTAATCCGGCGCTAAAGGAGAAGAATCAAAAGCAGAAACAAAAATTGATTTTGGTTTATCATTTGGATCTGCAATAACATCAATTGGGCGCATTTTTACAAAAACCCAAACGCCAGATGACAACATTTGATTTTTTACTTCCTCTACAGAAAGTTTTGAAACATCTTTAGCACCAAAATCTTCGTAACTATTTTCGGCATTTGCCTTAATTTTAATTTCAAGGATCCGGCGTTTATCACCACGAACGATATCCGTAATTTCTCCGGCAACAGGCGAAGTAATTTTCACTTCTTCTTTAGTTTTGTTAAAGAAAATAACCGAACCGGCTTTTACCTTATCACCTATTTTTACTGCTAGTTTTGGAGTTACTCCGTGGAAGTCGCTTGGTCGAACAACAAAATTGTCAGCAAAGTCAACAACGGCTTTTACCTTGTCAGCTTCACCTGCGAGTTTGATATCGAGGCCTTTCCTTAATTTGATAGTCTTCGACATATCGATATGGAAATTAGATTAAGCGACAAATGTATATATCTGTAAATCGAATTTAAGATTTATTAACGTCTAATTTTAAAGTTTAGAATGATTCTAAATAGAGCGCTCAGCCTTAGAAACACTAAAGCAACCTTTTTAGTTCGCTTAAGCAATGAATTTCAATTGATTCTGTTTTTTTAGGTTCTTTTTTCGGGTTGAAATGAATTGTTTTCATCCCAATATTTTGTGCGCCGAGGATATCTGCTTCGTATGTATCCCCAATCATTAAAGATTCTGAAATACTTGAACCCGATTTTTTAAGTGCTTCATAAAAAATTTTAGGATTAGGTTTATTGACACCAACATCTTCTGAACAAATAATGACATCAAAGTATTCATTTAAATTAGTGGTTGACATTTTGATTGTTTGAACTTCTTTAAATCCATTCGTAATAATATGCAAACGATATTTCAATTTCAAATAAGTTAAAACATCATGAGTGAACGGAAAAATATTTTTTTTTGTTGGAGCTATAATTAAATATTCATCCGCAAATTTTACTGCCAAATCTTTATAATCTTCAATTTTATAATTAGAAAAAATATCAAAGAACCGGCCGTATCTAACGGTTTGTTTGTCAATTTCACCTTTGTTGTAACGATGCCAATAAACAGCATTTACTTTTTGATATTCTTCCAAAAAATCAGGTAATGATTTTATTTTTTTATGAAGATCAAATTGATCAAAAAGTTCAGTAATGGCTTCAGAAGAATTTTTTTCAAAATCCCAAAGCGTGTGATCCAAATCAAAAAAAATGTGCCTTACGTCTTTCATTAAACCAAATAAATTAGAAAGCACATTAGTGCACTATAAGAGGCCATAAAAAACATCATTAAAGGAAATGTTTTCTTTTCATGCCCAAAAAATTTAGCACAAACAACTGAGCCAAAAGGGACAGACAGAAAAAGTGGAGCAATTAACGTTAGACCATAAATACCAATTGAGCGTTTCAATTTAACTACTGCTTTATTCATGTGTGTAAATCTTTTTTTATGTGGCAATGCTATTCCAGCTGCTTTTGCCGTTAAATGCTTTTCATGTCTTTTTTTTGTGGCGGCTTTCATGATGAGTTCACTAGCAAAATAAAAAATAGCTCCACTCACCCAAGCTCCAGCAGTAACAGAAATGAATATTTCGTAGTAATGTGGCTCGTAGCCAATACTTGCCGCTGCACCAAAAGTCAACCAATGTGCAAACAAAAATTTAAAAGTTCCAAATCCAAAACCAGCCAAAAACAAACTCGTATTCATTTCAAATTACAGTTTTAAACCAAAAGCCAAATCGCCAGCATCACCAATACCAGGTACGATGTAAGAATTTGCATTTAACGTTTCATCAATTACACCTACCCAAATTTCTGTGCCTTCCGGTAAATGTTTTTTGACATATTCAATTGCCTGTTTACTTGCAATAGCAGATACTGTATGAATTTTTTTTGGAGTTCCATTTTTTAAAATCGCATCATAAACCAAGGACATCGATTGACCAGTTGCCAACATTGGGTCAGAAAGAATTAGCACTTTATTAGTTAAATCAGGACATGCCAAATATTCAACGTGTACTTTAATTTCTCCATTTTCTTTTTCTTCGCGATAGGCTGATATGAAAGCATTTTCAGCATGATCAAAAACATTCAACAAGCCACTGTGCAGTGTAAGTCCAGCTCTTAAAATGGAAGCGATTACTGGTTGATTTTTGAGTTGATTGACTGTTGCAATTCCTAAAGGTGTTTCTACTTTCGTTTCAATGTATTCAAGTTGTTTGCTGAGTTCGTACCCCATTATTTCGCCCATCCGTTCAAGATTTTTTCTAAAACGCATGGGATCTTTTTGAATTTCTTTATTTCTTATCTCAGCAATAAACTGATTAAATATAGAATTGATTTTGCTTATTTCGTGAACCATAGTTGGAAAGTGCAATCTCTCGATTTGCACAAATGTCGCAAAATATTGGGAGTTGTTAGAAGGTATTAAATTAAATTAAATTAATCGCTTTTACCTCGCCAACAAAACAAACCCCACACGCGTTTCAATTTCGCCATCTAGTTTTACAAAACTGACTTGATATACATACACATCATCTTTTAGCGGTATTCCGGTACGGTAATCTGTTCCATCCCAGAATTGTTCGATGTCGTGTGAATCATATATTATCCCCTGTTCACGATTATAAATGGTCATGTGCAAGCCAATGTGATTGCAATTAATGATTGGTTTGAAAATTTGATTAACATAATCTCCGTCAGGAGTAAAATGATTTGGAATATAACATTGGCA
>Ga0105048_10011331_pt1 | contig 14072 bp, 15 predicted proteins | sample MAT05_FD_78382 | JGI IMG/M metagenome (GOLD analysis project Ga0105048, IMG submission 78382) | Freshwater microbial communities from Lake Fryxell liftoff mats and glacier meltwater in Antarctica - MAT-05 | ecosystem: Environmental > Aquatic > Freshwater > Ice > Liftoff microbial mat | place...
ACCAAGGCGATTGCCGACCGCGCACTGACCCGGCTGGGGGTCGACCATCTGGGTCTTGACGGGGCCGACCGGCGCTACATGACCCTGCTGGCCGAGAATTACGGCGGCGGGCCAGTGGGGGTGGAAACCATCGCGGCGGCCCTGTCAGAGGCACGCGATGCCATCGAAGAGGTGATCGAACCCTATCTGCTGCAGCAGGGCCTGATCCTGCGCACGCCACGCGGGCGGATGCTGGGGGCCAAGGCGTGGCGGCATCTGGGGCTCGAGGCGCCGAAACCGCCGGGGCAGAGCGATCTGTTCGAAAGCTAGGCCGGTGGGCCGGGCGAAATATTCGATCCGGAAACCCAAAATGGCGGGGTCAGGCCGCTGATCCGTCCTATCTTCGGCAAGACAGGCAGGAGGTTTCATGCGGATCACGCTGGCGGTTCTGATGGGTCTTGGGTCGGCACAGGCAGCGCAGGCGGGCTGCCGGCTGGCGCTTGTTCTGGCGCTGGATGTGTCGGCGTCGGTCGATGCCGAGGAATACCGGTTGCAGCAACAGGGCACGGCGGCGGCGCTGATGTCAGAGCCGGTGCAGCGGGCGCTGTTCGGTTTTGGCGACACCGTGGCGATTGCGGCGTTCGACTGGAGCGGGCCCCTGGATCAGACCTTGATCGCCGACTGGCAGATCATAGACAGCCCTGCCGCACTCGATGCCCTTGCTGCCACGATTGCGGGCCATCCGCGCAGCCCCGCCGTCAGCCGACGCACGGCGACCGGATCTGCGTTGCTGTATGCCGCCGACCTGTTGGCGCGGCAGCCGGGCTGTGACCGCAAGGTGGTGGATATCGCCACCGATGGCACGTTCAACGCCGGGCCTGCGCCCGAAATGGTGCGGCATCTGCCGGTGTTTCTTGACACCACGATCAACGCGCTGGCGGTCGCCGGCAGCCGGGTGCCGGACTGGCGCGATGTCAAGGAAGCGGAAAGCGCGTTGCAGGTCTATCTGACCTACCGGGTGATCCACGGGCCCGGAGCCTTTGTCGAACGCGCGGCGGATTACCGCGATTTCGAGCGGGCGATGGGCCGCAAGCTGGAACGTGAACTGCAGGGCATCATGATCGGCGCGGTTGAGGGCGGCGGCGAAAGCGGCTAATCCGTCCGGGCGGTGTTTGGGGGTCAGGGTGACGGCGGATCAGGTCGCTTCATTGTTTACGGGCCCGGACGGGGTGATCCGCGCGGGCTATGATCCCGTGTTGCCGGTGGCCGCCGCCGACAGCGCGCACGCCTACCGGCTGGCCGCGCGGGTGGCGGCATGACCCACAGCTTTGCGGTCCGGGTGTATTACGAGGATACCGACCTTGCGGGCATCGTCTATTACGCCAACTACCTGAAATTCATCGAACGGGGGCGGACCGAATGGGCGCGCTCGCTTGGGGTCGATCAGGGGCGGCTGCGGGCCGAGGCGGGCATCGTCTTTGCGGTGCGGCGGATCGAGGCCGATTACCTGCGGCCGGCGCGGTTCGACGACGAATTGCGGGTCGAGACGCGGGCTCTGGCCATCACCGGAGCGCGGATCGTGCTGGAGCAGGACATCTGGCGGGGCACCGACCGGGTCTTTGCGGCGCAGGTGGTGCTGGTCTGCCTGACCGAGAGCGGGCATCCGGCGCGTCTGCCCGGCGATGTGCGCCGCCTGCTGGCGCCGATTGTCCACTGACCAGCGGCGGCCTGGCGCGCACATGCGGCCCGGCGGCGGCTTGGCGCACACATGCGGCCCGGCGGCGGCTTGGCGCGCACATGCGGCCCGGCGGCGGCTTGGCGCGCAAATGCGGCATAGTGTTGGCAATCGGCTTCAAACCTTGATAGAATCGGTGCAAGAGGCGGCCAAAGAGCCCCGATAACAAGAGCAGGCGTAATGGAAACCGACACCCTTGCTGTAGCGCAAGAGATTGACTTCTCTTTGCTGGCGCTGTTCGCGCGAGCGACAATCACCGTCAAGATCGTGATGTTGGGCCTGATGATCATGTCATTCTGGTCATGGGCCATCATCGTGCAAAAGCACATCCTGTTCCGCGCCTCGCGCAAGGAGGCCGGGATTTTCGACCGCGCCTTCTGGTCGGGCGAGCCGCTGGACGAGCTGTTCGAAAAGATCGGGGCGACACCCGAGGGGCCATCGGAAAAGATCTTTGCCAGCGGCATGCTGGAATGGCGGCGGTCGCACCGTCAGGACGGCGGGCTGATCGCGGGGGCGCAGGCCCGGATCGACCGGGCGATGGACGTGGCGATTTCGCGGGAATCCGAGCGGTTGAACGGCGGGCTGTCGTTTCTGGCCACGGTCGGGTCCACCGCGCCGTTCATCGGGCTGTTCGGCACGGTCTGGGGGATCAAGCATTCGTTCGAGCAGATTGCGATTTCGCAGAATACCAACCTTGCTGTCGTGGCCCCCGGCATTGCCGAGGCGCTGCTGGCAACCGGCGTCGGCCTGGTCGCGGCCATTCCGGCGGTGGTGTTCTACAACAAGCTGAACTCGGACAGCGAGCGCATTCTTGGCGGCTACGAAAGCTTTGCCGATGAATTCGCGACCATCCTCTCGCGCCAGCTGGACGCCTGAGCGATGGGTGCCGGGGTGATGAAAAAGTCGGGCGGGGGCGGGCGGCGCAGGCGGCACCGGGGCCAGTCTGCGGCGATGTCCGAAATCAACGTGACGCCCTTTGTGGACGTGATGCTGGTGCTGTTGATCATCTTCATGGTCGCGGCACCGCTGATGACGGTCGGAGTGCCCATCGAGTTGCCCGACACCGCGGCCAATGCCATGCCGACCCCGGATGAGGAGCCTTTGACCATCACCCTGACCGCCGATGGTCTGGTGCTGATCCAGACCACCGAAGTGGCCGACAACGATCTGCTGCCGAAACTGACCGCGATTGCGGCAGAGCGGACCTCGAACAAGGTCTATCTGCGGGCCGACGGTGCTGTGCCTTACAAGCGGGTCGCGCAGTTGATGGGCGCGCTGAACGCCGGTGGGTTCAACGATATCGGCCTTGTGACCGATATCGACGGGCCGACCTTTGGTGGCGGCAACTAGGGGTTCGGGGTGGACAGGGGCACCATTATCTCTGGCATCGGGCACGCGGGCCTGATCCTCTGGGTCATTCTGGGGGATTTCCTGTTTGTGCCGCGCGATGTGCCCGAGATTGCGGTCGCCGAAGTGTCGATGATCTCGGAGGCCGAGTTTGCGGCGCTGGCTTCGGCCGCCCCGGCGACGCCCGCCGATGCACCCGAGCCCGCCCCCGCGCCCGAGCCCGAGATTGCGCCGCCGCCTCCGGTGCAGCCCGACCTGCCGCCCCCCGCGCCGGAACCCGAACCGCAGCCGCTGCCCGAGGCGGTGCCGGACTTGCCCCCGGACTTGCCCGAAGCGGCCGTGCCGCAGCCCGAGGCGGTGCCCTTGTCGCCCGCACCCCCGGCCGACATTGCACAGCCCATTCCGGTGCCGACCACCGCGGTGCGCCCGCGTCCGCGCCCGATAGACCGCGTGGCCCCGGTGCCGGTTGACGAGCCGACCGATGCGCCCGATATTGCCGAACTGCCCACCCCCGAGGTGTCGGACGAGCCCACGAACGAGCCGGTGATCGAACAACCGCCGCAGCCCGAGGCGGCCCCCGAGGAAGCCACAACGCAGATCATCACCGAAGCCGTGGAAACCGAAGACGACGCGCCACAGCTGGCGCCGACATCGAGCATCCGCCCGCAGTCCCGGCCCGACCGCCCCGTCGCGGTGGCCGAAGAGCCGGTCGAAGCGCCGGTCGCAGAGGTTGCCGAAGACCTCGCAGACCCGATCGCCGACGCCGTGGCCGATGCCGTTGCCGACGCGGTGGAACAGGCGGCCGCCTCCGAGCCGTCGCCCGACGCCGGCGTGCAAGATGCGCCGCTGGGTCCGCCGATCACCGCGGGCGAGAAAGACGCGATGCGCGTCGCGGTCAAGCAATGCTGGGCGCTGGGGTCGATGTCCTCGGCGGCGATGCGGGTCACCGTGACGGTGCGGGTCAACATGTCGGAAGCCGGGGTGCCGGATGCCGCGTCGATCCGGATGACCGGCTTTGACGGCGGCGACGAACCGGCGGCGCGGCTGATGTTCGAAGTGGCACGTCGGGCGATCATCCGCTGTGGCCGCAACGGCTATCCGCTGCCGCCCGAGAAATATGACCAGTGGAAAGACCTTGAACTGGTGTTCGACCCCAACGGGATGCGGTCCAGATGAGGGCGCTTGTGCTGATCCTGGCCATTGCGGCCCCTGCCGCGGCGCAGACCACGGCGTCGGTGCCCGCGTCCGAGCTTTGGGAGCGCGACCTTCGGGCAGCCGTCGCGGCCTGCTGGAACGCGGCCGCCCTCGACCCCGAAGCGGCGGCGGCGCAGGTCACCGTCCGCGTCACGTTCGACAGGGCCGCCCGCCCGCTGGCCGACAGCATTGCCCTGATCGGCGCGACAGACGGGAACCCTGCGGCGGCGGAAAGGCTTTACCAGTCAGCCCGTCGCGCGATCCTGCGTTGCGGCAGAACCGGCTATTCCCTGCCGCCCGAGACATTTGCGCTGTGGCAAGACATGGAGTTCCTGTTCGACCCGGAAAATGCCCCATGACCCTTGCCATGACGCCCGCCCGACACAGTGCCGTGATAGGGACAAGCGCCGTGCCTTTCCCCGGCAAATCCATTGTAACCTCTGGCAAGATGCGCCGGATCTGAAGAACGAGGTTGAAATGACCCTTCGCACCCTGCCTGCCCTTCTGCTGGCCCTTGTTGTTGGCTGTCTGGCACCTGCCGCCATGGCGCAGAACGGCCCGCTGCGCATCATCATTGATGAGGGCGTGATCGAACCCCTGCCCTTTGCCGTGCCGAATTTCATCGCCGAAAACAGCGGTGCCGAAGGACTGGCCCGCGACATCAGCCGGGTGATCGCCGCCGATCTGGCCGGCACCGGGTTATTCCGCGAAATCGGCTCGGAGGCGTTCATCGGCAATGTCTCGAGCTTTGATGCGCCGGTGGCCTATGACGACTGGCAAGCCATCAACGCGCAGGCGCTGATCACCGGGGCGGTGCAGGTGTCGGGGGACCGGATCGTTGTCAAGTTCCGGCTGTATGACGTGTTTTCCGGCCAACCACTGGGTGAGGGTCTGCAATTTGCGGGCACCCCCGGCAGCTGGCGGCGGATGGCCCACAAGGTGGCCGATGCCGCCTATAGCCGGATCACCGGCGAGGGCGGCTATTTCGACAGCCGGGTGGTCTATGTCGCCGAATCCGGGCCGAAGAACCAGCGGCTGAAGCGGCTGGCAGTGATGGATTACGATGGTGCCAACGTGCAGTATCTGACCGACAGCAGTTCCATCGTGCTGGCCCCGCGGTTTTCGCCCAGCGGCGACCGTATCCTGTTTACCTCGTATGCCTCGGGTTTTCCGCGCATCTATCTGATGGATGTGGCCAGCCTTGCGACGCGCGCACTGGACGAAACCGACGGCACCATGACCTTTGCCCCCCGCTTTTCGCCCGATGGCAACACCGTGGTGTTCAGCCTGGAACGCGGCGGCAACTCTGACATCTACATGCTCGACATCGGATCAGGCCGGCTGACCCAGTTGACCAACGCGCCGTCAATTGAAACAGCGCCGTCCTTCAGCCCCGATGGCGGACAGATCGTGTTTGAATCCGACCGTTCGGGCACGCAGCAGATTTATGTGATGAGCGCGGGCGGCGGCGAGGCGCGGCGGGTATCGAACGGCAAGGGCCGCTACGGCACCCCGGTGTGGAGCCCGCGCGGCGACATGATTGCCTTTACCAAACAAAACGAGGGCCGGTTCCACATCGGCGTCATGCTGACCAACGGCGACGAGGAGCGGCTGCTGACAGCCTCGTTCCTCGATGAAGGCCCGACCTGGGCGCCGAACGGCCGCGTGATCATGTTCACCCGCGAAAGCGAAGGCGCCGGAGGGCAGGCGTCGCTGTATTCGGTCGATATCTCGGGCCGCAACTTGCGCCAGATTCCGACCGAAGGCGCCGCCTCGGACCCGGCATGGTCGCCGCTGCTGCCCTGATTCCCTTGCCGCCCCACATCTGCTATGCTCTGCACAATCGAGCCAGTTCCCATCAGAAGGACACCGACATGACGCTGTTTCCCAAAGCCCTGCTGCTGATCGCAGTCCTCGGCCTTGCCGCCTGCAACAACCCCGACCGCTATGGTGCCGGGGGCACTGGCCCGAATGACGGCACGGGCACCGGCGGGTCCGGAATCGATACCAGCGGTCTGGGCGACCCGGGCGATCCGCGCTCCATCGCCTATTTCAACCAGTCGATCGGCGACCGCATCCTGTTTGCGGTCGACCAGTCCAACCTGTCAGGCGAGGCGCGCGGCGTGCTGGCCGGTCAGGCGCAGTGGCTGCAGACCAACAGCGATTACGCGATCATCATCGAAGGCCACGCCGACGAACAGGGCACGCGGGAATACAACCTTGCCCTCGGGGCGCGACGCGCCTCGGCGGTGCAGGATTACCTGATCAGCCAGGGCATCTCGCCCAGCCGGATGCGCACCGTGTCCTACGGCAAGGAACGCCCCATCGAGGTGTGCTCGGTCGAGGCCTGCTATGCCCAGAACCGCCGCGCGGTGACGGTGCTGTCCATCGGCGCGGGGGTCTGATCTGATGCGGCGACTGATCATGTGCTTGGCTTTGCTGGCCGGTCCCGCATGGGCGCAGGATCAGTCGCTGGCCGACATCAAGGCCGAGCTTTCGGCACTGATGGCCGAATTCACCCTGCTGAAGCGCGAGCTGGTGTCGTCGGGTGCGGCGACCAGCGGCGCTGCGGGCGGCGATGCGTTGCAAAGGCTCGATACCATCGAGGCCGAGCTGGTGCGGCTGACCGCCAAGACCGAAGCGGTCGAGCTGAAGGTCAGCCGGGTTGCCAGCGACGGCACCAACCGGATCGGCGATCTGGAGTTCCGTCTGTGCGAGGCGACACCGGGCTGCGACGTGGGCGCGCTGCCGATGACGCCGCCCCTGGGTGGCGATGCGCCGGCGGTGGCGGCTCCGGTCATCGAACCTGGCACGGGGCCGGAAATGGCGATGGGCGAACAGGCGGATTTTGACCGGGCCCAGGGGGTGCTCGCTTCCGGTGACTTTCGCGCCGCTGCAGACCTCTTTGCGACCTTTGCCCAATCCTATCCTGGCGGGCCGCTGACCCAGGAAGCCCATTTTCAGCGCGGCGAGGCGCTGATGCAGGTGGGCGAGACATCGAATGCGGCGCGGGCCTATCTGGAGGCGTTTTCGGGCGCGCCGGATGGCACGCGGGCGGGCGAGTCGCTGCTGAAGCTGGGGATGTCGCTGGGGGTTCTGGGTCAGGTGCCCGAGGCCTGCGTGACGCTGGGCGAAGTCGGCACGCGGTTTCCGGGCACGATTGATGCCACCAACGCCGACGTGGCCATGCAGGGGTTGGGGTGCCAGTAGGCAGCGATCTGGCGGCGATTGTCGCCGACTTTTTCAAGCACACCGCCGGCCCGATCGGGGTTGCGGTATCGGGCGGCGGAGATTCCGTCGCCCTTTTGCATCTGCTGGCCGCTGCGCGGCGCGATCTGCATGTCGTCTCGGTGGACCACGGCCTGCGGCCCGAGGCTGCGGCCGAGGCAGCGGGCGTGGCGCAGATGGCGGCGGGTCTGGGGCTGGCGCATCACACGCTGCCATGGCGGGGATGGGATGGGCACGGCAACCTGATGGATGAGGCCCGGCGCGCGCGGCAACGGCTGATCGCCGGCTGGGCGCTGGCGCGGGGCATCTGCACTGTCGCGTTGGGCCACACGGCGGATGATCAGGCCGAGACGGTTGTGATGCGGCTGGCGCGGGGGTCGGGGGTGGACGGGCTGGCCGGTATGGCCCCGCACCACGCAGCCCTTGGCGTCACCTGGGTGCGGCCGCTGCTGTCGGTCCGCAGGCAGGCGCTGCGGGACGATCTGGTGGCGCGCGGGGTCGATTGGGTCGATGATCCGACCAACGACGACCCGCACTATGACCGGATCAGGGTGCGGCAGGCGCTGCTGCCGTTGGCGCGGCTGGGAATCACGGTCGAGGGGCTGACGGACACGGCGGCGCGGATGACGCTCGCCCGGCAGGTTCTGGACCATGCGGTTCAACGGCTGGCGCGCGATGCGGTCAGCGTCGAGGCGGGCGAGGTCTGCATCCGGTGCGAGCCGCTGCTGGCGGAGCCGCTTGAAACGCAGTTGCGGCTTTTGTCCGCCTCGATCCGCTGGATCGCCCGGACCGACTATCGCCCGCGGCTTGCGGCGGTGATGGCCACGCGCGCGGCCGTTCTGGCGGGCAAGCGGCGCTCGCTGGCGGGGTGTCTGCTGGGCCGGGCTGGCGCGGTGATCCGCATCACCCGCGAGCCCAGGGCGGTGGAGCGTGCGGTGTCCGCGACCACCGGTCTGTGGGACAACCGGTGGCGCGTCACTGGGCCGCACGCCCCGGGGCTGGAGGTGCGCGCCCTGGGGGCCGGGGGCCTGGCGCTGTGCCCCAACGGGCGGTCCATCGGGGTTTCGCGGGCCGCTTTGGTGGTTTCACCCGCCATCTGGCAGGATACGGCGCTGATTTCGGCTCCGCTCGCGGCACCGGACGGGGTCTGGACCGCCGATATCGCGGCGGGTTTCGCCTCTTTCCTAGTATCGCATTGAACCCTCGCGACTTATGTCTATCTTAGAGTGCAAAGGTCGCGACCTGATCCGGCGCGCGGCCGTATGGAGGAGATTTTTGTGGGTAATGCACGCAACATAGCGTTCTGGGTTGTCCTGTTTCTGCTGATCCTCGCCCTGTTTCAGATGTTCAGCGGCGGTCAGGCCACCACCGCGTCGCGGACCGTGTCCTATTCCGATTTCATCGCGCGGGTCGACGCCGGCGAAGTGGCCAGCGTGACGCTGGACGGCGAACGCGTTCAGGTGCGCGGCGTCGATGGAAGCACCTATGTCGCGATCAAGCCCGCAGGCGAGGAAGTGACCGACCGGCTGATTGCCAAGGGTGTCGAAGTGCGGGCCGAGGCGCAGGAAACCAGCGGGTTCTTCTCGCTGATCAGCCTGTGGTTGCCGTTCATCGTGCTGATCGGCGTCTGGTTCTTCTTCATGAACCGGATGCAGGGCGGCGGTAAAGGCGGGGCGATGGGCTTTGGCAAATCGCGGGCCAAGTTGCTGACCGAAAAGCATGGCCGGGTCACGTTTGACGACGTGGCGGGCATCGACGAGGCCAAGGAAGAGCTTGAGGAAATTGTCGAATTCCTGCGCAACCCGCAGAAGTTCAGCCGTCTTGGCGGCAAGATTCCGAAAGGCGCATTGCTGGTTGGCCCTCCGGGCACCGGCAAAACCCTGCTGGCCCGCGCGATTGCCGGCGAGGCGGGTGTGCCGTTCTTCTCCATCTCTGGCTCTGATTTCGTCGAGATGTTCGTGGGTGTCGGCGCGTCCCGTGTGCGTGACATGTTCGAGCAGGCGAAAAAGAACGCGCCGTGCATCGTGTTCATCGACGAGATCGACGCCGTGGGCCGCGCCCGGGGCGTGGGCATCGGCGGCGGGAACGATGAGCGCGAACAGACGCTGAACCAGTTGCTGGTCGAGATGGACGGGTTCGAGGCGAACGAGGGCGTGATCATCGTCGCCGCCACCAACCGCAAGGACGTGCTGGACCCCGCATTGCTGCGCCCGGGCCGGTTCGACCGCCAGATTCATGTGCCGAACCCCGATATCAAGGGTCGTGAAAAGATCCTGACCGTCCACGCCCGCAAGGTGCCGGTCGGACCGGATGTCGACCTGCGGATCATCGCGCGCGGCTGCCCCGGGTTTTCGGGTGCGGACCTTGCCAACCTTGTCAACGAGGCAGCCTTGACCGCTGCCCGCATGGGCCGCCGCTTTGTCACCATGTCGGATTTCGAGAATGCGAAAGACAAGGTGATGATGGGGGCCGAGCGCCGTTCGATGGTGCTGACCGCCGACCAGAAGGAAAAGACCGCCTATCACGAGGCCGGCCATGCCATCGTCGGCATGAACATGCCGAAGTGCGACCCGGTCTACAAGGCCACGATCATTCCGCGCGGTGGGGCTTTGGGGATGGTGGTCAGCCTGCCGGAAATGGACCGGCTGAACATGCACAAGGACGAGGGCAAGCAGAAGATCGCGATGACCATGGCCGGCAAGGCCGCCGAGATCATCAAGTATGGCGAAGAGGGTGTATCTTCTGGCCCCGCGGGCGACATTCAGCAGGCAAGTGCGCTGGCCCGCGCGATGGTGATGCGGTGGGGCATGTCCGAAAAGATCGGCAACATCGACTATGCCGAGGCGCATGAAGGCTACAACGGTGCCACGGGCGGCTTTTCGGTGTCGGCAGACACCAAGGGGATGATCGAGGCAGAGGTCAAAGGGCTGATCGACGAGGGTTACGAGACCGCACGGCGCGTCCTTATCGAGAAGGCCGATGATTTCGAACGGCTGGCCAAGGGCTTGCTGGAATACGAGACCCTGACCGGCGACGAAATTCGCCGCGTCATCGCGGGCGAGGTTCTGGGGCCGAATGACGATGCCGCAGCCCCGCCGCCCTCGTCGGGTGCGTCGGTGCTGGCGATCCCGAAAACCAAGTCGAAGGCCCCGAAACCGGGGCTGGAGCCGGAGCCCTCGGCTTGAGCCAAACCGAAGACTGGAACCCCGGAACCTGCGCAAGGTTTCGGGGTTTGCGTTTGCGCCCTGCGCTGGACTTGCTGGCGCAGGTGACCGCCTGGGACACCCAATATGTTCAGCGACCTGAGGCAGGACCGATCCATCCGGTGCGGGCCATCACCGGGTCCCCCGCGATGCGTCCGTTTCTTGACGCGCTGACCGCCGACGCGGCTGCGGCATTTACGGCCGCCAATGATGCGGCGCTTGGGTCTGCGTATCCGCTGCTGCCCGACGGTGGGGTGTTGCATCCGTTCCGGCGGGTGTGTCTGGTGGCGGAGCGGGCGTGAGCATTCTGAAGCCCACCGGGTATCTGGCCGAGATCGTCTGGCTGGGCCGGGTCGGGGTGGCGGGCACGCTGGCCTCGCAGCCCGAAACCAGCCTGTTCGCCAGCTTTGCCGGAGCCGAGGGCGAAGTGCACGGCGGCGTCACGCGGGCCTCGTGCGGGCGGGTGCTGCCGCAGTATCCGCGGGGCACCCTCCTTCGCAACACCCGGCAGTTTTCGGTGATCGGCATCGAGGACCTGCAGGCGATTGCCGACCGGATGGGGCTGCCGACACTGGCGCCGCATCTGCTGGGGGCGTCGATGGTGCTTCGCGGCATTCCGGATTTCAGCCATATCCCGCCCGGGTCGCGGCTGCAGGCCACCTCTGGGGCGACGCTGGTGGTCGATCTGGAGAACCGTCCCTGCGTGCTGCCCGCCAAAGTCATCGAGGCCGCGCATCCGGGCCACGGCGCGCGGTTCAAGACGGCGGCGCAGGGCAGGCGGGGAGTGGTGGCCTGGGTCGAACGCGAGGGCGTGCTGACGGTTGGCGACACCATGCGCCTGCACATCCCCGACCAGCCGGTCTGGGCCCATCTGGCCGAAGCACGCCGCACGCCAGAGTGATCGTGCACCTGCTACCGTCTTTTCGGGCGCATTTGGTCGGGTAATGTCGGAATAATCACCACGGCTTGCCATTTTGCCCGGTATCACGTCACCCACGGGACACTGACCTTTGGGAGACGGACATGGCCTTCAAGACTGATATCGAAATTGCGCGCGAGGCCAGCAAGAAACCGATCATGGAGGTCGGAGCCCGCCTTGGCATTCCGTCAGAGCATCTGTTGCCCTATGGCCACGACAAGGCCAAGGTCGGACAGGACTTCATCCGGTCCCTGTCGGGTCGCCCCGATGGCAAGCTGATCCTCGTGACCGCGATCAACCCGACACCGGCCGGCGAAGGCAAGACCACGACGACCGTGGGGTTGGGGGACGGTCTGAACCGCATCGGCAAGCGGGCTGTGGTCTGCATTCGCGAGGCGTCGCTGGGCCCGAACTTCGGGATGAAGGGCGGGGCGGCGGGGGGCGGTTACAGCCAGGTCGTGCCGATGGAGGAGATGAACCTGCATTTCACCGGCGATTTCCACGCCATTACCAGCGCCCACAACCTGCTGTCGGCAATGATCGACAACCATATCTACTGGGGCAACGAGCAGGACATCGACGCGCGCCGCATCGTCTGGCGCCGGGTGATGGACATGAACGACCGCAGCCTGCGCGACATTGTGGTGAACCTTGGCGGCGTGTCGAACGGCTTTCCGCGCCAGACCGGGTTCGACATCACTGTTGCGTCCGAGGTGATGGCGATCCTGTGCCTGTCGAACGATCTTGCTGACCTGCAAAAGCGGCTGGGCGATATCGTCGTCGCCTATACCCGGGCGAAAAAGCCGGTCTATGCCCGCGACATAAAGGCCGATGGTGCGATGACCGTTCTGCTGAAGGACGCGATGCAGCCCAATCTGGTGCAGACGCTGGAAAACAACCCGGCCTTCGTGCACGGCGGGCCGTTCGCCAATATTGCGCATGGCTGCAACAGCGTCATCGCCACCAAGACGGCGCTGAAGCTGGGCGAGTATGTGGTGACGGAAGCCGGCTTTGGGGCCGACCTTGGGGCGGAAAAGTTCTTTGACATCAAGTGCCGCAAGGCGGGGTTGAAGCCCGCGGCGGCGGTGATCGTGGCGACGGTGCGGGCAATGAAGATGAACGGCGGGGTAGCGAAGGCCGACCTCGGGGCCGAGAACGTGGGTGCTGTGCAGGCCGGCTGCCCGAATCTGGGCCGCCACATTGCCAACGTCAAAGGCTTTGGCGTGCCGGTGGTGGTGGCGATCAACCATTTCCACAGCGACACCGACGCCGAGATTGCCGCCGTGAAGGCCTATGTGGCCGAACAGGGGGCCGAGGCCATTCTGTGCCGGCACTGGGCGCAGGGGTCTGCCGGGATCGAGGACCTGGCGCACAAGGTGGTCAGCCTGGCCGAGGCAGGGGCCAGCAACTTTGCCCCGATCTACCCCGACGCGATGCCGCTGTTCGAGAAGATCGAGACCATCGCCAAGACGATTTACCGCGCCGACGGCGTCGAGGCGGACAAGGCGATCCGCGATCAGTTGAAGACCTGGGAGGCGGCGGGGTATGGCCATCTGCCGATCTGCATTGCCAAGACACAATACAGTTTCACCACCGACCCAACCGTCCGGGGCGCGCCGACCGGGTTCACCATTCCGGTGCGCGAAGTGCGGCTGTCGGCGGGGGCGGGGTTTGTCGTGGCGATCTGCGGCGAGATCATGACGATGCCGGGCCTGCCCAAGGTGCCAAGCGCCGAGGTCATCCGGCTGAACGAGCAAGGCTATGTCGAGGGGCTGTTCTGACGCGTTGCCCTTGGGGTGCGGGCGGCATAGAACGCTTGCACCCCCAAGCCGAGGTGCCACGATGAAAACCGCCGCCGAATGCCAGACCATGGCCGATATCCGGGCCGAAATCGACCGGCTGGATGGTGAACTGGTAGCACTGTTCGCCTCGCGCGTCGGCTACATCGACCGGGCGGCCGAGATAAAGGCGGGCATTGCAATGCCGGCCCGCGTCACCTCGCGCGTCGAGGAGGTGGTCGCCAATGTGCGCCGCCATGCGACGGGCCACGGCCTGCCGCCGGACAAGCTGGAAAAGCTGTGGCGCAAGTTGATCGAATGGTCGATCGAGCGCGAAGAAGCCACGTTGGGCAAGGATCAGAGCGATGACGGCAACGGTGATTGACGGCAAGGCCTTTGCGGCCCGTGTGCGCGGGCAGGTGGGGGCCCATGTGGCGCATCTGCGCAAGGAACAGGGTCTGGTGCCGGGGCTTGCTGTGGTTCTGGTGGGCGAGGATCCGGCCTCGCAGGTCTATGTCCGTAACAAGGGCACGCAGACCGTCGAGGTTGGCATGGCATCTTTCGAACATAAGCTGGACTCGGCGACCTCCCAAGCCGACCTGCTGGACTTGATCGCCCGGCTCAACGCCGATCCGAAAATTCACGGCATTCTCGTGCAGTTGCCGCTGCCTGCTCATCTGAATGCGGAC
>Ga0105048_10011334_pt1 | contig 14070 bp, 12 predicted proteins | sample MAT05_FD_78382 | JGI IMG/M metagenome (GOLD analysis project Ga0105048, IMG submission 78382) | Freshwater microbial communities from Lake Fryxell liftoff mats and glacier meltwater in Antarctica - MAT-05 | ecosystem: Environmental > Aquatic > Freshwater > Ice > Liftoff microbial mat | place...
CCGCTCTGGGAATATTCCCTTCTTTCAGCGCCAGAGCCGCTGCTCCCAAAAGCCAAAGGTCGGCTTGGTTTTTGATCCCCACAGCGGCATAGTTGGCCACCATCAATCGAACTTCATCCTCCCTTCCCGCTTGGATTTTAAAAATCATTAAGAGGTTGGACATTCCAATGCTCCCGGGGTCACCCTTGGAGGCCTCTTCCAGATCCAGGATCGCCGCAGCCAACTCTCCTCTCTTGCGCAGGACTTGAGCCCGTAAAAACCGGTTATACGGACTACCTCCAGGCAACGAGATCGCTTCGGAATATGATACCAAGGCCCCATCAAGGTCTCCTCGTTGTTCCTGACTCCAACCGAGATGACGCCACCCTTCAATATCCTCCGGGTCCAACTCGAGAATCTTTTTGGAAATCACTTCGATTTGATCCCAAGCTTTTTGGGCAATCGGCTCGTTCAGCTCTGCCCGAAGCTCTTCAATTTCTGTTTGGCGAATCTGTTCGGGGGATGGCGGGGGCGTGGGGGTAGGTTCAAGAGTTGGTGTGGCCACACTAGAATCCGAGGATTTTTCATCATAATTCCAAAAAAGAAGCGTCAGTCCAAGAGCCGTGACGATCACCCCCACGATGGAGGCAATTGCAAGAGCCCGGGCACCTTTATAGCGCGCATCTTCAAAATCCCAAAATGCCATAAGTCAATTTTGAGTTTGGCAACGGCGGGAGTCCAGAGAAATCAGACTCCGCCCGCCATGGCCGCAGCGATAACTCCCCATGCCGCAAAGACAATCAAGCCGATGGCACCGCAACAAAGCAGCCATGGCAAAAACACGGCCAGCGAAGCACGGAGATAATCGGTTTTCTGAGCTTCTTTTATAGCGATCACATAAACCACCGGCCCCCAGATGAGAGCCGCAAAAATGCCAAGAATTGGAACAAGATAAAGAGTATTGATTGCTCCCACCGAATAAGCCACAGCCCGACCAGTGGCTTCAAAGCCTTGGTTTGCGCCACCAAAAAGCATCAAAAACAGATGAAGAAGGCCGCCCCAGACAAAAACCGCAAGGACGGTGAAGATCGCCGAACTCACCACAGTGGTTCCCACCACAAGGGGAATCGCGCAGAGAGAGGCCCCGGGAGCCACCGCATCAGAACCTCCGACCGCAGCCATCACCATCGTCAAAACTCCTTGCGTCAATCCCATGACAACACCCCCCAGTGCGGCGCAAACCGCAGCATAAAGCAAAGGTTTACCATAACCGCCGGTGGTTTTCATTTGCGAGAAAGAGAGGACCGGCGAAAACAAGGCTCCGTAAGTGGTCTCCCACCACGCTTTGAACCATCCGACCGAAGCCGCATCTTCCCAGACGGGCCAGCCTCCAGGGAGTGGAACAGTCACCGCGCTATCAGCTCCACTTGCGACAATCGTGGAGCCCAAGCCAAAGGTTGAGAGCGGTTTCCACTCCGCAAGCCCTTCTTTCCATGCAAGATCTGAGCCGAAAAATCTTCCGCTCTGAAGTCCTGCGATAACCTCATCCTCGGAAAATTGCCCCAATTGCTCCCGATTTCGGCTGATAAAGATAATGGTCATCGTGTGAACGGAATTGTCATGGTGTATATGAAAACTCAGGATGCGTCAATTGCGCAGCGGAGCCGCGCTGGCGCGGGCGCCCGAAAGTTGCAAAATCTGAGGAGCGCGCACAGCGTGCGGAGGGTAGGAACACGTCAGCAGACGTGTTCGTCTTCAACCACACCCGCTTTTAAACACTGCCACTTCCGGGATTGACTCCCTGGGGCGGATGTCGTGAATTTATGGAATGGCTTTCCGGATTGGAGAATGGGTGATGCGGGGCGAAGTGGATTGTCGGGTACGCGGCAAAATCACTGGCAAGCTTTGGCTTTCGGGCAGAAAGGAACCTATCCGGCTAAGCTTGGAGGGCACGCCCGAACGTGATCTTGCCGGATGCCTCTTAAAATTCAAGTGCCAGTCCGAAGAGCCCGAAGAGCCATCTCCTGCCCGGCTGGAGAACGTGCAGGTTGGCAGGACGGGAACCCTGACGGCATCCCGCAAAGTCCGTGTTCCCAGCGTTCCCAAAGCAGAGTGGTTAGACTGTATCGCCGAGAAACGTCCTTTCCCGAGCCAATGGACAAACGCGATTTATTTGGAGTGGTTCAGTGAAGCCAATGGAAATGTGGTGGTGGAGATCGGAGGGGCTCAGTGTGAATTGTCCCTGCCGGAATGGACTCCCGGGCAAGAAGAACCTGAAGCCACCCTTGAAGAACAGCCCAGAGAGTGGACGGATGCGGATGCCATGGATGAGTTTGCGTGGGAAAAAAAACTCAAAGAATCGGACACCACTGCAGAGCGCCTCATGGAGCTCATTGATCTTCACGGACATTCCGACGAAGCGTGGGATAAAATCGAGGAGGAAATGGGGTGGGATGACGAATTTGGTGATGACTTCGATGACGCCGAGATGGTCAGCGAGGAGGAAGAATTTGAGGACGAGGCAGAAGCCATTATCGAGCAGCTCAGCAATCTGAGACACCCATTGGTCAAGCGAACTCAGAACCTCGGTTTACGGTTGTCGGCGCAGGATTCCACGCCCCCCCCGCACCCGCCGACCCGCTGCGAGGAGGCCGCGGAAAAAATCTGGCTGGTGAGCGCAAAACTCGCTGGCGCACTCACCAGGCCCGACCATTTTGAGCCGGGATTTATTGTGGCCACCTTGAAGCGCTCGCTTGCTCTCTGGAATGAGGCGACCCCGGCGATTGAACTCTGTTCCTCAGATTCCGAGATCATCCCGGAAATTCTCTCCGAATGGCTGGTCTGCCGCTCAGAGATCGTGGATTTGATGAGCAAGTATCGTCAGAAGCGCTGATCAGGCGGCCAGCAATTGCCCAAGAACAAAGGGAAGAATCCCGCCATGACGGTAATAATCGATTTCGATGGGCGTATCGATTCTGAGTTTCACTGTCTGGTCCATGGATGAGCCATCCCGGCGGTTAATGCGGAGGGTCACATCTTGCCGCGGCACGATGTCATTTGACAAACCAACCACATCAAAAGTTTCCGTGCCATCCAACTCCAGCGTTTGGGCGCTGATGCCTTCAGGGAACTGAAGCGGCAGAACTCCCATCCCGCAGAGGTTGCTGCGATGGATGCGTTCGAAGCTTTGGGCAACCACGGCTTTTACGCCGAGAAGGCTGGTGCCTTTAGCGGCCCAATCGCGGCTGGAGCCCGTGCCGTATTCCTGACCGGCGATGACAACTAGGGGAATACCATCCTGTTTATAGGCCATGGCGGCATCATAAATAAATGTTGGCTGACCCAAGGTGGAGGCGATTTCTTTATCGGGAGCACCAACGAGGTGCTCTCCAAAGTAGAGCGTGTAGCCGCCCTCAACACTTGGAAGCATCAGATTCTTGATACGAACATTGGCGAAGGTCCCACGGGTCATGATCCGATCGTTGCCGCGGCGGGAACCGTAGCTGTTAAAATCTTCCTGTTTGACGCCATGTTCGGTCAGAAACTTTCCGGCCGGGCTGGTTTTTTTAATGGCCGCAGCCGGTGAGATGTGGTCCGTTGTCACACTGTCGCCAAAAATTCCGAGGGGGCGGGCCGCCGAAATGTTTTCGATGTCCCCGGCTTTGCCAGTGTAATTTTCAAAGAACGGAGGCTGTTGGATGTAGGTGCTGTCTGAATCCCACGCATAAACTTCGCCTGTGGAGGATGGAACGTCATTCCACTTCGGATTCTGACCCGCAAAATCCGAGTAGAGTTTTCGATACACGTCGGGGCTGAGGGCAGAGGCCATTGCGGTGCGAATTGCTTCTGTCGAGGGCCAAAGATCCTTGAGGAAAACTGGTTTGCCTTCGGGCGTGGTGCCGAGAGGTTCGGATGTCAAATCAATGTCCACGGTCCCGGCAAGGGCAAATGCAACCACCAACGGGGGCGACATCAAAAAGTTTGCACGGATGTTCTGGTGAACCCGGGCCTCGAAGTTTCGGTTGCCTGAGAGCACACTTGCCGCGATGAGGTCATTGCCAGTGATGGCTTCTTCCAAAGCGGGATGCAGCGGCCCGGAGTTTCCGATGCAGGTCGTGCAGCCATACCCGACCGTTTGGAAGCCTAGTTGGTCCAAATAGGTTTGAAGGCCGGTTTTTTCGAGATAGTCGGTGACGACCCGCGAGCCTGGCCCGAGGGATGTCTTGACGGCAGGGTTGACTTTCAGACCAAGCTCCACGGCTTTTTTGGCAAGGAGGGCGGCACCTAGCATCACGCTGGGGTTGCTGGTATTCGTGCAGCTTGTGATCGCCGCGATGAGAACGCTCCCGTTTTTAATCACCACATCTCCGGATTGGGTGGGGTTTTTGTTTTCCTTGCCATTGAGATGCACTGGGAACCCGAGTTCAAGGGACTCGCGGGTCTTGCCATAACCTCCATCCGCAAGCGGTTTTTCTATGAGGGCCTCGAACGTGTCTTTGAGAGCCGGAAGGTCGATCCGGTCTTGGGGACGTTTGGGGCCCGCAACTCCGGGGACGACACTCGCCAGGTCCAATTCGATCTCGACGCTGTAATCAATGGCCCCTTGCCGTGGGATGCCCCAGAGCCCTTGCGCTTTGTAGTAATTCTCGAAGGTCTGACAATGCTCATCCGATCTTCCAGTACCACGCAAGTAGGCCACTGTCTCGTCATCGATCCCAAAGAAGCCCATAGTCGCTCCATATTCCGGGGCCATGTTGGCAATGGTGGCCCGGTCGGTGACGGCCAAGGCGGCAGCGCCTTCGCCGTAAAACTCAACAAATTTGCCAACCACTTTGGCTTGGCGCAGGCGCTCGGTGATTCGTAGCACAAGGTCCGTGGCCGTCACGCCGTCACCGAGGGTTCCCGTCAAGTGAACACCCACCACCTCGGGAGTCAGAAAATACACGGGCTGCCCGAGCATGCCAGCCTCGGCTTCAATGCCTCCGACCCCCCAGCCCACCACACCCAGCCCATTGATCATCGTTGTGTGGGAGTCGGTCCCAACCAACGTGTCAGGGTAGAAAAGCCGGGATTTGAGATTTGCAATTTCGACCTCTTTCGACAGAACTCCCTTCGCGAGATATTCCAAATTCACTTGGTGGACGATGCCAATTCCTGGTGGCACCACGCCAAAGGTCTCGAAGGCCTGTTGCCCCCATTTGAGGAATTGGTAGCGCTCACGATTTCGTGAGAACTCCAGATCGAGGTTCAGACGAAGCGCCTCGCCAGAGCCAAAAAAATCCACTTGAACCGAGTGGTCCACCACAAGGTCCACGGGCACCAAGGGTTCGATGATGCCGGGATCGCGGTCCAATTTGACCACCACGCTGCGCATGGCAGCCAAGTCCACAAGCAACGGCACCCCCGTGAAGTCCTGCAAAACAATACGGGCCACCACAAAAGGAATTTCCTCAGCCGCCGGCGCTTTGGCTTCCCACCGGGCCAAGGACTCCACATCGCTCCATGCGACCTTCTTGCCGTCACAATTACGAAGCACGGACTCCAAAACAATCCGGATGCTGACTGGTAAACGGGAGATCGCCCCCAACCCGGCCTGTTCCAATGCGGGAAGCGAATAAAAATGCCCGCTTTTGCCATTGCCAAGATCAAAGGTTCGCAGTGTGTCGTGATTCGTCATAATAGAAAATTGAATGCAAAGCCGGGCTTTGCGCGAGCATTTATTCCGTCAGATTTAACCAAAGGCCAATTTTAGCCTCTCTGCAACCGTCTTGGCCACTTGCACGCGGGCATACCACTTGTAGTTTGCCGGGACGATTGTCCATGGCGCAACCTCCGTGGAGGTTTTTTCAAACATCTCCGCAGCCGCCTCATTGTGCTCATTCCATTTGCGGCGGTTCCGCCAGTCTTCCTCGCTGATTTTCCAGTGCTTGTAAGGATCGGCCTCCCGGCGCTTGAAGCGCTCGAGTTGCTGGTCCTTGCTGATATGCAGAAACATCTTAATGATGATATTTCCATCATCGACCAGCAGCCGTTCGAATTCATTGATTTCCCGATAAGCGCGCTTCCACTCCTGTTCTTTGCAGAATCCCTCCACGCGCTCGACCAACACCCGGCCATACCATGACCGATCGTAAATGGTCATTTCACCATGGGCAGGCAGCTTGGTCCAAAATCGCCAAAGGTAATGATGACTGATCTCCTCTAGCGTGGGTTTGATGATCGAATACACCCGGACCAGCCGGGGATCCAGGCGCTCGACCAGCCGCTTGATGGCTCCGCCCTTTCCAGCCGCATCCGGGCCTTCCATCACAATGATGATGCTGTTTTTGCGCTCACGCAGCACCAATTGATGATTAAGGATTTCCAGCTGATACTTTTTTAGTTGGCGTTTATACTCATCCTGTTCGAGGGAATTGTTCTGATCGAGTTTATCCAAGAGGATGGGTTCTTTGGCCATGATTAAATGGCTGTAACGAATCGTGCGACGACTGTCGAGTGCGTTGTGATTTGGCACAAAACGTGGAGACTCAAGCCATTCGTGCCGTCGCGGAGTTTGAATACAGCACATAGCGGGTTTGTTTGTCCACCGATGACCGCGATGCGGACGACCTTTTTTTGTTTGGCATGGATTGGGTCGCCAAGGAAGCCCGTCGGTTTGGAATCCCGGCCCCGGTGGCATGGAGTGTGGGCTCTCTTCATGCGGCAACCCGCTATGCAATGGATGGAGACTTTGGTTCGCTAGGGGCAGGTCGCCGTGCGGATTTGGTTTTGACAAATGATGACGGCGATGTGCATGCCACGTGGCTGAGTGGGAAACCGGTCATCCAAGACGGGAAACTCACCGAGACGCTTGAACGCGCACTGAAAGCGCCCTACCGCTACCTACCTCGGCTTACCAGACGGTGACTCTCCCCATCTCCCCCGCCCTGCTGCCGTCGCTTCCCACATCTCCTTGCATTGCAACGTCATAAAAATTGTCACCCCGGACATCGAGACCTTCCAAGAACCTAAATTCCGAGATGAGAACTACGGATTACACAGAACACACGGATAAAGAGGGACTTATGATCGAAGTTCAGATCGCCCGGTAGGTTGATTGCCAGGCAAGCGCAACTCTCTGATAATCCGTCGTCTCCCCGTGATCCGTGGTTTCTATTTTCCTTACTCGTACGAACGGCTTGAGTTCGACCCGGCTGGCATCTGGGAATCTCAACTGTGGAGCCATCGCCTCTGCCACGTCGCCGTGATCGAGCGTCATGGCATCCATGGGGAAGTTGCGCACGGACTCCTCCAGGATTTTGGCCTCACCGAAGGAGCGGTGGCCAGCACGGTTGGCCACGATGCTCATAACCTCATCATCGCCGGCAAAAGCGAATCCGACATGCGGATTGCTGTCGAAACCCTCCGCTCCTCCCAAGGGGGAGTTTGTGTCGTGCGACAAGGAGAAATTCTCGCCCATGTGCCCCTGCCCATCGCCGGGCTCCTGTCCGATGAGCGAGCCACCGACGTAGCCCACAAAACCAGCCAACTCAAACTGGCATGGAGCGAAGTGGGCTGCCAACTGCCCTACATGGGTTTCAAACTTCTGCCCCTCTCGGTCATCCCCAACTTCCGCATCACCGACAAAGGCTTGGTCCTTGTGAATGACCTCAAAATCCTGCCACTCTTCGAAGAAATGTCGCCTACCGGATCGAGGGACGAACGATATTAATCACATTCGTGCGGAAAAGCGCCGTGCCCTCCGCATCCTGACCTACCGGGAAAACCAGCGTGGACACTGCCGTCTCTAAGTTTCCGACATTGGCGATGTTGGTGTTCGTAAGAGCGAAGGTAAGATTCATGGTTTGCTCCGCAGGAGCCGCATCGGTGGTGAACACCTCAGGCAGGATGTTTGTGATCTGCGTGGGACTCAGCCCCAGCGAATATAACCGTGCCGCCTGCTCCTGCGTGTTGAGTGCCCGTGTGACTGCGGTATTGGCCTCCTCATTCACAGCAATGGTCCGGGCAAGAATTGCCGCCGCCGAGATGGCAATCACCAAAAGGAAACCTGCAATCATCACCTCGACCAAACTGTATCCCCCCTGGGACTTAATCAAGGACCTGAGCTGACTGAGAGCGTTCATGGGCGCATCTCCGAAAGTTGCAAACAGGAGACAGATGGCGGCTTCGCCGCGAAAACGCCCCAACTGAGTGGGGCGGCTACATCAGCGCAAGCGTGAACGGCACGCCTCGCGGGGAAGCCACGGCATCCCTCCTTCGCCAGGCCTATGGAGGACACGTCTGCTGCCGTGTTCCTTCCCTCCGCACGCCGTGCGCTCGAGCTTGGGATTTTACAACTTTTGGAGATGCGTCGAGTGTTCATTGCTGCCATGTCTCAATCCACCCCATGCGATCAGAAAATAGCTCCAGAGATCCCGGGTTGGTGTTTCGCTCAAGGACCACTGCGGACGTAGCCGGGGTCGCTTCAACCCGGGAATTAGAACGAATGCCGCCAATGAGTCGAAGGGTCTGGTTCGCGTTGAGTTGAAAGGTTGCTGGCGAGTCCCGGAGGGTCAGGCCCATGTTCCACACGCTCCCGCCCCCCCCCACAAACCGGGTGGACGTATTGATCACGTCGGAGCGACCTGCAATGGAGAGGTTGAAAGGCCGGGTGTTGTTAGAGGAATCCATGGCCAAATCGAAATCACCCGCGTCAAAATAAGAAAAAGTGAGCGCACTATCAGAGGCTGAGACATCTAAATTACTTTCTGCATTAAATACCATGAGGACTTTTCGCCACTGTAAACTCGAATCCGCAGGAAATTCATCTTGTTCCACATGAATGAGGAGTGGACTTATGAGCGCTACAGAATCTGTCGTGGGACGGAGGCTAAGGATCGGAGAACTGGATGGAGTGAGCGTCATTGCAAAAACCCCGGTGTCATCCCGCTTCGGATACCTGAAAGACATGGAGCCCCCGGTTCTGATCTGGATGGCTGGGAGGCCATTCACGAGGCACCGGATGCGAAATTGATTGGCCGGTCTCACCGCATCCAGAGCTCTATAAGCTGTGGGGTCTAGCGGACCATTCATAAGCACAAAAAAGATGCCCGTGGGTGAGCCATAAGCTGCGCGGTTGTACACAAGAGCTCCTTCGACGATTGCTCCGGCAGTGTTGGCCTGCCCCCGCCCAGGAATCTGAGTGAATGTGATGTGCTTGTTTCCGTCTCCAGACACGGCAGTTTTGTCGTGCAGGGCAAGAAGGTCGGCATTGGTTAATTCAAATCCAACAAGGCGGGATGTTCCACCTGATCCGTTGTCTGTCAATGAAACCCTTGTGTTATCAGTGAGTGGGTTTCTTTCATAGGTTCCCTTACTCGGATTTCTTTCGCTATTATTAAGCAATGGAGCCGAACGAATTATTAAATATCTGTTGGTTGTTTCGCTGGTCTCCAACGTTTGTGTTGAACCAGTGCTATTGCGAAGAAAACTCAAAGCTCCAGCACCGGTAATTGATATGGTGTAAATATGGTTTCCTGGGGCTGTCAGGGTGTAGGTGTTGCTTCCAACATTGTAAACCAAGGATGAAGGCGGAATCGGAATCGTGTTTATCAGCAGGAAGTTTCGAATTGTGCCTGAGAGCCCAGCAAAATGGATCACATTAAAAAAACCAGCTGTGGAGCCAAGAATGCGAAACGGGCCACGATCCGTGACGGCCAGAGCATTCGTCCCATAGGCGGTATTGATCGCTGCCCTCAAGGCATTGATTGTGAAGGTTCTTGGTGGGGCAGCCGTCAACTGTCCCGTTGTGGCGTTGGTTCCTGTGGGTGCCGAGACGAGGGGGGTGAAGGGATAGGCGCTGACGGTGGCCGGGAAGGACGAACCCAGGGCATTGGCAACGGTCCTTGCTACTGAAGAGTTGTATACTGTCGAGGCAGGAGCGTTGCTTAGAGCCCCGGACTGTGCATACATGAGCACCATGCCATTTCCGTTGGTGGCGACTGAAATACGAGAAAAATTCGTGGTAAATCCAAGCGTGTTTGTTTGGGCCACCAGCGGATATCCGCCGAAGAGAGGCGAGCGCGACCGAAAGAAGAAGGTGTTGCTGTTGGTCACGCCTGCTCCCACAAGAGTTGTTGAGACTGGCAAGGTGAAAATGCTGGGCATTGGGCTGAAATGATTCACGCGGGAGTCCACAATCGACGTGTTTAGGATATTTGACGCGACACTGGCCGCAGAAAACTGGCCCCAGTCATTGGTCAGTGTCACCGTCACATTCGTGATGGCGTTGCCCCCCAGTCCATTGCGCGCCCACTGCATGCCAAGGTTTCTGGCATTGTGATAACTGATTCGGCGCTTTTGAGCAACGGAGGCTTCTTCGGAGGTCAGGGTACGACTTGCCAGCATCATCGCCCAGCCCGCCAGCACGAACGAAGCGGCAAAGACCACCAACAACGCAAGGAGGATTGCCGAACCAGCTAAGAGGTTTTTGCGTGGTCTCTTCATGGGATTCCCTCGTGATGTACAGCTTATCATAACGCAGGCAGGGCTGGAATGACAAAAAAGTAAGATGATCGATCTGCCATCTGCCAGTAGCCCGCCCGTGGCTGCAATCCCGTCGGCTGATTATTGGTGGAGATCGTTTGCGAGAATCTGCGGCTCGAGGGATCCGGCCACCAAAGAAAGTAAAAGGGCATGTTTTCCGCTTGAAGGTAGCGATCCACGTCATTTGTTCCCGAAGTTGGACGGATGGAACGGTCGAAATAAACAACCGGCGGCAGGAAATTCTGTGCGTTGGTTCCCGGATAAAAGACGTGATAAAAGGTGGTGAGTGTTCCCTGCACATATCGCCGAACGCTGGCGTAAGTGCCAACCGGCGAAACGGCTGGACTAAAGTCCGCCTCGTAGATCGCTCGAATCCGGGTGGTGGCGGCATTGGTTGTGGCCTCAAGGATAAAAAGCGAGGTGTTAATGAGGTTTGTGGCAGCTCCGGTGTAATCCGTAAAATCGGCCCCGTTCGCACCAAGCAATGATCGAAAAGCTGCGGGGGTCATGTTCGTACGAGGATCAAACCCCACTCCCACGTTTATTGTGGAGGGCCTCGCGCTGTTGAGCCCGTTGCGTGCCAGACAGAAGGCCGCAATCGAGGCATTGAGATCCTCATACAAAAGCTCACGCATAGATTCCGCTCTCAAGACCTCCGCCAGACTTGGTGCCTGGTTCACCGAGATCACATTGTTCGTGAGTCCATAATAATTGGCACTGATTCCCGATGGGAGTGTCACATCGATAGCACCCCCAGCCCATTCAGCCTGTGAAGAAATACTTTGATAGGCGATGACGCCTGCTGTGATTGTTACTGCGAAGATGGCCACCGCCACAAGGATCTCCACAAAGGTGAATGCTTCAAGAACTCGGCTGGCCTTCCGGGTGCCTTGATCCGTGAGGGACGCTGATTCAGAGGCCTTCATCGCCTTCGGCGCCTATCACACCATTCAATGGGAATGGTCGTGTTCCACCCGCAGAATCCATCACGTCCGTGGGAAGGGCAAAACGAATTTTTGGTGTCAGATTATACTGCACGGAGAATGAACGTCGATTGGATGTCCCATCGCGCTCGAGAAACCCAAAAATCACTTCATCCTCAGAAATTTTTGTCACAACAATTCTCTCGAATTGGGAGGGAAGAAGTTGGGGGAGCTCCGATCCCTCGGAAATGGCCATGGGTCCAAAAACCAAAGATGATGTGCCATCAGCAGAGACCGTGGCTCCGCTGACAGAAAACCGGGTGATTTCTGAGCGTAGTCGCGATTCTTCAGTTTCGCCCTGCACGATTCCAAGGTCCGTGGTGGTCGTCATTTGCCTGATTCCAAAAGGATTTCGTTCACCCGCCTCAATGATCACGCTCTGTCTTGCCGATGGCAGGGGAAGTTCGGGGAGCCTTGTGACGACCACAGATGTCGCCTCCTGACCATGCGAATAAACGGCTAGGAAGAGGCTGCACAGGACGATAAAAAGGCCGGATTTCATGGCGTGTAAAGGGGCTGATCGAGAGTTGCTTCCATCCGGATATCTTGAGGGCGTGTGCCTTTGGAAATTTTGACCGAGTTAACTCTCAGGGTCGGGAGTTCAGATTCCAGCCGTCCCAACCAGTTCAGCAGGCTTGCATAATCGTCCTCGAAGGTGAGTTGAGCCCGCACGGCACCTGAAAGGGAGGAGCCCGCCTTGAGGGCGACCCGACCAAACTTTTGGGAAAGGCTGGACAGGTTTCCGTCACGGATTTTTGTGATGAACAGGGCCTCGGCATTTTCCGGGGTTCTCACTCTGCTGAGCGGACCTTCCCACGCATTGAGAAAGCTAATGAGGTCAGTCGAGGACTGCTTGAGTTGGGCGAGTTGAGCGGTCTGGACGGCAACCAATTGTCGCTGGGTGGCCTCCTCCGCTTGCAAAGCTTCGGCCTTCGCGATGGTTTTGTCACGTTCCCCGCGGACCCAAAGTATTCCTTGAAGAAACCCAAAGGCGAGAAGCCCAATAAGGATAACAGCAATGTGTTTATTGTTCATGGTGTCGCGGTTTCCGCAGGCACAACCGATAGCGGGACGATTGTTGCCCGGTAGTTGATCTGGCCTTCGGCAAGTGTTTGCTCGGGCTGTAAAAGTCGAAAATTCTCGCGGGCAATGGCATCTGTGGTTTCCTCGAGTTGCGTGGCGGAAGACGTTCCAATCCGCATGGCCAAATTGAGGTTGGAGGGAGACTCTTCGTCCCGATCAATTTTTAAATCGGCCAAAGAAGCCTCTTCCCCAATGCTCCTTGCAACAGCTACCACCAAGGGTTGAAGTGGTCGAGAGCCTTCCACCCAGCCTTGCACATCGGTTGCCCGCAAGATTTGGGCTTCAAGCTGTTTGCGTTCGGCTGCTGCGGTAACCACTTGAGCCTGGGCTTCCGCCAAACCGGACTTGGCGGCAAGGATATTGTCATTTGCCAGCTTAAGTTGATACAAGAAAAGCCCGCAGAGGATCATCGCGGAGACCACGGTGAGGTAAAACAGAATGGGAACCAATCGCAGAATCGCAGGCAATGGAGGCGTGATGTCCTTTCTGTCGGTCTTGAAATCGTCGGCAATGTCTTTGGGCAGAATCATTTAATTTTGTAAGATAAGGTTCCAAAGCAGATCCGGTTGGGAGTAGTCCTGAACCGTGTGGCCTTCAAAGACTTTTCCAACTTCCTCAGCAAGGCCTGGAAACAGCGTGTCCGCAACAATCAAAACGGGCATTTCCGTAGGAATTCGTGATTGAAACGGAGATACAAGGTCCAATGCCGGCGCGAGATCCTCAGGTTCGTAAACATCCGTTCGCGAGCGAAGTTCGATCCACTTGTCTTGGTCTTGCACCAAGGCGCAGACCGCTCCCTCACACAGGATAATGATAAACGCGCTGGAAGGTTTTTCCGATCCTTTGGTCGTATTCACAAGGCCTAGTGCGTGCTTGAGAAGGAGATACGTCCCGCAGCACACACGGCCCAGTTTGAAGCCTGTTTCTTTAAAGGCGGTTTCAACGCGCCCCACCTGCTCTTCGTCACAGGTGAGCAAGATGCTGGAGTTCGTCTCGGGGTTATGTGTGACGGAGTATTTTTTGCCCCGCTCAAACCGACCACCAAGGACCGTCCTGGCATTGGTTTTTACCATGTCCTCACTTCCGGGACGGCGGGAAAGGTTGGTCTCCAGGCTGATCACATACCGGGTGTGCATGGAGACAGCCGACCATCCGCCATCCGAAGCCTCACGCATTTGAGCTCCTGAGATGTTGAGGAGTTCTTTAAAATCTTTCACCTCGCGATGAAGTTCGGTTTTCCCAAAACGTCCATTTTTTTCGAGGGGACGCAAGGTGAGAGTTTGTTTACCAATTCCGAACATCAGAGTGCGAATGCCGGGAAAACGGCGTCGCCACGTGGCCGTGGGATCATCCGGCTCGGGCCGGAAGGCCGAGAAGTTTAATACATCAGCAATGTCTTTACCTTTCATCGTGCAATCTCCGTCTGGTTTTCAAGATAAGTGGCCACTTCATCCCAAGCATAGCCGGATGTCTTGACTCCTGTCGAGCTATGAAAACCCTC
>Ga0105048_10011335_pt1 | contig 14070 bp, 8 predicted proteins | sample MAT05_FD_78382 | JGI IMG/M metagenome (GOLD analysis project Ga0105048, IMG submission 78382) | Freshwater microbial communities from Lake Fryxell liftoff mats and glacier meltwater in Antarctica - MAT-05 | ecosystem: Environmental > Aquatic > Freshwater > Ice > Liftoff microbial mat | place...
ACCGCCCAGATCGCTGCGGGCGGCAAGGATCATCTCTTCAATGCCCGCCAGCCGCTCTTCCAGCCGGTCGAGGCGCGGAGTGAACGGGTTTGCGCCGGTGTGGCAGGCGTCGGCGATTGCCGTGACGGCAGCGCGCAGACCGGTGATCTGCGCGAACAACCCATCGACGGTGGCCGCATTGTCGGCACTGCCGAGTGCCGAGAGAATCGACGAATGATCGCCCACCCCTTCGCCTTCGCGCAGCGTCAGCTTGCCCGAACCGGTGCCATAGGTCCGATACACGATCTCGCCGATCCGGCGGTCGGTCATCAGCACGGCATACTCCAGTGGCGCCGAGATGGTCGCGATCGCGTTCAGTTCCTCGATTGCGTTGCGGCGGTCGACGGAATCGACCGGATGCACCTCGGCCGGGTAGGACCGCAGCAGCCCGGCAATGCCCAGCACCGCTTCGGCAAAGGGCTTGAAGCGGCCCGCAAGGATCTGAAACTTGGCATCAAGCGCCAGCAGCCGGAGGTCGCGACTGCGTTTCAGCAACCCGTCGATCTGGGCCGACTCACCCTTGATGTCCACCGATTTGGAATCGAACAGCGTGCCGCGCAGCATGTTGAAATAGCTGGTAGGCAGGCGGTCTTCGACGTTGAAGTAATAGTCGATGAAATCCGGATCATCGACGATCAACAGGTCTTCGCCGCAGGGCGCATCGGGCGAGATCGGCTTCAGCAGGTCTTCCAGACGCATCCGGCAGACCCCGGATCAGCGACGGGCGCGGCTGGCCTGCCGGGCCGGGACGGGCGCTGCAGAAACCGCCAGGCCAAGGGTCGCACACAGCGTCAGGCAGATCAGGGTCAGATCAAGCATCGAATATCCTTTGAACTCGCAAAAAGATGCTAGCGGGCCATCCTTCCAGGGTCAATCAAAGTCGACGGACAGGCCTAACCGCCGGTTTTCCTGACGGCGTCGTCATAGGCATCGGCAAAGGCTGCCAGATAGACATCCAGCATGCCGTTCTCGTGCGGCCGGGTCTTGGCATCCCAGCGTTCGACATACGTCTCCCAGGCGCGGGTCTTTTTGGACGACATCAGCCCGCCCGTGGTGCGTTCCTCGATAGACTCCGGCGACAGGTCTTCCAGCAGCCTGGCCAAAGCGGGCTGCATTGCCGCGTAGACGGCCGTCTGGTGGCGCTTGATGTCGTCAAAGCCTTGCTGGAACGTGACGGTCGACGACAGATAGCTTTCGGGGCGGGTGACGAACATGGTCAGCATCGCCTCGACCGCGTTGGGCTTGAATTTCAACGGGCTGTTGTTCAACCCGCCAATCATCGTGCGGCTCGCGCTTTTGACAAACTGCTTGGCGGCGGCGCGGGCACCCAGCAGCGCCATCAGCTCCTCGGTGGCGATGCGCAGGCACCGGCCAATCTCTTCGCCGGTGCGGGTCAGGTCGACATTGGCGAGGCTGCCCGGAGGCAGGCCCGCGCCACGGCAGATCGCCTCGAGCAGCCCGGCGGCGTCAGACCCCGAGATTGCCACCTGAGGCGGGGCCGCAGCAACCGGCGCGGCGGCGAAAGGTGCCGATGGGCGGCCGCCAAAGGGTTCGGCTTGCGGTTTGGCTGCGGCCGCTCCGCCAAAGCCGGGGGTCTGCGGGGCGGGGGCCGGGACGGACGGGGTCGGGGCGGGCTGGGTCGGGACGGGCGGGGTCGGGGCGGCGCGCGGAACCTCGACAAAACTGTCACCGAACTGACCCGCCAGCGCCGCCGACGGCCGCGCTGGGCTGGGCATCGGGGTCGGCATCGGGGCAGGGGTGGGCGTCAGGCTCCACGGGTCGGCGGCGGCCTGCAGGGGGGGCTGCGGCGGCGCGAAACTGGCGAAACTCTGCGGAGCCGCCGCCCGCGCCGCCGGATCTTCGATCAAAACGCGAATGATGTAGTGGCCCACCTGAAGCCGGTCATTGTATGACAACAGAAACGGCGAGGACACCCGCATCGATTGCCCGTAGACAAAGGTGCCGTTGGTGGAAATATCGCTGAGCCAGAACTGGCGGTCCCGATAGCTGATCTCGAAATGCCGGCTGGAAATGTGCCGCGCCGGATCGGGCAGGGTCCAGTCCATCGCCGAATCACGCCCGACTTCGCAGCCCCGCGCCGTCGTGGAAAACTCCAGCGGTCCGCCATCTGGCAGATAGTCGAAATTCTCGATCTTCAGGGTCAGTTTCATCGCATGTCCAGCCTGCAACCGGCCTCAACATAGGTCAGGCGCCAAGCGAACACACCACACCGTGCCAAAGATTTTCGCAAGGGGGCCAGCAGGATCATCAGGCGGAATTACCCGCTTTTCGCAAGCACTTCGCCCATGTTCACATAATGAGACAGCATCCGCCCGCGCCGGTCCTGCGGCACGCGCGCCAGCACTGTCAGGATTGCGGCGTTCAGCGCGCGGCCCAGGACGAACGGCGGCGGCGGCACCATCGGCAGGTCGGGGCGCGACATCGACCCGCCGGTCCAGCCGGTTGCCAACCCCAGCCACACACCCGGACCGCGCAGTTCGGCGGCCTGCGCGGCATCCAGCACGGCGGTGCGGTGATCTTCGTCCGGCTCGCCGACCCAGGCCGCAACCATGCCCAGCATCCGCCGGTCATCGTCGTCCAGCAGGTCCGGCATGGCCTGCAGACATTCATGCCCCCACCAGATTGCATGACGCGGCGCCAGCGCATGTGCCATGAAGGTTGCCGCCTCTTCGGGGGTCGGCCCCAGCAACAGGCGGCGCAGATAATCCAGGCAGTGCTGGTCGGTCTGCGGCACCGATGGAATGTCGTCGGTCACCTGCGGAATGATGTCGCGCAGTTCGGGCACGGTTTGCGCCCGCAGACCGGGAGCGTTTTCGATGGTCATCGGGGCGTGGGTATCGCTGCGCTGGGTCATGGTCAGTTGATCTTTACGATGACGGCGCCGATCTTCATTATCGCGCCGCCCTTGTGATCCGCCATGGCCCCGGCCGATGTCTTGAGCATGGCCGACGCTTCGACAGTCACATTCAAACTGCTGATCTTGATTTCTGTCGGTGTCATCTCGATCTTGCTTCCGCCCACCTTCAGCGTCAATGACGTCTTGGATTCGATGGTGATGGCGCCGGCCACCGTCTGGGTGAGCGTGCCCGTGATGTCGTCCTTGCGGTTGCCACCGATCTTGCGTGTCGAGTCCCGCTTTATGTCGTGGTCTTCGTTGTTCTCGATCACCACCTCCAGATCTTTCTGGCCGTGCATCCGGATCAACTCGGCACCGTCCTTGTCGTCGAAGGCCAACTCGTTATAACCGCCGCCGCCCATGGAGTTGCTCTTGATGCCCGACACCGTGTTCTTGTCCGGCAGCGTCCAGGGCGGCATGTTGACGGCGTTGTAAACGCAGCCCGTGACAATCGGCCGATCCGGGTCGCCGTCCAGAAACTCGACGATCACCTCCATGTTGACCCGCGGGATGAACACGGTGCCCCAGGCTGAGCCGGCCCACATCTGCGACACCCGGCACGGCATGGATTCTGCACCCGAATCCCAGTGGAACGAGACGTTGACCCGTCCCCACTCATCCAGAGTGCCATCCGCACCGTTGACGACCCGTGCCGTCTGCGGCCCGCGCATCACCGGGCGCGGGGTCACCCGCGCCGGAGCCACCGGATTGGTTGCCAGCGTCATCTCGAAATGCCCGTGATAGCTGGTTTCCTGTTGGCCACCGGACTGATAGCTGCCGTTGGTATAGTGGTGGTTGGCGGACAGACAGACGTAGCTGCCGTTCTCGGATGCGTCAGGATGGTCGATGAGCGCGATCTTCATCCCCGGCCCTAGCGACAGCACATCGCCGTTCGCCTTGATGATGGCGTCTGCCGCGCGACTGGCATCGTGCCGACGGCGGGCAATGATCGTGCCATCGCCCTGTTCCAGGAACCGACCCGGATATTCATAGACCTCGTAAGAGGCGTTGGAATACCCCTTGGTGTCCTTGTAGGTCGCGTCCAGAGCCATCTTGGGCCGTTTGAAGTCATAGTCGACCGTCCGCACCGACCCCGTGGTCAGATTGCGTTGCGGCAGCCAGACGTCAAACACCTCTGCTCCGGCATTGTGGCTTTGCGCCACCGGCAGAAACGACCGCGCGCCGATATCGGTATAGTCGTCGTGGTTGTCGACCATCACCAGCGTTTGCTTGGTCTGAGTCATCTCGACGTAAAAGCTGATGCCGAACTGTTCCAGCAACCGGCGGACAAAGCTCAGGTCGCTTTCACAGAACTGCACCGTGTATTCCAGCATCGGCAGGCTATTGATCAGATGGCTGCGAAAGGCCATCCCCTCCAGCCCGGCATACTCGCTGACGACCTCGTTGATGATGTCCATTGCCGTCTGCTCGGCGAAGATCCGCGACGTCTCGCGCCGGGCCATGGCCCAGATCCAGGGGTGCAGCTCGAATTCATACAGATAGTTGCCGTTGCTGCTGCCCAGCGTGCGGGCGCCGAACACCGTCAGATAAAAGTAGCGCGTCTTGTTGGCAGGCAATTCCAGCTCGACCCGCATTTCCTTGCCCAAAAGCTTGTCCAGGTCGACGGGCGCCTTTTCCGACAACGCCTTGACCCGGAAGGTCGAAACGTCATCGGTCATCTCGGTTCCGGAAAACTCCAGCAACAACAGCTTGTTGGCGCCCAGGGGGGTGAACAATTTTCCGCCGCGGGAATCTTGAGTATACAAAGGCATGCGGGTCCGCTTTCGATAAAGGTCGTTAAAAACAGAAAGTGTGGGCCAAAAGGTGCCTCTAATTTCTGTTATGTTACAGAACCTGCGGGCCTGTGGCAACAATTGCGGCGTGACCCGACCCCGGACCGCGCAACTCTGTCAGTTTTCCAGCCGGAAGAACCCGACAGCGGTTTCGGCCGCAACGCCGCCGTCCTGCAGTTTCTTGGTCAGGAAGGGCATCAGCAGCGATGCAGAGTAGGTTTTCTGCGGGTCCAGTTGCCCCAGAACCGCCAGTTCGGCATCCGTGATCACCGCCAGCAGCAGGTGCGGCGCAGAAGGTCTGCCTTCGGGCAGTTTCAGCACCAGCCGGAATCGCGCCGTGCCGTCCGAGTCGCGCGTCACATACGGGCTCAGGGTGTTGGTCACCCCCTCTTCGGACACCAGCAGCAGCGCGAAGGGCCGCCCGTTGATGCCGTCGATCACCCCTGAAACGGTGTCGCCGCTTTTGATCACCTCGTTGGGATTGTCCATGCGCACGACCGGGCTGTCTTTGGCCGGCACGCGGGTCTGGTTGGCGAAATCGAGGATCGCGCATTGAGTGTCGTTGATCAGCCGCAGCGCCATGTTGGCATCGGTGCGGACCTGCGCCTTGTAATCCGCCCCCGCCGCTTCCAGCGGGCCGGCCGAAGTGGCAAACCCGTCAAGCCGCAGGCCGATATCGGTGACCGCCGCCTTCCTGACATGCACGCAGGCCGGCGGTGCAAAACCGTCGATCCAGGCCATCTGCTTGATGACCGGGTCCACGCGGGCGGCCTCGGCTGCAACCCGGGCGGCTTCCTCCTCGGCCACTTTGGCGGCGGCGGCCTGCTCTTCTGCCAGTTTCGCGGCGGCGGCGGCTTCGGCGGCACGGGCAACCTCGGCCTCTTCGGCGGCCTTGGCGGCGGCGGCATCAGCCTCGGCCTTGCGGGCGGCCTCGACGGCGGCCTGTTCCTCGGCGGTGCGCTGGGCTGCGGCCTCGGCTTCGGTTGCTGCGGCGGCCTCCGCGGCGGCTTTGGCAGCCGCTTCCGCTTCGGCGACCTTTGCCGCTTCGGCCGCGGCGAAAACAGCGGCCGCGGCAGTCTCTTCGGCGGCCTTGGCCTCGGCGGCTGCAGCCTCTTCTGCGGCCTTGGCATCGGCTTCGGCCTTGGCCACGGCTTCGGCTTCGGCGGCCTCGGCGGCGACTTTTGCCACAGCTTCGGCCTCGGCGGCCTGAGCGGCCTGAGCGGCGGCGAGGGCCGCGGCCTGCGCTGCCGCCCCTTCCTCGGCCGTGCGTGCGGCCTGTTCGGCGGCCAATTCCTCGGGCGTCTTGCCTGGACCGAACAGCGATGACGGATCGACCACCCCGGTCAGCACGGCACCGCCCGCACCGGCCGCGACCAGCACCACCGCCAGCACGGCGATCAGCCCGCCCTTGCCCTTCTTCGCCACCGGCAACGGCTCATAGGCAACGGCGGCGGGTCTGGCCGCCGTCTGGGCGACGGGTGCGCCAAACGGGCTGATGTCTTCGGGTTCGGCGGCGGGCGCAGGCGGCAACGGCTGGGCCGAAATGATGGTGGCCGGGCTTGAGGTCTGCGACGGCACGCCCCAGTCCGATGCGGCGGGCGGCACCGGGGCGGGCGGCACCACGGGGGGCATTGATGCAGGGGTCGGCAGGGCTGACGGGGCCGCCATCGGCCCGGCGGTGTTGACCACACCCGGCGCCGCCGGCTGGATCGGCAGCGCACCCCCGATGACCGTCCGGTTGGGGTCAGCGACGGGCGGGGGCAATTCGGCCACCGGAATCAGCGCCGGGTTGTCGAGCGCCGCAATCACCGCAGCCATTGTCGCAGGGCGATTGGCAGGATCGGGCTGCAGCATGTAGGACAGCAGCGGCAACAGTTCAGGATCGACGCCCGTCAGGTCCGGCACCCCGGCGCGCTTGCCCACGGCATCGACGATCGACGCGCCCATCGGCACCACTTCGCCCCGGCTGGCCGCCGCAATCAGCAGCGCCGTCGAATAGATGTCCGACCGCCCGTCGACATGCCCGCCAAACGCGCCAAGCTGTTCCGGTGACACCCAGTTGAACTTGCCCGCAAACTGCCCACCCAGCAGCGTGCCGCCGCCGATGTTGGTCGATTTGGCGATGCCGAAGTCGATCAGCTTGGCATGTTCGACCGACCCTTCCTCGAGAATCACGTTGTCGGGCGACAGGTCGCGGTGCACGACCCCGGCACGGTGCGCCTTGTCGAGCCCCCCGGCAATCCGGCGGAACATGATCTTGACGTCGTCCAGCGGCATCGGCCCCTGTTCGACCCGGTCGCCCAACGGCGTGCCCGACACGAACTCCATCACCATGCAGGGCCGCCCGATGCTGCGGTCGATGGTAAAGGTGTGATAACGCACGATGGCATCATGGTTCAGCCGCGACAGAACCGTGCTTTCCTTCTGGAACAGCGCCACAATCTTGGGGTCATGCGCCAGGCTGGGCAGGACGATCTTGATCGCCACAGGCTCGCCGTTGTGGATGTTGTGGCCTCGATACACCTCGCCCATGCCACCCGAATTGATCAGCTTTTCAATCTCGTAGGTGTCCATGATCAGCGTGCCCGCCGTCACGGTGGTGACAGGGCGCACTCCACCGGTCGCCGCCGGGACGCTGGTCGGAGGAGGAGTTTCGTTCGCCATCTCGTCTATGCTTCCACATGCCATTCGTCATGGCCGTGGCCCGCGCCATGACCGTGACTGTGCCCCAAACTGCCGGAAATTGCACCGGCATCGTACTGACCTGCCTGCCGGTCCAGGCAATGTACCACAACCACCGTCACATTGTCGCGGGCACCGCGCGACAATGTCAACTCTATCAACGCATTGCAGGCGTCCTGCGCGCTCTGCCGACCCAGAGTATCGGCCATCTCGGCATCCGCGACATGCTCGGTCAGCCCGTCCGAGCACAGCAGGAACACATCGCCATGCATCAGCGCACCGTTGCGCTCATCGGTCATCGGGCGGTCGTGCACGCCGATCGCCCGGGTGATGACGTTCTTGCGCGGCCAGGTTTCGGCCTGTTCGGGGGTGATGGCCCCGGTCTGCAGCAACTCGTTCACCTCGGTATGGTCGACCGTCACCTGCGCGAACTGTCCGGCGCGCAGCAGATAGATCCGGCTGTCGCCCGACCAGATGCAGGCGAAATGCTTGTCATGCGCCAGCAGCGCCACCAGGGTCGCCCCCACCGTCGCCCCGTTGAGCCGGGCCGACTGCGCCTGAATGGTGCGGTGCGCCTTCAAAAGCCGGTCCATGAACCGCGCCTGCAGGTCGGGGGCCGACACCGGCCGCCCGATACTGGCGATTGAATCGACAATGGCCTTGCTGGCAAAGTCGCCGGCCTGATGCCCGCCCATGCCATCGGCCACGACCCAGACGCCGGCATCATCCTGCACCAGATAGCTGTCTTCGTTGTGGTTGCGCACCCGCCCGGTGTCCGAGGCCGCACCGGTTTCGAACATGAATGCAGCGTCGATCATCTGGCCCCCCGCAGCATGGCATTTGACCGCAGATTAGGCGCAAAGCATTGGTCCTGCCTAGCCATTGCCATCATGCCCCCGCAAAAACCACGCGATGACCGGACCGGAGGGCAATCCTTCGCCCGCCCAGACCTGCGACCATAGCGGACCACGCGCCGGACCGTCTCCAAAAGCGGTCGGCGGGGCTGCAACAGGCCGGCTGGTCTCCGGGGGCAGCGGCGCGGCAAACAGGCTGAGTCCCCCGCCCGAAGCAAAGGGCGAGTCGTCGACATCGGGCATGTCCCAAGGCGAAGGGTCAGCCTCGGCGGCAAGGTCGGGGGCCGCGTCTGGCAGCAGATCGGGTTCCGGTGCTGCGTCCATGTCCGGCGTTGCAGGTTCGGGGTCTGCCAGCGCGGGTTCGGGGTCATCGGGTGTTACGTCGGCCTCGGCCTCGGGCGGCGGTGCGTCGCCCGCTACCCACCAATAACTGCGCCCCGCGGCGGCGCGGCGGTGATCGGTCACCGCGATGTCGGCCAGCAGGTCGGCCGTCGCATCCCCGGGACGCACGGCCCAGAATTCGGACGGGCCTGGGGCATCGGTGCCGTGGGGCACAGGCGCCCCGGTCAGCAGCGCGGCCGGACCGGGCAGATCGCCCATCGCCAGCATCCGGGCCAGATGCGCCGCCATCGCATCATACCAGACCTGATCGGGGTCGACCACCGGCGGCGGCACGGCATCGCCGACCGACATCAGCACCAGCGGAAAGCGCCGCCCGACCCGGTCTTGCGTCGGCACCATCACGCCGCACACCGGCTGCCCCCACACCGCTTCACCCAGCCAGAACCGCAGCGGCGGTGCGGCAGCCCAGACCCTTTCCCAATCGGACCCCAGATCGGCGCGGGCCTGTGCCAGCACCTGATCCAGCCAGCCCTCCAGCGCCGGACGCAGCGCGCCCGGCACGCCATGATCCAGAAAGTCACCCTTTGCCGGATGCTTGCCGTAGACCGCGAGGGCCATGCCTAAAGACCCGTCGGGCAGCGGAACTCGGACAGCTCCGCAAGGTTGAACGGGTTGACCAGCGCATTGATCCGCACGTCATAGGTCACGTTCCGCCCGCCGACCACGTAACTTACCTGCATCACATCCCCGACCTGACGCGGCGACCCGTCGCGCAGGAATTTCAGGAACGCCCATGGCCCCTGATAGCTGATGACGCTTTCGCGGTTGTTCATCTCGGGCAGCAGTTGCAGGCTGGTGTTGCCACCACCCCCCGGCCAGCTGACCGTCACTGGCGTGTTGCCGGCCTGCCGCATCTGAATGGGCTGGTCATCGACCACCAGCACCGAAGTCTTGATCCGATCATGCGCCGCAGTCTGGTTGATGGTCACCTCGAGTTTGACCATCGGCATCCGCCCCGGAAAGAACGCCTCGCGGATTTTGGCCGCGCGTTCGAACTGCCGCAACGTCTGCAGCGACAGCCGGTCGGCCAGCGGGCTTTCCGGCAACCACGACCATTCGCCAGCCCCCATGTTGGCATGCGCCGCCAGATTGGCGTTGAAGAAGCGGTCCATCGCCCCGTCGGGCGCGAACAACTGGGCAAATTCCGACAGCGGCACTTGCCGGTCAGAGCCTTTCGAGAACGGGAACCGCCCGCCGACCACGCTTTCGCAGACCGGCACCACCTGCGACATCAGCGCCTGGTTCATCTGGGCAATCGTCGTGGTCGCAGCGTCACCTTCAAAGTCGCGCACGGCTTCGGTGACCATCGTCTTGAGCGGCTCTGGCAGGCGCGACGCGGCAGAGCGCAACTGGCCGATGATCACCGGCATGTTGCTGGCCGCCCCGGCCTGCGCGAACCCGGCCGACAGCACCAGCGTCTGCTGCGCCTCGGCAAAGCTGGCCAGCAGCGTGTCGATCGGCCGCGCGCCCGGATCGCCTTCCAGCAAGGCGTGAAACTCGGTGAACTCGGCCTCGATGCTGGCGCCGGGCACCACTGGCTCTGGCGCCGCGGTGCCTGCGGCAACGCCGGCGCGGCGCTGCGACTTGCCCGCCTGTATCACGATGTCCAGCCCGATCCGCGCCAGCCCCGAGGTGCGCCGCTTGATCAGATCTTCGACCTGCTGACCCACTGCACCCCCCACAGCTCCGGTCGCATCCACCCCCTCTGTCAGGGCTCCCAGGGGATTGGAGGCAAGGTCAGGGGCGGCCTGCTCCACCGTCAGCCGGGTTTCCCGCGCCACGGCCTCGACCAGCTTCAGCAGCGGCGAGGTGTTGCGCGCAGACGCCGCCCCAAGCGCCACATAAGCGGGCTTGTCGGCGGCCATCGGGGCGAGTTTCAGGTTCGCCAGCACCTTTTCCCAGGCCGACAGATAGTCGTCGCGATACCGCGCCAGCAGTTGCGGCCCCAGCCGGTTCAACTGATCGGCCACGTTGGCCTCTTCGGCCTGCGCCCCCATCACCCACTGCTCGCTTTCCAGCTTGCGCGCGACTTCGGCCAACTGATCAAGGAAAAAGCCATGGAAGCCTTCATAGGTGAACAAAGCCGGGATCGAGACGTTGGCCAGATCGCTGCCATCGACAGTTTCCAGCACCAGCTGCGCATCCGGGCCCAACTGTTCGACCAGAACGAAATCGGGAATCCCTGAAAAGGGCGCCGTGGCCACGATCAGGGAATAGGCCTGATCGGCAACGCTCATCCGGGCCAGAATGATTTCGGCCTTGGCCACCAGATCGGCGTTCAGCTCGACCGTCGGCACCGACCCGTCGCCCAGGTCCAGCATGGCCTGCAGGTGATTTTCCAGCATCTCGCGTGCCGGTTGCTGGTTGACGCCCGGATATTCGTTCCCTTCCCAGTCCTCACGGAACCAGGCGCGCACAAGATCATCCTGCGGCGCGGGGGCGGCACCGCCCAACAGCTTGTAAACCTTCAGTGTTTCATAAATCGCCAGCGTCTCGTTGCCACCGACAAAGGCCTGAAGCTGTTCTTCTACCCGCAGAATCAGCCGCGGGCGAAACAGCCGTTCCAGCCCTTGGGCATAGCTGTCACGCGACGCCTGGCGCAGCGCGCCGCGCTGGCTTAGCCCAAAGCCTTCGGTCCAACTGACCTCTTCGGTCGGGTTGTCATAACCTGCGGGCATGCCGCGCAGCAGCAGCAGATGGTTGCCCACGCGCAGCAGATCGGTGTCCTTGACCTCGGTCGCCTGCAGGTCTTCGGTCGCGGCCAGTTCGTATTCCGCCATCGCCGCTTGCGCCGCGCCGACCAGCGCCCGGTTCTGGAAATAGCTGTAGGACCATGCCCCCAGCATGCCGACCGCGAAAAGGCACATGGCCGACACCGACGCGATCCGCAGCACCGACGACCGCCGCACGGCAGACCGGTCATAACTGACCCAGCCCTGTTCGCCAAAGATCACCTTGGTCATCAGGTCATGCAGGAAATAGCTTTTGCCCTTGCCCGACATCAACCCAGAGGAATCGCCGCCGAAACTGCGGCCCATTGCGCCAAGAACCTGATCAATCGGCGTGCCCTCCTGCGTGCCGGAGGTAAAGTAGAACCCGCGCAGAATGGCGCTCGTTTTGTAGCGCGTGGGCTCGAACACCAGCTTCAGGAACTCGGCCACGCTGTCCTTTAAGATCGCCATCTGGCCGGGCAGGCCAAAGATGGCGATGCGGTTCACCCCGTCGGGTTCTTCGGACAACCGGTCGATCACCTCGTCAGACAGTCGGGCAACCAGCGCGTCGAACTCGGCCGGCACGCGGCCAAAGGTCTGTTCCTTGCGGTTTTCGGTCTGAAAGGTGTGGCCCCAGACCCGCTTGCGCCGCCCCACCGGGAACGAGCTGAAATACTCGCGGAAGCCCGAGATCAGGTCGGCCTTGGTGAACATGACGTAGACCGGGAAATCGACCTTCAGCGTCTCGTGAATCTCTGCCAGCCGCGCCCGCACCGTGTCGGCATGCGCCTTGATCTTTTCCGGCTCTGCCCGCATCAGATCTGCCACCGAGAAGGCAAGAATAACGCCGTTGATCGGCTGCTTGGGCCGGTTCTTTTTCAGCAGGGACAGGAACGCGCCCCAGCTGGCCTTGTCGGCCACCGCGTCGCTGTCTTGCGTGGTGTAGCGGCCAGCGGTGTCGATCAGGATCGCCTCTTCGGCAAACCACCAGTCGCAATACCGGGTTCCGCCAAAGCCCTGCAGCCCGCCCTTTTGCTGCTCCGCCAGCGGAAACTTGATGTCCGCATTGACCAGCGCAGTGGTCTTGCCAGACCCCGGCGGCCCGATGATGACATACCAGGGCAGATCATAGAGATAGCTTTTGCGGCCCGCGGTTTTCTTGAGAGTGGCCAGCGCCCCGGTCATCCGTTCGGCCAGTTCCGACCCGTCGCCGGACGCAGGGGCATCGGCGGTCATCGCCCGCTCCAGCGCCTTTTGTCCGCGCCTGCGGATCAGGAACGCCACCAGCCACCAGGTGAACAGGATTGCCGCAAGGATGCCGATGATCAGAAGCCGGACGAACACGCTGTCCAGCGGCACTGACTCGCCGATCGCAATCAGCGGCCCCGCGAACCAGATCACCGCCGAAAACGACAGGAACCCCAGAAGAACAAGTCCGCGTCTTACCCAGATCATTGCAAAGTCTCTTCACGCTTGATCATGATTTCGACCCGGCGGTTCAGCGCCCGGCCTTCGTCGGTCGCGTTGTCGCCGATCGGGTCGGCCTCGGCCTTGCCTTCGACGACAAAGCGCGACGGGTCCGTCATTCCGGTGGCCAGCACGTCGCGCACCGCTTCGGCCCTGGCCAGAGACAGGCCCTGATTGTTCTTGAACCGGTTCCGCGCGCTGACCGGCACGTTGTCGGAATAGCCAAAGATGTAGACCGGGCCGGGCTCTACGTTGATCGCCGCCGTGATCCGCCCCGCCATATCCGTGAACTCGGGCTTTACATCCGCCTTGCCGCTGGCAAACAGCGCCGCGTTGCTGACACGAATGAAAATGAACTCGCCCTTCACATCGACCGAAACCAGCCCCGATTCAATGTCATCGGTCAGTGCGCCGCGCACCCTGTCAAGCTGCCCGGTCAGGCCCGCTTCCTCCAGAATGGCAGACTGATCGACCACCAGCGGCGTGAACGCCTCGGGCCGCTGCAATGTCAGGCTCGAGGTCGGGTTGATGGCCAGCAGGCGCTGCGACACCGCGTTGCCCTCGTTGGCGATCAGCATCGAAAGACCGAAATAGGCCCCCAGCATGCCAAGGCCAAGCACCGACCCGATGATCCAGATCGGCGTGCCGCCAAACCGCCGCCGCCCGCCCAGAATCACCGGCTGCCAGCGGGGAGAGATATCTTCGTCGGGCCGGTTGGTGACCCGCCGCAGCGATTCATAGATCATCGCCCGGATGCGCGACAGTTCCACCGCCCCGTTCGGGGCCGACCGATACTGCCCTTCGAACCCCAGCGACAGACAGGTCAGCGCCAGTTCCAGCAGTTGAAACCGTTGTGCCGGAGCCTGCAGCGCCTTTTCCACCTCTTGAAAGAACCCGACGCCCGAGGTGCGGCGGTTGAAGAACCGCGCCACCATCGAATACTGCACCCAGATATGCCGGTCGGTGCCGGGGATGTTCTGCACGATGTCATCTGCGGTGCCGCACAGCAGGTATTTCGCCACCTGGGTTTCGTGATTGTCGATCCCGGCGCTTTGCAGGTTTTCCTCAAAGGTCTCGATCTCGCGCGTGACGTATTCCATCAGCGGCACGGCTTCCATCTCGACCATCTGGGTGCGCAGCCGGCCGAACAGGATCAACAGGTTGGCCGCCGCCGCCAGCATCGGGCTTTTCGGCCCGCCCGCGCC
>Ga0105048_10011337_pt1 | contig 14069 bp, 6 predicted proteins | sample MAT05_FD_78382 | JGI IMG/M metagenome (GOLD analysis project Ga0105048, IMG submission 78382) | Freshwater microbial communities from Lake Fryxell liftoff mats and glacier meltwater in Antarctica - MAT-05 | ecosystem: Environmental > Aquatic > Freshwater > Ice > Liftoff microbial mat | place...
CAGAATGACGCCGGGAAATTCGATGCTGTCTTCCATGTGGCCGCCCTGTGCGATTTTTTGGTGCAAAATGCCCGGCCAGGCAAAATCCGAAGCGACTCCGATGGCTTCACCCTCTCTTTGCGGCCCGCTCCTAAAATTATCCGCACCTTGCGCACCCTCTTTCCCAAAGCCCAGCTCGTGGGATGGAAATACGAGTTGGAAGGAGGGCGCGATGAGGGCCTGAACCGCGGACGGCACCAACTCGCGAGTTGTCACACCGACGCCTGTGTGGTGAATGGGGCAGCCTATGGCGAGGGCTTCGGGTTCCTGGAGGCGGATTGCCAAGCAGTGCGGCATCTCCCTGACAAAATATCCCTCTGCCGCCATCTGGCAGGGTGGATGCAAGCGAAGCGTCCCGTTGACTCGTAGGAACGGCGCTCTTCCCCCTCCGCAGGACCGTCGCATGAAGAGAGAAGTCGGCGGGCAAGGGACTGCACGGCCATGCAGCAAATACCGTCAATGGAAATTCCGTAGAGCGGGAAGGGAAGGGCACGAAATCGGCGACTGAAGGTCAGGGGGCATGGGGCGTCCCACCCCGTGAGGATGGAGACTCGGCAGACAGTAGCCAGTCTCCAAGCAGGTGAGACTCCAGTTCTCCTTGTTTGCACATCGGAGATGCGCCCTCACTGGGATCGTTGCTCCGGTGCTCTAACGAGCCAATCCTTGCAGCGACTTCTTACGCTTCTGCACCGAAATCCTCGCCCACTTGGTAGCGGGTGAATCGGCGAATGACAATGTTTTCGCCCAGTTCTGAGATTTTGGTGCTGACGAGATCTTTGACGCTAAGGTCCGGATTTTTGATAAAGGCCTGTTCCAAGAGGCAAATCGTGCTGTAAAATTTGTCAATTTTTCCATCAACGATTTTGTCAACGATATTGGCGGGTTTGCCAATGACCTGAGCCGCGAAGATCTCGCGTTCTGCGGCAATCAATTGCTCAGGCACTTGATCGCGTGAGACGTAGAGTGGGTGGGAGGCCGCGATGTGAAGAGTGATATCTTTCACAAGATCGCGAAAATTCTCGTTTTTGGCGACAAAGTCCGTTTCGCAATTGATTTCCACGAGGACGCCAACTTTTCCTTGGAGGTGGATATACGAAGCCACGATCCCTTCCTTGGCGGTGCGCGAGGCTTTCTTGCCAGCGGAAGCGATGCCTTTTTTTCGGAGGAGCTCTTCGGCTTTGACAAGATCGCCACCTGTTTCATCAAGCGCTTTTTTACAGTCCATCATCCCCGCATTGGTTTTTTCACGGAGTTCTTTGACTTGGGCAGGTGTGGTTGCAGACATTTGGTAAAGTGGGCTGGTTTAAAAGGTTCGCTGATTTGGGTTTAAAAATGTGCGGAGCGGTATCAGTCGTTTTTTGGTGTCGTGTCATTGGTCTGACAGTCCCGCGACTGTTTTTATCAACTGCCCGACTCAGAAACTATTCCGCGACGGCGTCCAACTCGGTGGGAGCGGCACCCTTGGCACCTGCACCTTGGGCACGCATGATGCCATCCACGAGTTTCTGAAGAACCACACGAATGGATCGGATAGCGTCATCATTGCCCGCGATGGGGTAAGTGATGCGATCGGGGTCACAGTTGGTGTCCACAATGGCGACGACTGGAATCTTGAGGCGGGTGGCCTCAGCAACAGCGATTTCTTCGCGGTTTGTGTCAATGATCACAATCGCGTCAGGCAAGCGATCCATGTCGAGAACGCCTTCGAGGTTCTGACGGAGCTTGACCGCTTCCCGACGTAAGGCGGAAGCTTCCTGCTTGTTGAGCTTGGCAAAATCAGGTGTCTTTTCCCGCGCTTCAAAATCACGAAGCCTTGCCACGCTTTTGCGGATTGTGGTGAGGTTTGTGAGAGTGCCGCCCAGCCACCGATGACTGACAAAATGTTGGCCAGTGGCAATAGCGGCTTCTTTGATCGCGCCTTGGGCCTGTTTTTTTGTGCCCACAAAGAGCACCTTGCCGCCGCCTTTGACGATGTTCCCAAGGAAATCCGACGACGCTGCCAACTGGTCCACGGTCATAGCCAGGTTGATAATGTAAATCGAGTTTTTCTCTTCGAGAATGTAATCCCGCATTTTGGGATTCCAGCGTTTGGTTTGGTGTCCGTAGTGGACACCAGCTTCGAGCAATTCGGTCAAGATTTCGGTTAAGGCAGAGGACATAGTGATAAACCCTTGGTTTCTAATGGGAATGGAAAATTATCGCAACACTCGTGTTGAGAAAAAATCCAGAGAGCACTAGAGGCTGGGATAGTGATTATGCGCGGTTCAACCCGCGACTTGTTGGGTTTCAGTTGAGGTTTCTTCGGGTTCAGGGAGCGGGAGGGCTTCGCCGACAGGCACGATGTTGATATCGCGATTGATCGGGAATCCTGTGCCCGCCGGGATGAGGTGGCCCATGATGACGTTCTCTTTGAATCCGCGGAGGCGGTCCACACGGCCCAGCGTGGCGGCTTCGGTGAGAATGCGGGTGGTGTCTTGGAAGGATGCTGCCGAGATGAAGCTATCTGTCTCCAGAGAGGCCTTGGTGATGCCAAGGAGCACGGGAGTGGCTTCAGCGGGTTTCCCGCCTTTGGCAACAATTTCCTGGTTCACCGTCTCAAATTTCAAGCGGTCCACTTGATCACCCCAGAGGAGTGAGGTGTCGCCGGGATCGGAGATTTTCACCTTGCGGAGCATCTGACGCACAATGATCTCAATATGCTTGTCATTGATCTCAACACCTTGGGCACGATAAACGTCCTGCACTTCATTCAAGAGATGTTCTTGCAATTCGTGGGGTCCGCAGACCTCCAGGATTTCATGAGGAACAACCGGGCCTTCGGTGAGCTGTTGACCTTTTTTGACAGAATCGCCTTTGAACGCGATGATGTGTTTCGAGAGCGGGATGAGGTGTTCCTCTTCGGCGTTGGTGTTCGGATCTGTGACCACGAGGCGGCGTTTTCCGCGCACCGTTCCACCGATGTCAACAACCCCATCAATCTTGGCGATTTCTGCGGCATCCTTAGGACGGCGGGCTTCGAAAAGCTCGGCCACACGTGGCAGACCGCCAGTGATATCCTTCGTCTTGGCAATTTTGCGGGGTGTTCTCGCCAAGCGGGTGCCAGCGGTGATTTTTTGGCCTTCTTTGACTTCGATGTGAGCTCCCGATGGGATCGAGTATTGAGCCATGATTTCTTTGTCTTCGCCCATGAGGAGAATCTGAGGATGCAGATCTTCTTTGTGTTCGATGACGACTGTGCCCATGACGCCTGTGGCGGCATCCACCTCGCGGCGAATGGTGACGCCTGGGATCATGTCACGGAACTCGATCTTACCGGATTTCTCGGTGATGATAGGCACGTTATAGGGATCCCATTGGATAAACTCCTGGCCTTTTTTGACAAGGGATCCATCGGCGGCGGAAATGACCGAGCCGATAACAATGTTATAGCCTTCCAACTCGCGGCCGTCTTTGGCATGGATGCTCGCCGTGCCATTTTTGTTGAGCACAACAAACGTTCCGTCCGTGGCTTGCACGACCTTGAGTTCATTGAAACGAAGGGTTCCTTCATTTTTGGCTTTGACGCTTGGTTGTTTGAACGTCTGGCTGGCCGTTCCACCCACGTGGAAAGTCCGCATGGTGAGTTGGGTGCCGGGTTCGCCAATGGATTGGGCTGCGATGATTCCGACGGCTTCGCCAAGGTTGATGGGAAGGCCGTTCGAGAGACTGCGACCGTAGCACGATCCGCAGATTCCCCGTTTGGATTCGCAGGTGAGAGCCGACCGGATTTTGAGTTGCTCGATACCCACGGTTTCGAGGGCCGCGGCGGTTTCTTCGTCGATCAGTTGACCGGCCTTGAGGATCGGCTTGCCTGTGACAGGATCTTTGATGGTTTCGCAGCTTGTGCGGCCAATGATGCGGGTTGGCAAGCTGACAACTTCCTCATCGCCTTGGTAGATCGGACGGACAACGATGCCGTTGACCGTTCCGCAATCGGGTTCGGTGATGATGACATCTTGAGCAGCGTCCACAAGTTTGCGGGTGAGGTAACCGGAATCCGCTGTTTTGAGGGCGGTATCGGCAAGACCCTTACGAGCTCCGTGGGTGGAAATGAAGTATTCCAACACAGACAAACCTTCGCGGAAGTTGGAGATGATGGGGCGCTCGATGATTTCTCCCGAGGGCTTCGCCATTAATCCGCGCATACCAGCGAGCTGTTTGATCTGGGTCCGGTTTCCGCGGGCACCAGAATCAACCATCATAAACACCGTGTTCATTTCGCGTTTGCCATCATTATGCTCAAGTGTGCGGAATAACGCATTGGCAAGTTCCTCGCCCGTGTGGGTCCAGATATCCTGCACTTTGTTTTTGCGTTCTCCGTCCGTGATAATTCCGCGGCGGTATTGTTTCTCTACCTCGGCGATTTCTTTGTAAGCCTTGGCGATTTGGGCCTGCTTTTCATGGGGAATCGTCATATCGGTGATTCCAATAGAAATCCCTGCGCGGGTTGCCGAACTGAAACCAAGTTCCTTGAGAAGGTCGAGAGTTTCAACCGTCTTGGCTTGACCAACCGCACGGTAACAACGCCAGATCACATCGGAGAGCTGCTTCTTGCCGCAGACCTTGTTGTAAAAACCGAGTTCCTCGGGCCAGATCTGATTAAAGATCACCCGGCCTGCGGTGGTTTCCAGGATTTTGATTTCCTTATTGCCATAGACGGTGTCACGACCGAAGTCCGGGTTTTTGAAACGGAGGCGTGTGTGGGTGCGGATGGCGTTTTCGGAGATTGCGAGTTCGACCTCGGAAGCCTCGGCAAAGAGCGGCATACGCAGATCTTTGCGGGCATCTTCTCCCCGGGGATTCTGGGTCAGATAGTAACACCCGAGCGGAATGTCTTGGGAAGGCGTGGTGACTGGCTTGCCGCTTGAAGGCGAAAAGATGTTGTTAGTCGCCAGCATGAGGAGGCGGGCCTCCATTTGGGCTTCCACCGAAAGCGGAACGTGAACCGCCATCTGATCTCCGTCAAAGTCCGCATTGTAAGCGGTGCACACAAGCGGATGGATTCGGATAGCTTCCCCTTCGATGAGTTGGGGTTCAAAGGCTTGGATCGACAAACGGTGCAGGGTGGGGGCACGGTTCAAGAGCACAGGGTGGCCTTTTGTCACCTCGTCGAGGATGTCCCAGACTTCCGGCGTTTGTTTCTCGATAAGTTTTTTTGCACTGCGCACGGTGTGAACATGTCCCTGTTCTTTGAGGCGGCGAATGATGAAGGGTTCAAACAGAACGAGGGCCATCTTTTTGGGAAGCCCGCATTGGTTGAGCTTTAGTTCCGGACCGATCACGATGACCGAACGTCCGGAGTAGTCCACCCGTTTGCCGAGAAGGTTCTGACGGAAGCGGCCGCCCTTGCCTTTGAGCATGTCGGAGAGGGACTTCAAAGGGCGATTGGCAGCACCTGCCACCGCACGACCATGACGGCCATTATCAAACAGCGCATCAACAGCTTCTTGGAGCATCCGCTTTTCGTTGCGGATGATCACCTCGGGCGTTTTGAGTTGAAGGAGTGTCTTGAGCCGGTTGTTGCGGTTAATGACACGGCGGTAAAGATCGTTGAGATCCGAAGTTGCAAAACGTCCGCCTTCGAGAGGCACCAAGGGGCGAAGATCCGGCGGAATCACTGGCAACACGTTAAGGATCATCCACTCCGGACGAGTGTGCGACGTTGCAAATCCTTGGACCAACTTTAGCCGCTTGGCGAGCTTCTTACGAAGTTGCTTGCTGCGGGTGTTGACCATTTGCTCTTCAATGTCGCTATTCAACTTTTTAAGGTCGAGAGCTTCCATGAGCTTGTGAATTGCTTCGGCACCCATCCCGGCAACAAAAGAGTCACCAAATTGTTCTTCCGCTTCGCGCAATTCCGCCTCGGTGAGAAGCTGGCAGCGTTCGAGCGGGGTGTTGCCCGGATCGATCACGATGGAATCTTCGTAGTAGATCACGCGTTCGAGTTGACGGCTGGTCATGTCTAACATGAGGCCGATGCGGGAGGGCATGCACTTATAGAACCAGATGTGAGAAACAGGCACAGCAAGGTCGATGTGACCCATGCGCTCACGACGAACGCGGGAGAGCGTGACTTCCACGCCGCAACGATCGCAGATCACGCCTTTGAATTTGATCCGCTTGTATTTTCCGCAAGAACATTCCCAGTCACGGGTCGGCCCGAAAATACGTTCGCAGAACAATCCGCCTTTTTCCGGCTTGAAGGTGCGGTAGTTGATCGTCTCGGGATTTTTGACTTCGCCTTTGCTCCAACTACGAATGGAATCCGGAGAGGCGACGGTGATTGCGACTTCGTCGAAGCCGGGATCGCGCTGGTCGCCGAAAGTTTCTGACATATTGACCTGTTTCATGATAATTTAGTGCTCGTTGTTAGTGCTGGTTTTTGGTCGATTGAGATCAGGCGGCTGCGATGTCTGTGAAGGTGGGCTCTTTGCCGCCGACCCGGACGTCTAAGCCAAGGCCTTTCATTTCCTTGATAAGAACATTGAAGGATTCTGGAATCCCTGCCTCGAGAGAGTTGTCGCCTTTGACGATGGACTCGTAAATGCGTGTGCGGCCTTGCACGTCATCGGATTTGACAGTGAGCAATTCCTGAAGCGTGTAGGCGGCGCCGTAAGCTTCCAGAGCCCAGACTTCCATTTCTCCAAAGCGTTGGCCGCCGTATTGGGCTTTGCCACCCAAAGGTTGCTGAGTGACCAAGCTGTAAGGGCCGACAGCACGGGCATGGATCTTGTCCGCCACCAGGTGACCGAGTTTCAGCATGTAAATGATGCCGACAACCACCTGTTGATCAAACGCCTCTCCGGTTCTTCCATCATAGACAGTTGATTTGCCAGTCTCGGTGACCCATGTGTAATTCTCTTTTTTGCCGGCTTCGCGAAGGAATTCGATGATTTTCTCTTCGGGAATTCCGTCAAAGACCGGAGTGGCGACTTTGAATCCGAGGGCTTTGGCTGCGATTCCCAAATGGGTTTCGAGGACCTGCCCCACATTCATTCGGCTTGGCACCCCAAGAGGGTTCAAGACGATGTCAACCGGAGTTCCGTCAGCCATAAATGGCATGTCTTCTTCGGGAACGATTTTTGCGACGACCCCCTTGTTTCCGTGACGGCCAGCCATTTTGTCACCAACTGAGAGTTTTCGTTTGCTGGCGACATAGACTTTAACCTGCTTGATGATGCCGGGGTCAACGTCATCACCGCTTTCGACGCGGCCGAGGTTTTGTTCTTTTTCGTTTTCGAGGTCAACAAAGCGGTGCTCGAACTGTCCGATGATTTCGCGGATTTTGTTGCGGATCGGGCTCGGGTCGATCTCGACATGGTCATAGACGCTGGCGAGTTTGCGGAGCAGTTGTTTTGTGATCTTGCGATTTGCGGGGATGATGATTTCTCCGGTCTGTGCGTTGACGACATCCAATGGGATCTTTTCGTTGAGAAGAATATTGGAAAGCGCAGCGGTGAGCTGTTCGTGCAACTCGTCTTTGCGCTTTTTGTTGTCCTCCACGATCATTTTCTGCTGACGCTTGGATTCGGTGGGGGTCATTTTGGCCCGTGTGACTTCCTTTTTCGAGGAGACTTTGACATCCATAACAATCCCGTAAGTGCCTGAAGGCACCGTGAGGGAGGTGTCTTTCACGTCGGCTGCTTTTTCCCCGAAGATGGCGCGCAGAAGGCGTTCTTCCGGAGCCAGTTCGGTTTCGCTTTTCGGGGTGATCTTGCCCACAAGGATATCGCCGGGTTTGACCTCGGCTCCGATGCGGATGACACCATCTGTGCCAAGGTTGCCCAACGCTTCTTCACTCACATTTGGAATGTCGCGGGTGATTTCTTCGGGGCCGAGCTTAGTGTCGCGTGCTCCGATCTCGAATTCATCGATGTGAATGGAGGTGTAGATGTCTTCTTTGACCACCCGTTCGGAGATCATGATGGCATCTTCGAAGTTGTAACCATTCCATGGCATGAAAGCGACAAGCACGTTGCGGCCAAGAGCCACTTCGCCATTTTCGGTGCAGGGACCGTCGGCAATCACGTCGCCAAGTTTGATGGCTTGGCCTTTTTTGACGATTGGCTTTTGGTTGATGCACGTGCTGGCGTTCGAGCGCATGAACTTCCGAAGCTCATAAACATGAACACCCGCTTCCGGGTCATTTTTTATTTTTTTCTTACCCTCGGGAAGCGCACCATCGTTCGTGATAATGATGTGGCTGCCGGTGACGGACGCCACTTTGCCTGTGGATTCGGAGACAATCACCGCCTTGGAGTCCCTGGCCACGCGGCCTTCCAAGCCGGTGCCAATGATGGGGGCTTCTGAAATCAGAAGAGGCACACCTTGGCGCTGCATGTTGGATCCCATGAGAGCACGGTTGGCATCATCATGCTCCAAGAAAGGAATCAAGCCGGCTGCTACGGAGACCAACTGTTTCGGAGAGACGTCCATGTATTGGATTTTCTCAGGCTCAACTTCTACGAAGTCACCACGATATCGGGCGGAGACTTTCTCTTCTGTGTAGTGGTTATTTTTGTCCACTGGTGCATTGGCCTGCGCAATGTAGAAAATCTCATCCCGGTCACCACTCAGGTATTCGATTTCCTCAGTCACCCGACCCTTGATCACTTTGCGGTAAGGGGTCTCGATAAATCCGAACTCGTTCACTCTGGCAAACGTGCTAAGTGAGCTGATGAGACCGATGTTTGGACCTTCCGGCGTTTCAATCGGACAAATGCGTCCGTAGTGAGAAGGATGAACGTCGCGGACTTCGAAACCAGCGCGGTCCCGGCTCAGACCTCCTGGTCCAAGGGCCGAAAGACGGCGCTTGTGGGTCAATTCTGAAAGCGGGTTCGTCTGGTCCATGAACTGACTAAGCTGTGAACGACCGAAAAAGTCGCGGACAACGGCACTCAGGGACTTAGGATTGATCAGCTTTTGTGGTGTGATTTGATCAACACCGATATCAAAGAGGGTCATTCTCTCGCGAACGAGACGCTCGGTGCGGGCTAATCCCACGCGGCATTGGTTGGCAAGAAGTTCACCCACGGTGCGGACGCGTCGGCTGCCGAGGTGATCGATATCATCAATCATCCCTTCGCCGCGGCGAAGATTGACGAGATACTTCATCGCGGCGATAAAGTCTTCCTTGGTCAGCGTCCGCTCGTCTTGAGAGACCCCAAGACCAAGCTTTTGGTTGATTTTATGACGTCCAACCCGACCCAAATCGTAGCGTTTGGGATCATGGAAGAGGCGTTTGAGCATTCCGCGGGCGTTCTGGACGGTTGGCGGGTCACCGGGGCGGATTTTGCGGTAGATGTCCTTAAGCGCCTCGTCTTCATCATGGGCCGGGTCTTTCTTCAAGGATTTGATAATCGTGTCATCTTCCTTGGTATCGACCACTTTGACGGTTTTGTGGCCGAGAGCGATCAAATCCCGAACGGCGGCGGCGTTGAGTGGCTCAAAAGCACGGGCCACCGTGATGTCTCCATCCAAAACGTCGGCAATCAAAACCTTGGTGGCAATTTCTTCCTCGTCAAGCGTTTCGCTCAGCTTCAGGTCCACGATGTCGTAAAACAATTTGATGATGGCCTCATCGGATGGGAATCCCAGGGTGCGAAGGAAGGTGGTTGCGAGAAACTTCCTGCGGCGTTTGCGGCGATCCAGATAAACGTAGAGCAAGTCGCTTGTGTCAAACTGAACTTCGATCCATGAACCGCGGTCAGGAATAATTCGGAATCCGTGGAGCAGCTTTCCATTCAAATGGACGCTGGTCTCAAAGCAAATCCCGGGTGAGCGGTGCAATTGGCTGACGACGACTCGCTCGGCCCCATTGACCACAAAGGTGCCTTGTGGGGTCATGAGCGGAATTTCGCCCATATAAACTTTCTCTTCTTTCGTGCTCTTATCGTCTTTGTAACGGAAGGTCACATAGAGAGGGGCTGAGAACGTCTGGCCTTCGCGCTGACATTCCAGCGCCGACATTTTTGGCTCACCGAGGTCATAACTCACAAAATCCAAGCTCGACTTCTCTTCAAATCCGAAGATCGGGAAAAACTCGCGGAACACGGCCTGAAGCCCGACATTCTTCCGCTTGGAAGGCTCGACACCTGTCTGGAAAAATTCCTCGTAGGAATTGATCTGGAGTTCGATCAGGTTGGGAGGCTGGATGGTCTCGTGGAGTTTGCCGAAGGAGATGCGATCAGACATAATACGTGTTGGTTGGTTTAAGATTCGGGCTGTCCAGAGACCCTGCCTGCTGCAGGTGATGCCCCATGCTTCCAGAAAACGAAAAAAACGTCCCGGCCCGAACCCTGTTTCTAGTAAGGGCACGCGTAGGGACGCTACAGTCAGTTTTTAATGGAGAAGGAATCGGTGCAGAGCGCAGGGTGTCTTTAAAGGCGAACTTTAAAAAATACGCCGTCCCTCGTCCCTCTTGCAAGTTTTTTTTAAGCTTTTTTCGATTTTTTTGAGTAATTCGGTGATTTTGTCCATTTTTTTGGCCGCTCGGGTCTTGGCAATGCCAGCAATCAGGATAAAATGCGCTGGATGACAATTGCTTCTGCACCTCCCGTGAAGGCTTTCCATGTGATGACGAAGCCGATTGGGCCTTTGTGCAATCTGGACTGCAAGTATTGTTTCTATTTGGAGAAGGAGAAGCTTTTCCCGGCGAACGAGAATTTTAAGATGACCGATGAAGTATTGGAAGAATACATCCGTCAGTATATTGCTTTCCAAAGCGTTCCTGAGGTGAGTTTTGCATGGCAGGGCGGGGAGCCAACCTTATTGGGGGTCAACTTTTTTCGGAAGGTTGTCGAGTTTCAACAAAAACATGGAGACGGTCGGAAAGTGAGCAATGCGATCCAAACCAATGGCACGCTCTTGAATGATGAGTGGTGCGAGTTTCTTGTTTCCAACGAATTTCTTGTGGGTTTGAGTGTGGATGGTCCCGCCCGGCTGCATGACGCCTACCGGGTGACCAAAAAAGGAGGCGGGTCTTACGAAAAAGTCATTGGCGGACTGCGATTGCTGAAAAAGCACAAGGTGGAATTCAACACCCTCACGGTTGTGAACAAGGTCAACTCGAAGCACCCCTTGGATGTTTACCGTTTTTTACGGGACATTGGATCGGGCTTCATTCAGTTCATCCCATTGGTCGAGCGATTGCCGGACGCTGAGGCCACGAAGTTGGGGCTGGATTTGGCGACTCCCCCGCGTGCCGATCAGGAGGGTCAGGTGAGATTGCCAGTCACGGATTGGAGTGTTCAACCGCGCCACTACGGGGAGTTTTTGTGCACGATTTTTGATGAGTGGGTGCGGCGTGATGTGGGGCGCACTTTCGTGCAGATGTTTGATGTGACCCTTGGCAATTGGATGGGTATGGGTGGGGGCCTGTGTGTTTTCAGCGAGACTTGCGGCACGGCAATGGCCATGGAGCATAATGGGGATGTTTATTCCTGCGACCACTACGTCTATCCTAATTTTAAACTCGGCAATGTGATGAATCGCAGTCTTGGCGAGATGGTCAACTCAGAGTTTCAAAAACAGTTCGGCACCGACAAAAAATCGACCCTCCCACAATACTGCCTCGATTGTGACGTGCGGCATCTGTGTCATGGAGAGTGCCCGAAACATCGTTTTTTGATGACCCCTGACGGCCAGCCCGGCCTCAACTATTTTTGTGCCGCTTACAAACGGTTTTTTCATCATTCTGCCCCGGCCATGAAACATATGACCGCGCTGCTCCGCACGGGGCGGCCTGCTGCGGAGATCATGACTCGCACGCGATAATGCTGCCGTCTTTGACGCAAATCTGCCAAAACTCTTGACCTCTGCGGCTCATCAGCGAATTTTAGCACCCGCCAGAGGTGGGCTGTAATCACTGCCTGGAATATTTTTGAATGAAAGTCATTGATCGTTATGTTGCTTTGGGGGTCTTCACCACAACCCTTTTTGGCGTTTTGGTGTTAAGCATGGTGTTGGTCGTGGGAAATATCTTCAAAGAGCTTCTCGATCTCATCATCAACCATGATGTGCCGCTTGAAACCGTGTTGTCCTTTATGGCCTTTGTGCTGCCGTTTTCCCTGACATTTACGATCCCGTGGGGTTTCCTGACGGCCATCCTTCTATTCTTTGGGCGCATGTCTGCTGACAATGAACTCATTGCTCTGAAGGCCAATGGGGTCAGTGTCCCGAGAACCTGCCTGCCAGTTTTCCTCTTGGCCATCCTGCTGACGCTCACGTGTTTCTGGATCAATATCGAGGTGGCGCCAAGAGCTGAGCAGGAGATGACGCAGGCCGTCTTCCGGATCGCGACCAGCAATCCCATCCGATTATTTTCGGCAGATGAAGTGGTGGATCAGTTTCCGGATCGTCGGATTTATGTGGGTGGCAAGGAAGGGAACAACCTCAAAAATGTGATTGTTTTTGAAATCAATGAGCACAACGACCCGATTAAGATGGTGCATGCAAAATCCGGCATCCTCAAACCAGACCCTGAAAATAGCCGCCTGCTCTTGAGGTTGTTTGATGCCCGGTTTGAGCAGCGGGATGTCAACGAGCCCCGTGACTTGTCGAAGGTTCGCCAAGGGATCCAGGTTGACGAGGGGGTTTTTCCTATCTCGCTGGAGGGATTTTATGAAGAATTTCTGGGGGGGCGTCGTCTGAGTTCATACACGCTTGGGGAGCTTATCCAGTATATCAAAGAAGGCGCAGACGGGCGGGAAACTGAGGCGAGAGTCGAGTTAAACAAACGTTTTTCCGTGTCCCTGGCCTGCGCTGCCTTTGCCCTCATCGCCATCCCTCTTGGCGTGACGACCCATCGAAAGGAGACCTCGGTTGGTTTTGCTTTGAGCCTGATCGTCGCCTTTTCCTATTTCTTTTTCATCATCATGGCAGACACCTTTCGTAACAACCCCGCGGCTCATCCCACCCTTCTGATTTGGATTCCGAATGTGTTATTTGCCATTTTGGGGGCATGGTTATTCTGGCGATTGAGCAGGCGCTAGTCGCTCCTCAGCTATGAAAAGCGTTCTTCGATTTATTCTGTTTCTGGTGATTTTGGCGGCGGGACTGGCTGTTGTTTATTTCCTCAGGAAGGACGGACCGGCTGCCGAGGTAGTATCTGATCCAGCCCTGACAGAACCCTCGCAGCACTCGATTCTGGAAACCAGAGACCGCGAGTTCACGGACCTCGTGGCCTCTGTCTTGCCCTGTGTCGTGAGCATCGATGCGATTCCTGCTGATGCGGTAGATCCTAACGTTCAAAGACTAAAAATGCTTTTTGGGGGACAGCCAGGCACTTCGCCCTCGCAGCTTGGCTCGGGGGTCATTGTTTCCGACGTTGGACATCTCGTGACCAATTTCCATGTCATTAACGGCGCGGGGGCGGTGCGGGTCCACCTCAACGATGGACGGATTATGCCAGCCAAATATCTGGGCGCAGACCCGCGTTCCGATGTGGCGATCCTCAAGATCGAAGCCGAGGGCTTGCAGCCAGCAAAGTGGGGGGATTCCGATCACGTCCGCATTGGGCAGGGGGTTTTTGCGGTGGGCAACCCCTTGGGCCTTCAGGAAACTGTCACTCAAGGCATCATTAGCGGCAAAGGACGCCGCGCACTTAGTGAGGCCGCCAATGAGTTTTTTCAAACAGATACTGCCATCAACCAAGGAAATTCCGGGGGACCACTCTTCGGGCTTCGAGGGGAACTGATCGGTATCACAAACATGGTAACGACTGGAGGCCAGGGGATAGCGTTTGCCATCCCTTCCAACATCGTTCGCCGGGTTTTTGAAAGCATTCGGGACAACGGACGATTCATCCGTCCCTGGTTTGGCACGGTCATGCGACCGCTCACCCCCCGTCTGGCCTCCCAACTGGGAATCTCAACCACCAAAGGCGCTCTCTTGGTTGGGACTTATGAAAATTCCCCCGCCGCGCTTGCAGGCCTGATGCCCGGCGATGTTGTCATCTCCTTTAACAACAAACCCATCATTGATCATATCGA
>Ga0105048_10011340_pt1 | contig 14066 bp, 15 predicted proteins | sample MAT05_FD_78382 | JGI IMG/M metagenome (GOLD analysis project Ga0105048, IMG submission 78382) | Freshwater microbial communities from Lake Fryxell liftoff mats and glacier meltwater in Antarctica - MAT-05 | ecosystem: Environmental > Aquatic > Freshwater > Ice > Liftoff microbial mat | place...
GGCGCCGCAATTCGACCAAATGCGCCAAACGGCTGGCAAGTCGTCGCCCCTAGCCCCATCCCATTTCGTGAAGGCGATCCCATTCCGCACGAAGTCACCGAATCCGAAATCGAATCCGTCGTCGCCTCATTTGCCGCCGCCGCCCGCCGCGCGCTCGCCGCTGGTTTCGAAGTCTTCGAAATTCACGGCGCACATGGCTACTTGATCCATGAATTCCTCTCTCCGCTCTCCAATCACCGGCAGGACGAATACGGCGGCTCCTTCGAAAACCGCATTCGCTTTCTACGCGAAGTCATCTCCGCCGTACGTCGTGAAATGCCCTGGAATCTGCCGCTGTTTCTCCGCATTTCCGCCACTGACTGGGTCGAGGGCGGCTGGAACGTTGAGGACTCCGTTGAACTTTCCCGCATTGCCAAGACACTCGGCGTCGATCTCATTGACGTCTCCAGCGGCGGCAATGCCGCCCACGCGAAAGTTCCCGTCGGACCGGCGTACCAAACTCCCTTCGCCGAGCGAATCCGCCGTGAAGCCAGTGTTCTCACAGGAGCCGTCGGCATGATTACGGAAGCCCAACAAGCGAATGGAATCATCGAATCCGGGCAGGCCGACCTCGTCCTGCTGGCTCGAGAACTGTTGCGTGACCCTTACTTCCCTATGCGCGCCGCGCAGACGTTGGAAGTCCCTGTTTCTGCTCCGAATCAGTACCTTCGTGCTTGGCCCGGCAGCGTCTCGCGCCGGCTGCGCGAAACCCCTGAATTTGCGACCGAGATTGTCTGAGGACCCTGCGCGGTTCGTCCGGGGTTTCCGATAGATGAACTGCCCAGCTTATACAAACCATCACGCTAACCGCGCTCGGCGAAACAGATATGGGAGAAATCGAAAGTGCTCTGGGCGGCGATTCTGGCATTTCTCGGCATCAGTCTGAAGTTGAAAAGGTAAACCACTCTCTGGGTAGGGGCACGCCCTATGAATCGTCGCTTTCAGATCGAGTTGTCGAAGCTCTATCGAAGTAAATTCAATAATCCGCGTAGTACCCGGCGTAGCACGGCGCCGGATAGTAATCTCCCCAGCTATCGAAGTAGCCGCACCCTCGGGCCGTCCGATATCCATAGCCGAACGGGATGCCAACGCCGATGCCGAAGTACGGTCGATCCCAGAAACTGCCGCCGTAGTAGTAGCCTCTTCCGGAATAGAAGCGTCCTGCCGCATATCCGCCGTAGTTCCGCGGCGCATAGTCGTAGCGCCGGGCAGAATAGAAGCTTCGGCCGCCACGATAAAAATTTCCGCGATTCGATCCGAAGTTGCTTCGGAAGCCTCCTGAGTAGCTACGGTTCGAGCCGAAGTAGCCGCGGTTGGAACCGCCGAAACTCCGCCCGGAGTTGAAATTCCCGCCGCGATTGCCAGAACTGCCGCGCGCCATCCCCTGGCCTCCACCTCGCCCTGACCTGCCGCCGTTCCCGCCTCCACGTTGCGCTTCGGCGATGGGGGCTGCGACCAGCAAAAGCGCCGCTAGCAACAGGGGCACTCGGAATTGAGAATCGAAGAACATGGCGAATCCTCCCGACACTCGGCGTAGCAAATGTTTCGCCAAAGTTCGCGTCATTGAAACGAAAGAGGTGAGCTAATAAAATCCTGAGTAGATGTGGTGGAAATCCACCGATAGCGGTTCCGTAGAGCCAGTGTCGGCCTTAAGTCTCGGTAGCCTTACACAAAAAACGGGCGCTTTGGTGAGGTCCCAAAGCGCCCGAACCGTCCGGCAAATCAGTACCCCGGATCGTAGCCGTATCCTGAGTCGTATCCAGCGCCTCCTGAGTAGCAGGGAGCCGGATAAAAATCACCGAAGTCATCCACATAGCCGCAGCCACGATTCGTCCGGTAGCCGTAGCCGAAGGGGATGCCGATTCCAATTCCGAAAAATGGCCGTGCCCAAAAACTGCCGCCGTAGTAGTAGCCTCTGCCGTTGTAAAAGCGTCCGGACGAGTATCCGCGATTAAAACCGCGTGAGAAATTGCCATAACCGCGTGAGAAATTGCCGTAACGCGCCCCGCCGGAGAAGTTCCGTCCCCCGTTATAGAAATTTTGGCGATTCGGAGCGGAAAAACTGCGGTTTGAACCGTTAAAGCCCCGGTTTGAGCCGGCGTAACTACGATTTGACCCCGTGTAACCGCCGTTCCATCCCGAGTATCCACGGTTGTTTGCGCCGGAATTTCGACCCGAACGCATCCCACCGCTTCCTTGCGAAGAGTAGTTGCGCCCGGAATTCTGGCGGCCTCCTTGACCTGAGAAACCTCCTCCACCTCCACCGCCTCGGCCTCCACCTTGACCCGAGGCGCCAGGACTGGAGCCTCTACCTCCTCCGCCGCGGTCCGACGAGCCATTCCCACCCCCGCGTTGCGCCTGGGCGATTGGCGCGGCAATCAGAAGCAGTGCCCCCAACAGGTAGGGCAAACGGGCGTGAGAATTAAAGGACATGGTGGATCTCCTGCTCTTCTTGCAGCAGTTGGAGCGCCAATGGTTAGTCTGATGAAAATAAAGGACTTCCCTGTTTTCCAGCAATTAAATATCGGTGGATAACCACCGGCGCCGGTGCGGACGGACCGTTTGCGTCGGCGCGTCCTATTTACGACGCAGCATCCGCCAGGGATGCTGTTCACGGACGCATAGTTCGGCTTTTGTCCGGTACGCGCGAAGTTTTGGCCGCAATTTGCGCCAGGAGTGGTATGAAACCACTTTTTGTTGCGATCACGATGCTGGTTGTTACGGCGGCACCCTCGAAGGACGAGCCGGTGACGTTTATGGGGCGGGCTTACCGGTTGGGCTCCTATAACCAGAAGGCGAATGCAATGTGGGAGTTTGCCAGTGCTCCGGAAACGGTTCAGAACTGGACCACGCTCCTGACCGTGGTCGACCGCCCGGACGCCAAAAACATGGCGGATATGGACCGTTTGGCGCAGGGGATTCTGGATGCCTACAAGTCGCGCGGCGCGAAAGTGGTGATGGCGCGGACGATGAAAGATGGATCTGGGAAACCGTTTAACTATATGGTGGTGGCGTTCGATGAGCCCGCCAAGAAACGGTATGAACTGAATTTCGTGAAAGCGGCCATGGGAGAGAAGAACGCCTACATGATGATCTTCGGCGCTCGCGTTTCCGACCCGAAAGACTATGTGGCGAAGGCGAAGGCGTTTTTGTCGGAACGGTCGGGCGCGATTGGCATGGAGTTGGAGAAGCTGCCGGCGCCGGCGGTGGGTACTTTGCCGCGCCGGCAGTTCTAAACGGATTCGCCTGGAATGGGAGGGGCTAGGAAGAACCACCTCCGCTTCCGTTTGGATTCCGCAAGTTTCTTAGCGATGTTGCGCCAATCCGCGAGTGGCTTGACTATACCGTTTGCGGGTAGTATCGGCGCGCAGACTTCACGGAACATGTACTCCATTTCCCGCCACCTGCTCCGGCGGGGTGTCCAATTCGTATCCCCAGGGGGGAAACGTTTTCGCCGCCCCGATTATACGCTCGACGAGCAAACTGGTGAACAACTTACCGTGCAACCAGGCTCGGCAACTTTCGAGGTCTTTTTGGGGAAGGTGTCCGAGCCCCATGATCGATTTCATCCGTTTGAAGGCTAACTCAATCTGCCATCGGCATCGATACAGTTGCAACATTGTTTTTCGGCTCCACGACGGCGGCAGTGTCATCTATAGGAAGATATACTCCGCCGCTTCCAGAGCCTCCTCCGATACGATCTTTTGTTTCTTACTGGCCTCCTGCTTAAGTTTTTTGCGGGCGTACTCGGTGGCCTGCTTGCTCCGCCGGACGATGATTAGCCTGCCCCGGATCTTCTTTCCGTCATCGGTATGCACCCACGTTTCCCATTCCAGGTTCTGATCGGGCTTCAGGTTCCTGGCCAAATGCACTGGGTTCAAGCGTTTCCCGTTTTTTCGAACAGCGGCATAGCTTTCCGGTTCAGTCTCACGACCACTTCTCCGCCAGCCTCGACCACATGAGCTACCCCGTTCGGATTAGCATAGCCGCGGTCGCCGAGCATGATATTCCCCTTCCTCACCGGAAAACGCCGCCATGTCTCCCCACCCTTGACGTCAGTGAGCAGGAAAAAATCGCACTGCAAGGTCGCCAGATCAATGGCATAGTGAATTCTCCAGTCGGTCCCCGTGCTGCCGGGCTCGGTGATCGTCGTCGCATCTACCGGCCGCGGTTTTTGGCCGGGCCGATTTCGGGCGTATCACTAGCACGATTGGGACGGGGCGACAGATCCAGTTTAGTTTGTGATTGGAGTTTTAGCCGTCGTGAAGCGAGGAACCTGTTTACTGCTCCTGGCGGCCGGTTTGGCGGCAGGGCAGGATTTCCGTGTAAAGGCGCCGGCTCCGCGCACGGCGCCGCTGGAGGGCGTTCTGGCGCGCGTAGATGCCGCGCAGGACACATGGAGATAGGCGAGCAGGACTTTGAGGCGCTGAATGCCTGGACGCTGGTGAGTTTTTATGGCGAGTGGTGTCCGCCGTGCAGAGCGGAGTTAGTGGAGTGGAAGGGAAAGGGTCTGCCGCTGGTTGTGATTGATGTGGATAAGACACCCATGGCGGCTTGGAACGTGGCCCGGCGGATGTTGTTTGATTATCGGGAAGACCTGGCGTTGCCGACTAGTTTGTTACTTGATGACAAGGGACGAGTGGCGAAGGTGTATCGCGGCGTGACTACGGCGGCGCAGGTATTGGCGGATATGCGGGCGGTGACGAGGCCGGCATTGCCACTCGCGGGGACGTGGCTTGCGGGGCCGGGACGAAGGAACTACGCGGAGATGGCGACGGCGATGGCGGAGGCGGGGCTGTTGACACAGGCCGCGACGTACTTTGCGATGGCGGCTCCGGATGAAGAGATGCGGGTGAACTACGCGGCGTTGCTGTTGGAGCAGAAGCAGGGGAAGGCGGCCGGAGGAAATACTGCGGGGCGTGTTGCGGACGAATCCGAATCAGCCGGAGGCGTTGGCGAATCTTGGTTTGTATCTGTTGGGATTGGAGCGGTGGGACGCGGCGGCGGAGCTGTTCGAACGATTGCGGAAGCGGCAGACGGGAGATGGGGCGGCGGCGGAGTGGCTGGGCCTGGCGCGGGTGGGGCAGGGGCGATTACCGGAGGCGGTCGTGGCGTTTGAGGAAGCGCGGAAGTTGGGACGGGAGTCGGCGGATTTGTTGAATCATTTGGCGATTCTGTATGCGGAGACGGGCAGGCGGGCGGAGGCTGTTGCGTTATTCAAGTATGGGTTGGAGCGGTATCCGGGGCGTGCGGGTTTGCAGGGAAATTTGCAGCGGCGGCAATAGGGGGCCTATTGCCCTGGTATGTCGTGATAGTTTAATCACTGCATGACACGACGAACGATGCTAGGTAGCGCGGCGGCGGCAGGACTTATGGCGGCGCCGAAGAGGTTGCGGTACATGGGGACGGCGGGGCCGGGGTTGGGCGCTCGCATCCGCTCCATGGGCAAGCAGTGGGACATTGTGGAGTACGCCAACGAAAAGGGCTTGGGCGCGGCGCATACTTCGCTGCCTGCCGATTTGGACCCGGTGGCGGTGAAGAAGCTGCGGGACCAGATCGAGAAGTACGATATGCGGCTGACGGTGGGGCTGCGGACGGCGAAGTCGGACGCGGATTTGCCGAAGTATGAAGCGGCGGTGAAGGCGGCGGCGGAGATGGGCGGGCGCGTAGTCTGCGTTCACGATCCGTTCTCCGGGCGGCGGTATGAGCAGTTCAAGAGCGCGGCGGATTTTCATGTGTTTGATGCCGCGTGCAAGGCGGCGGTGCGGCGGGTAGAGCCGATATTGCGGAAGTATAAGATGCCGCTGGCGATTGAGAATCACAAGGGCTGGCGGTCAGAGGAGTTGGCGGCGTGGGTGCGGTCAACGGGGAGCGAGTATGTGGGTGTTTGCCTGGACCTGGTGAACAATGTTTCGCTGATTGAGACGCCGCAGCAGACGATTGATACGTTAGCGCCGTATACGATATTCGTTAGTTTCAAAGATATCGGCGTGGACTTTTACAACGATGGAATATTGCTGTCGGAGGTCGCTTTCGGGGACGGAGAACTGGATCTGCCGGGGATTGTGGCGCGGTTCCAGAAGAAGGATCCGAAGATGCTGTTTCAGTTGGAGATGTTGACGCGGGATCCGCTGAAGGTGCCGATTTTCACGGAGCAGTATTGGAAGGTTTATGACGATAAGAGTCCGGCGCCGCCGCGCGATTTGGCGATGCTGGTGGGGTGGATTCGGAGTCATAAGCCGAAGGTGCCGTTGCCGATGACTTCCGGTTTGAAGCCTGCGGAAGTGTTGGCTTTGGAAGATAAGTTGAATCAGCAGTGCATTGATTGGGCGCGGGCAAATTTGCCGACGTTGGCGTAGGGATGGGAGCGTCGCCCTGACCGGCGCGGGAATCGTGAAGTTGTCTGATTTGACGAGGTTGACCGAAACAGAACTTGCGGCGCTGCATGGCATCGGCCCACGCGCGTTGCGGCAGTTGCATGAGGCCATGGAGAGACACGGATTGTCATTCGCGACGGGGTAGAGTTGGAGGATGGGATTTCGCGGATTGCTGTTGCTGATGCTTGGTGGACTGTCTGTTTTGGCGCAACCGAGCGATGCCGGAAAGCGTGCGTATTTGGCGCGGTGCGTGGGTTGCCATGGGGAGGACGGTGCCGGGGGCGGGCATGGGCCGGGAATCCTGCATGTTCGTGCGCCAAAGGCAACGACGCGTGCGGCGGTATCCGATGTGATCCGCAATGGACTTCCGGCGTCGGGGATGCCGGCGTTTCCGCTGCCTGCGCCTGAGTTGGAGGCGATTGCAGATTTTGTCTGGTCACTGAAGGCGACGTGGACGGAGGGGCCCGTCGTAGGCGATATTGCGGGGGGCGGACGGCGGTTTGCCGCGGAGTGTGCGGGCTGCCATATGGTGCAGGGGCGCGGCGGGGTGTTGGGGCCGGATTTGTCGACTGTTGGAAGGACGCGGACGGCAGCGCAGATTCGCGAGGCGTTGAAGGGCGGTAAGGGATCGTCGATGACGGTGACGTTAAGGGATGGACGGGTTCTTCGGGGGATTGCGAAGAATTCAAGTCCGTTCGATTTGCAGTTGCTGGGGCTAGACGGAAAGCTGCATCTGCTGCGAACGGAACAGATTGTCTCGTCGGTCAATGGTCCGTCGTTTATGCCTGCGGTGACGGGCGAAACGTCGGGATTGGTGGCGTATTTGAGTTCGTTGCGGACGGAGCCAGGGGTGAGTTTGGGGACGTTGGGTTCGGGCGTTTCGTTCAGTGACGTGGCGCGGCCTAGGACGGGTGAATGGCCAAGTTATAACGGGCTGTTAAGCGGGAACCGTTTCAGCGGACTGGAGCAGATAAACAGCGGGAATGTGGCGCAACTGGCGCCGAAATGGATGTTCACGCTGACGGGCGCGCCGGGGGGCCTCCAAACTACGCCGGTGGTGGTAGATGGCGTGATGTACGTGACGAGCGTAAATGAAGCCTATGCCCTGGACGCAGGGAATGGGCGGGAGATCTGGCACTACAAGCGACCGCGAACGAAGGAATTGGCGGGCGATGCGGCGGGCGGGATTAATCGCGGGGTGGCGGTGTTGGGCGACCGTGTCTTCATGGTGACGGATCATGCGCATCTGATCGCGCTGCATCGATTCACGGGCCAGTTGATTTGGGACGTGGAGATGGCCGATTACCGGCAGAACTATGGCGCGACGGGGGCGCCGCTGGTGGTGAACGATCTGGTGATTTCAGGGATCTCGGGCGGGGATGAGGGGGTGCGCGGTTTTTTGGACGCGTATCGGGCGTCGACGGGTGAGCGGGTTTGGCGTTTTTGGACAATACCGGCGCGGGGAGACAAAGAAGCGGAGACGTGGAAGGGCAAGGCGCTGGAGCATGGCTGCGGGACCACGTGGCTGACCGGTACTTTTGATTCGGAGACCGGGTTGCTGTATTGGCCAACGGGGAATCCGTGTCCGGATTACAACGGCGACGAACGGGTTGGGGATAACCTGTATACCGATTCTGTGGTGGCATTGGACCCGGCGACTGGTAAATTGCGTTGGCACTATCAATTCACGCCGCACGATTTGCATGATTGGGATGCGACGGAACCTCCTGTATTGGTGAATGTGCAGGGGCGGAAGCTGTTAGTTCAGGCCAACCGGAATGGTTTCTTTTATGCGCTGGACCGCGTTACGGGAAAGGTGGTGCGGGCCGAGCCGTTTGTGAAGAAGTTGACGTGGGCGAGCGGTATTGGTCCTGACGGACGACCAGTTTTGGCGCCAGGAAACGAACCGACCCCGGAAGGGCAGCGAACATGTCCGTCGGTGGCTGGAGCGGCGAATTGGACTTCGACGGCGTTCGATTCGAAGACCGGGCTGTACTTCTTCTTCGCTCATGAGTCGTGCGCGATTTATTCGAAGAACGGGGAAGGGTGGGTGGCGGGTCAGTCCTATTACGGCGGCGGGACACGGCGGGCGCCGGGAGATGGCGGTGCGAAGTTCTTGAAGGCTGTCGACGTGCAGACGGGGAAGGCGGTTTGGGAGATTCCGAATATTGGCGGCGGGATTTTGGGCAGCGGGTTGATGGCAACCGCGGGCGGACTGGTATTTTATGGAGACGGGCGCGGGGCTTTCGTGGCGGCGGAAACAACGTCAGGAAAGCTGCTGTGGCATTTCAATACGGGGCAGAACTGGCGCGCGGGTCCGATGACCTATTTGGCGAACGGCCGTCAGCATGTAGCGATTGCTGCGGGGGCAACGATTGTGTCGTTTGCGGTACGTTAGCGAGCGGCCTTCGGCCAGACGACGCCCTGATCCATTTTTGCGACTGGGGCGAGGCCTCGGAAATTGAACTTCTGGACGCGCTGGCCGCGGTATGTCTCGGTGGTGTAGATATTGCCTTTGGAGTCCGTGGCGATGCTGTGGACGGCGTAGAATTGGCCGGGCTGACGGCCACCGTCGCCGAAGGTGGTTAGCACTTCGAGCGTTTCGCGGAGAAGAATGTGGACCTTCATGTTGGAGCCGTCGGCAACGTATAGATACTTTTGTCCCGGATCGCGCGACAGGGCAACATCGAAGGCGGCGCCATCGCCGAGGGTTGGTTTGGCGACCCAGCCTTCCTTGACGTAGGTGCCGTCGGTCTTGAATGCCTGAATGCGGTTGTTGGTACGGTCGCAGACATAGAGCAGGCCATCATTGGCGAGGATGACGCCATGGACGGGTGTGCGGAACTGCTTGGGTACCGGTGCATTGGGATTGTAAGGGCCAAGGTCGGTGTCGTCCGGCTTGCTGCCGTAGGCGCCCCAGTGGCGCTTGTATTTACCGCTGTCGGCGTCGTAGACAATGACGCGGCGATTGCCGTAGCCGTCAGCGACATAGAGTTCGTTGGTCTTGGGATCGACGATCGATTTGGCGGGAAGGCGAAGATTTTCGACATCGTTGCTGCCCTTGCTTGCAAAGGGTTTGCCGATGGCCATGAGGAACTTGCCGGATTGCGTGAATTTCAGCAGCATGGAGTCATGGACGGCTCCGGCGGCGGACATTTTGCTTTCATCGTGAGCGAGAGCGGCGGGGAGTTTGCCGCGGCCATTACCCCCGATCCAGACGTTGCCTTTGTGGTCGACATCGATGCCGTGGTTGGACGAGGGCCATTCGTAGCCGGCGCCGTCACTGCCGCCCCAATTTGCGATGAGGTCTCCGGCGGGGCTGAAGGCGAGGACGGGCGGTGCGGGCGCACAGCATTCAGACGCCTTTGGGGTCCAGGTGGCGTAGCGTTCCTTTTCCTCCAGGGAGCCGCCGCGATGGATAACCCATACGTTGTCCTTCGCATCAACGCCGAGTCCGATGGTTGCGCCCATTACCCAGTGGTTCGGCAAAGGTTTGGGCCACATAGGATCCACTTCAAAACGCGGGGCCTGTGTACCGGCGGCTTCAACGACATCGCGTTGTTCGAGCAGGTAGACGCTGCCGGCAACAGCGGCGAAGATTGCGAAAAATGCAGCGGTCTTCGCGTATGAGCAACACATGGTTATTTTCCTCCTGGATGAGCGTTCGTTATGATACACGATTCGGCCATGGAAGAGGATTAGCGGTGCGAACCTGGTTAGCACTTTGTTTTTTGACGACGGCTTGGGGGCATGATGCTCCCGCGCAGGTAACTGTGCATATGCATTTGCGGGCGGCAGACGGCGCGATGCGAATGCTGGTGCGTGTGCCACTGGAAGCGGTGCGCGATGTGGACTTCCCGGCAATAGAAGGCGGGTATTTGGATGTAGAGCGGCTGGCGCCCCTCCTGGGCGGGCTAGCGAAAACTTGGGTGGCGGATCCGATTTCGCTGTTTGAGAGCGGGGCGTTAACGAGTCCACCACGGATTGTCTCGACGCAAATTTCGATGGAGTCTGACCGGTCGTTTGCATCGTTTGAACAGGCGGATAATCATCTGCGAGCGCCGCTTCCGGCTAATAGCGAGAAGCTGTTTTGGAAGCAGGTCTTTTTTGATGTCGCGCTGGAGTTTTCGATTCGCGACGCGGGAGCGCAGTTCGCGATCAAGCCGGCATTCGCTGGCCTTGGTGAGCGTGTTAACACCGTGCTGCATTTTGGGCCGCGGACGTTTCTATTAAGTGGTGAACAAGAGGCTTTTCCATTGGAGCCGCGCTGGTGGCAAGCGTCGTGGCTCTTTGTCCGGATGGGGTTTGTCCACATTTTGGAAGGCACGGATCACCTGCTGTTTTTGCTATGCCTGGTGATTCCCGTGCGGCGGATTCGGGCGCTGGTATGGGTGGTGACGGCATTTACAGCCGCGCATTCGTTGACGTTAATTGCGTCGGCGTTGGAGTTCGCGCCGAATGGATTGTGGTTCCCGCCGCTGGTGGAGATGCTGATTGCAGTGTCCATTGCATTTATGGCGGTGGCGAATATTGTGGGGTGGCCGGGACACCGGTCGTGGATGTTGGCCTTTGGATTTGGCCTGATCCATGGGTTTGGATTTTCGTTTGCGCTGCGGGAATCGATGCAGTTCGCGGGCGGGCATTTGACGGCGGCGCTGTTGTCTTTCAATGCAGGTGTGGAACTAGGCCAGTTGTTTGCGCTGGCGCTGATGGCGCCGGCGGTTGCCTTGCTGTTCCGTTACGCGGTTGAGCCGCGAATCGGCGGCGCGGTGTTATCGGCGCTGGTCGCGCATACGGCGTGGCACTGGATGTGGGAGCGCGGAGCGCTGGTAGAGCGCTATTCGGTGCCGCTACCGGAGTTCACCCTGTTGCTGATGTTGAAGTTGGTGTTGGCGGGCATGGCTGGATGGGCGGTATTCTGGTTCGTCCGGAGGAAGAAGCAGGGGGAACATCCCATGAGCTAAGGCGATTTCTTTTTCGGAATCTTGGCTCCGGCTTCCCGGGCTTCGCTCAATGCGATGGCTACCGCCTGTTTCCGAGTTTTCACTTTCTGCCCACTGCTGGAATTCAGCTCGCCTTCCTTGTATTCCTTCATAACTGTGTGAATTTTGGCAGCACCCTTTGATTCAGCTGCGGTTGATTTGCCCGGCATGGAGTTCCTCGAGTTCGTTGAATTTGAATCGAACAGCGGTCAATCAAGAGACCGGCGGCGAGGCTGGAGTGTTTCAGCGATTTTATTCACGGGCGCCTATCGCCAAGGTTCGCAACTGACGGTGTTGGAGAGCGTGAAGCTTTGGCCCTTCATGCCGCGGCCGGTTTGGCCGTCGAGGAAACCGCCCTGGAATGCAATGGTTCCGGCGGCCTTGTTGTGCGTGTAGCGGCCAGACTTTTTCTTATCTCCATCGAGATATCCGCCGTCGGCTTGGAGGTGAAAGCCCAGGCCGGCCAGTAGACGGCCGCCGGTGCCGTAGCAGGCCCATTCGCCAATGTGCGGTTCCACTTGGCCGGGCGCCGTGGAGGCGGGTTTGCCAGCGGGCGCGGCCGTGCCCTGGAGGTTTGTAAGTGGAATACCGGAAGCGCCGGCGGAGGGATTTTTCTCGCACCGCAGTCCATCGGTTACGGTCAAGCGGCCATCGACATTCCACTCGCCAGCTACGCCGTGGGAGAGATTGAAGATTCAGGCATCCATTTTGCCGACACAAGTTTCGCCGAAGAAGCCGTTTGGCGGATAGCCAGTGCCGTAGTCCCGGATTAGCGCTGTGACCCGAAAAGGATAGAAAGCCCCGTTTTTCGAGGCGGCGATAACGGATTGATAAAGGACTTGCCGTTCTTTCATGCCGGTGGGCAGGAGTTTGAGCAGGCGATTTTCGAGGACATGCTTCAGAACGTCAACAGATGGCGCCTGGGCCAAGCAAATGGCGGAGAAGGCGGAAAGAAAGAGTACAATTCGCACCGCCCAAGAATATCTTGCATAAACTACGAAGATCTTCGTTGACACTACGAAGGTCTTCGTATAATGTCGGCACATGAGCCGAATCCGCCCGACTCCCGGCGAATGGGAAATCCTACAGGTGCTGTGGAAGCTGGGACCTTCGACAGTGCGAGATGTCCATGAGACGATTGCCGCGGAACGGCCCGGGCACTATACGACGACGCTGAAGCTGATGCAGATTTTGGCGGAAAAAGGACTGGTAGAACGGGATGAAACCGCTCGGGCACACCTGTACAGGCCGGCTATAGCGCGTGAAGAGTTGCAAGCGGATGCGGCGGAGGATTTGCTGGAGCGCGTCTTTGGTGGATCGGCGGCGGAACTAATGCAGCGGGCGTTGTCGCGCCGCAAGCCGAAGAAGGCCGAACTCAAGGAAATGCGCCGGATGATTGAGGAATGGGAGGCGAAAAAGCGATGACACTGACTTGGATCGACGGGATACTGGGTCCGGTAGGAGGGGCGCTTCTCGACTCGTTCTGGTGGATCACGGCGGCGGCAGTCATCGCGGCTGTCTGCCTGCGCGCGGCGGAGACTGTCGCTCCTTCCCTCCGATACATTCTCGCGGGCACGGCGTTATTGATGGCGCCGGTCACGTTTCTAGTTTCGCTCCGGAGTAGCGGTCCGGCGGGCGCTCCTTACTGCAGTCGCTGGCCAAGATACCCTTGCCAGCTTCGATTGGCGAAGGAAGTTTTGATGGGACGGACTGCGCTCGTCCGCTGGCTTTAGCGTGGTTGTGCGTAGTGACCCTGCTCTCGCTGCGGACGATTGGAGGCTGGGTCTACTTACGACTGCTGATTCGCCGGGCAACTCCGTGCGATTGGCCGTCGCTTCCAGAGCTAAGCCATCGGATCGGGCTGCGGCGGCGGATTGAATTGCGTTCGACTGATCGCACGGATTCGCCGTTCACCGCCGGTTGGCGACGACCGGTGATCGTCGTCCCGTTAGCGACACTGGCCGGCCTGCCGGCGGACCAGTTGGAAGCGATTATGTTGCATGAATTGGCGCATATCCGCCGCTTCGATTACATTGCGGAGTGGGCCCTGCAGGCAATAGAGACGGTGTTTTTCTATCATCCGGCGGTGTGGTGGATGACAGCGATAGTACGTAGAGAAAAAGAAAGGAGTTGTGACGATATGGCGATAGCTTCCGGCGTGGATCGGGCGTGCTTTGCGAAGGCCCTGGTGTCGATGGAGGAGATGCGCGTACCGGCGTTGGCCAACGCCGGCGCAAGCGGGGATTTGCGTGGGCGAGTGGCGAGGCTATTGGGTGTGCCGGCGCGGACCACCATTTGGCCTTTGGCGGCATTGCTTTTGTCGGCGCTGGCTCCGCTGGCGCTGACGCAAACACAGATATCGACAACCTATCAGAAGTGGATTGACGAGGACGTCTTTTTCATCGTTCAGCCCGAGGAGCGCGGCGCGTTTGAAGCGCTGCGAAGCGACGGAGAACGCAGTGAGTTCTTCGAGCAGTTCTGGAAACGGCGCGATCCAGACCCGCGAACCAGCATCAATGAGATGAAGGAAGAACACTACCGGCGGATCGCCTACGTGAACGAGCGATTTCGAGAGAAGGACAAGCCAGGCTGGAAGACGGAGCGCGGTCGCACGTACACCTCGGCGCTCACCAAAACTTGACCACTTGTGCTCCGATAGAGTTGCCCA
>Ga0105048_10011341_pt1 | contig 14065 bp, 15 predicted proteins | sample MAT05_FD_78382 | JGI IMG/M metagenome (GOLD analysis project Ga0105048, IMG submission 78382) | Freshwater microbial communities from Lake Fryxell liftoff mats and glacier meltwater in Antarctica - MAT-05 | ecosystem: Environmental > Aquatic > Freshwater > Ice > Liftoff microbial mat | place...
CGACGATGGGGCTCCTGGGTGTGACTGCCGCGGCGCTGTTCGGACAACGGATGCAGTGGCAGACCGCGTACATCGTTGGGGGCGTCCTCGGATTGGCGTTGCTGGTCGCGCGCTTGCGACTCACCGAATCCGTCCTGTTTTCGCGAACGACGGCCCGGGCGCGAGCGCGCACGACCGCGTTGTTCCGTCCGGCACTCGCGCGACGCTACCTCGCCTGTGTGCTGGTTGGCGTCCCGATCTACTTTGCCAACGGCGTCATGCTCACCTTTGCGCCTGAGATCGTGGCGGGGCTGGACGTCAAGGGTCCGGTGTCGGCGGCGAACGCCATCCTCTTTGGCTCGCTCGGACTCGCCACCGGTGATCTCGTGAGCGGCCTGGTGAGTCAACGTCTGCGCAACCGAAAGCGCGTGCTCGCAGCCTGCTTGATGTTGGGCTTCGCGCTGATCGTGGTATACACGAGAATGCGCGGCCTGACCCCGGGCATGCTGTACACACTCAACTTCCTGATCAGCGGGACGGTGGGTTACTGGGCCGTTTTGATGACACTCTCGGCGGAACAGTTCGGCACGAACGTGCGAGGGACCGTGGCCACGACGGTGCCGAACTTCGTGCGGGGCTCGGCGCTGTTTGCGGCCAGCGGGTTCGGCATGCTTAAGACCACATGGTCGGTACCGTCCGCCGCACTGCTCGTTGGTAGCGTGTGCTTTGCGTTGGCGTTCGCGGGGCTGACGCAGTTGGATGAGACGTTCGATCGTGACTTGGACTATCTCGAGGCATAGGAGGGAACGCACTGCCCAGGTTTGACGGGTCGCGCGTCGTGGGCTTTTTCCGCCAGATCAAGGCCGAGCAGAAGAAATACGGGATTATGGCGATGACGCGCATTGCGGAGGTGGCCGCGCAAGCCGTTCCCTACCTCCTGTAGGTCGCGAGATACGTGGCAGGGACAGTCACAGGCCGCAATCTCCCTGCGAGCGAAAGGTCGATGGCAACACCGGCCATGCAGCCGATCGCGACCATCGAGCTCAGAGACATGCGGCGTAGCCGGGGCGAGCGCGCACCCAGCCACCAATAGAAGGCACATCCCACATGCGTGAACAGCGCGACAACAGCCAGAAAGTAATAGGGGACGAAGAACAGCTGGTACGGCGGGACGTGAAATCCCGCAGCGGCAAAATAGAAATTTGTGTCAAGATGCAGCGCCAGGCGACCGAGTAGAATCGCGCTGACATGAACCAAGAGAAATAATGCCAGATAGGTGCCGGACACGGCTTGCAGCCATGCCACCGCGCCTCGCCTCACGCTCCATCCTCGAACGACCATCCAAAGCCCACTGACGCATTGAAAAATGACGCTGGCGATCAGCACGAACTCAATCGCTGGCTGCCGATAGAGGGTTCGGACGATATCCATGAAAGCGATATGCGCCTCGATCGAGCGCAGAGACATCACGTGGTTTGCCAGATGCACGATCGCAAACCCTGCGATCACCGCCGCAGTGCTTCGATGGAAAACACGGAGTGACATCGGCTGAATCCGCGAGGGGGTCAATCAGCAACGCCTCAGCTGAGGCTCATGCCAAGTGCTTCTGGCACTGCCTCTTGGCGCTCGAGAAAGGCATCAAGCATTCTATCATAAAGAGGTCCGATATCGGGCAGCGCATCAAGCCTGCCGTCTGGAGCCAGCATCTGCCCACCGACGAAGGCAGCGTATTCGATCCACGCGAGCATCTCGGCCTCGCCGGGGCGCAGGACACGGCCCTTGGTTTCGGCCAGTGCGACGATATCACGGACCAGCACAGCCATCCGGCGACGGTCCACGCCTTGGCAGGCACCAAGAACCTTGCCGTCCGCCCCCGCCCAGCGGCGGATGGCGATTTCAATCCGCACGTCAAGACGCACCGCCTCGCGATGCACGAGGGCGCGCCGATTGCTTGGCTCGGAATCAGCCGCAGCCAGGCGCGCAATCCGCTCAGTATTCTGCTCGCGCCAGTCATCGAGAAGGCGGGTGGTGAAGATATCGACGCTGCCGAAGTGGTGATAGAAAGAACCGCGCGTCTTACCAGTGAATGTCGTCAACCGCTCGATGGTCAGTCCCCTGTGCCCCTCTTGGACAAGGATGGCGTAGGCGGCTTCGATCCAGAGCCCCGCACCCTCGCGCCTGAACTGCGGTGCCGGTTTCATGATGCAAGCGCCCAGACACCACTGGCGGTCAGCATGGCGAACAGAATCCATTGGGGCATGTCGCGATGGCGCTGTCGTTTCCAGAGCACCAGTGCCAACCCCCAGAGACAGAACAAGCCGGACAAGAGGGTCGCAACGACCGCGAGAGCGTGCCCATCCGGGGCAAGCGCCGCATAGGTATACGCGCCGATAAGACCGGCAAGGGTGATCGTCACCATGTGCCAGCAGTAGTAGTGCGTCAATGTCACTACCGGCGGCAGTGCTGCGTGACGCAACAGCGGGCGGACGATCTCTCGCCCACCGAAAACCAAGTGAGTGGCAGCAATGACGGCTGCGACTGCGGCGGGAAGTAGGAAGGCAATCATGAAGAAGATACCATACTACATGGTATCTTAATGGTCGCGTCGTTTCCGTCAAGTCCCGCGGTCGCGTTGGAATGCGCGTGCAGCGCGTCGAGTTTATGGTGAGCCGTTCAACGTCGTGACGCGTCGGCTCATCTTCGCGCCGCCCCCATGCCGAACGGCGGGACGGATGAGAAGACGCGCATACTCGACGCACGCACGGCGGCGGAGATGGTGCGCTTTCACCTTACCGACGCGAACCGGCCGAAAACTTCCCGACATCAGGCGGGACTTCATGAATACGTCGGTCGCTGGTCCTGAACTGCGAGCGTCGTCCGCGATCGTCAATGCGCTCTTCGAGTGGGGCGAGTCATTGCGGCCAGCGCGGTTGGGACGCTGACCTGACGAGACTCACGAATGCAGCAGATCGCAAAACGCCTACGTCGTTCCGCCCTTGGCCGACGGCCTCGCCGCTCTCCTCACCCACGCCCGCACCGCCGCCACACTGCGCCGACTGACCGGGACCGCCCGGCCCGAGTGGAGCACCAACTGCACGCCGGCCCGACCACTGCGCAGGGCGCGCACTGCGCCGCTTCGCACGATCCATGAGCGATGCACGCGCAGGAAGTCGGGTTCGGGCAACGTGGTCACGAGCGTGGTCAGTGACTGCCGCACGAGCCAGCGTCGAGCGCCGACATACACCGCTGCGTACACGTCGTCCGCTGCGATGCAATCGATCATGTCGAGTGCGATCATTTCCTCCGTACGCCCGGTGCGTGCGCGCAGATGACTCGGTGCCGACGGTACCTCGGCAACAGCCGGTGTATGCCGCACGACATGGTCGCGCAGGCGGACGAGCGCGCGATCCAGATGCTCGGCCGTCACCGGCTTGCACAGATAATCCAGCGCCTCGGTGGCAAAGGCGGGCACCGCGTAGCGATCGAACGCCGTCACGAACACCACCGCGGGCAGGCAGTGTGCGGCGCGCTCGCGTGCGAGGTCGAGACCCGACTGCCCGGGCATCTCGATGTCCAGCAGCACCGCGTCCACCTGCGACAGCCACGGCCGAGCGGCGGCGGCGTCGGCACACTCCGCCACCACCGTCACGTCGGTCCGCAGGTCGAGCAACTGACGCAGCGCGCGTCGCGAGAGCGGCTCGTCGTCGACCAGCAGTATGCGAAGCGTCATGGGAGCATCATGCGGCTGCCGTACGATACGGCATGGTGATGGTGACGCAGACACCACGTGGTCCCGCGTTCGCGATGTCGAGATGGGCGCTCTCGCCGTGGAGGACGGCTAGGCGCGCACGCGAGTTGGAGAGTCCGTAGCCACTCGTCGCGCGACGCTCCCAGTCGGTCGGCAGCCCCTCCCCATCATCGCTCACCGACAGCACGAGCTGCTCGTGCGTCACGTGCGCCTCGATGGCGATTGCCCCGGCGTCTGGCCGCGGCCGGAATCCGTGGCGGACGCTGTTCTCGACGATCGGCTGCAGGATCCACGCAGGCACGAGGGCATCCATCGCGCCTGGTGACGCATCGATCGCGAGCCCGATAGTCCGTCCGAGACGAAGCTCCTCGATGTGCGCATAATGTCGGAGCCGATCGATTTCCTCGCGCAGCATGACTTCATGATGGTCGCTGGCGCGCAAGGCGCTGCGCAGCAGCGCGCTCAGTTGTTCGAGGGCTGATGCGGCGCGTGTCGTCTCGCCATCGCGCACCAGCGCCGTAATGGCCGTGAGCGTGTTGAACAGAAAGTGCGGCTGCAACTGCGCACGCAGCGCCGTCAGCTGGGCATCGCGCAACGCCAGTACCAGCTGCTCCGAATGCCGTTCGCGCTGCGCGAGGCGAACACGCGAGACGCTTCCTTGCCGAAAGGCGATCACCGCACCGTACACCACCACGCCTGCCGGCAGCAGCACAAGGAACCACTCCGGCACGATCTTCGGCACCATCGACAGGGCTACGGCGCCCACGAGCCCGGATGCCATGGCCGTGGCGATCGCCTGCAAGGCCGTGAACCCCACGGCCGCCGCCAAATGCAGGAGGGGGTGCATCAGCCGGCCACCGCGTAGCGGCCAACGATCGGCGAGGCGCTCCACCCAGGGCGTGAACAGCACCCACACGTACCAAGTGGCGAGGGCGATCGTGATCAGCTTCCACGTGGAGACACCGGCGTCGCCCTGCGTCCCGAGACGTTGCGCATAGAGCACGCCGAGGGCCGCTGGTGCGCTCCACACGGTAAAGCGCGTGCGCAGGCTGGCGCCCGGGATTCGGGCGGACGTTTCCATGCTCGGAATGGGCGGTGTGGCAACCATTCGATGAAGTGTAGGGCGCCTCATCGTCGGGGGGCAGCCGCTCGCGACAGCGGTTCGACCGCTCGCGACTTAGCGGCCCCGCGGACGAATCACCGCGACGACATGAGTCGTACCGTCCGATGTTCCGATGCGTCCCGATCCCTTCACTCGCCCCCTATGTCTCGAACTCTCTTTACGGGGATTTCCCTCGTCGCCGCCCTCTCAGTGCTCGCCCACACCACCCTGACCGCGCAGCCCGCGCCGGCTCAGCCGACGGCGTTGCGCCTCGACGCCCCCGCCTGCACCGTGTTGCCTGGCTCACGGGGAACGACGTCGGCGTGGACGACGTGGGGAGGAGATGTCCGCAACACACGATCAGGCGCAGAAGCGACGCGGGCGCCGTCGGACTCGCTGGTGTTGCGTTGGGCCGTGCGCGTTGGCGACGTGGCGAACGTGCGCGGCCAGGCGGCCGTGACGGATGGCCGCGTGTACCTGGCGAGCGAAGGAGGCAGCGTGTGGGCGCTCGACGCCGAGCGTGGCTGTCAGTGGTGGCGCGTCTCGATCGGCATGCCGGTACGCACGAGTGTGGTCGCGTCCACCGATGCACGCGGACGCGCGCAGTCCCTGTACGTGGGCGACGTCTCCGGACACGTGCGCGCCCTCGACGCGGCCACCGGTGCGACACGCTGGAGCACGCGCGTGGACGAGCATCCCACGGCCATCGTGACTGGTACCCCGCAACTGCACAAGGGTGTGATCTACGTCGGCGTCTCGTCGTACGAGTCGGCGATGCCGCTGCAGCCTACGTATGCGTGCTGCACATTCCGTGGCAGCGTCGTGGCCCTCGATGCGCTGTCAGGGCGGCAGCTGTGGAAGACGTACACGATCGAGGAGCAGCCCGCCGTGTCGGGCACGAGCCCGTCGGGCGCGGAGGTTCGGGGGCCGGCCGGGGCCGCCGTGTGGTCCACGCCCACGATTGACGAGCAGCGAGGGCGCCTGTACGTGGGGACGGGCAACAACTACTCGGCGCCGCAGAGCGCCCGCAGCGATGCCGTGATGGCACTCGACCTCGCGACAGGGAAAGTGGAGTGGAGCCGGCAGTTCACGCTGCGCGATGGCTACAACGTGAGCTGCGACGTCCCGGGCAAGTACAACTGTCCGGCCGCTGATGGCCCGGACGCCGACGTCGGGCAGGCGCCGATTCTGGTCGACGTGCCGGGCGGCGGGCGAGCACTGCTGGTGGGTGCCAAGAGTGGCATGCTGCGCGCCCTCGATCCCGACAAGGACGGCGCCACGCGCTGGGAGTACCAAGTGGGGCCTGGCGGCAAGCTGGGCGGTCTGCACTGGGGCTCCGCGTCTGACGGGCGGCGCGTGTTCGCGGCGTACGGTGGCCAGCTCATCGACCCCGTTGCCGACTCTACCGTCCCCGGCGGCATGCGACTGGCGGCGAACCCGAAGGCGGGTGGCGGCCTCGTGGCGCTCGATGTGCGTCGCGGCGCGCTCCTCTGGCGCGCCCCCGCGCCAGTGTGCGGCGCGCGTGCCGGGTGCAGCCCCGCGCAAAGCGCTGCCGTGACCGTCGCCAACGGGATCGTCTGGTCGGGTGCACTCGACGGCCACCTGCGTGGGTACGATGCCACGACCGGCCGAGTCGTCACGGACCAGGACACGGCGCGTGAGTTCCCCGTGGTCAACGGCGGCGCCGCCCGCGGCGGATCACTCGACGTCGGCGGCCCGGTGGTCGTCGACAACAGTCTGTACGTGGGCTCGGGCTACGGCCTATACGGCGCGATACCCGGCAACGTGTTTCTCGCGTTCACGCGGGTAGCGCGGCGTCGCTGACGGCGCCACTTGCCGCGACGCTGGCGATTGCCGTGCATCCTGCTTGGCATCGGCGGCATGCTCGGTCTCGCCAACCGCCCCGCCGCCGCATACCGGCCCTGCATCAAGGCGTTGGGCGCGGCTACGTGATCGCGGTGAGCCTGACGAGCATCGCCGGTCTGTACATGGTGTGGGTGCGTTCGTCGGTGGGCGATCTCTCACAGCACATCGCGATCTCACTCAAAGCCGTGATCCTGACCACCAGCGCGGTGCTCGCGTGGCGTGCGGCGCGCGCCCGAAAGTTCACCGCGCACCGCCGATGGGCGCTCCGCGCCTATCTCGCGGCCAACGGCGTCTTCTTTTTCCGGTTCGGCCTCTTCCTCTGGCTCGTCATCAACCGGCGTCCGGTCGGCTTCAACCCCAAGACCTTCAGCGGACCATTCCTCACCACGCTGGCCTTCGCCGTGTAAGTGGTGGTCCCACAGGCCCTGCTGCAGATCTATTTCAGCGCGCTGGAGCGTGACGGCGTCTGGGCGCCACGGCTCGTCGCCTACGCCCTGTTCGTGCTGGAAGTGCTGACAGGCGCGGGCATCGCCAGCGTGTCGATGATTCTGTGGCCGCCGGCAAGGCGGTTACAATGCGAGTCAGTGGGCGCAGGCGGCCGCCCGGCGGTCGGAGGACGTGCCTCAACGCTACCCTGCCTGTCCCGGCGGATCGCCGCTCGCTGCTGGGACCGCAGCAGTCGCCTGCGGTCGCAATCGTCGTCGTCGCGATCACCGCGTTCGCCTATCGCCGTCCCTCATAAAGGCGACGTTCCCAGATGAGATCGTACGGCCGATCGAACACGAGTCTGGGCGCGCCGAGCGAGATGACGCGGGCGTGCAGTTCGACTGAGCCACCATCCTGATCATAGGCGAGTGCGATCACGGTCGTGTCCCCGAGCGTCGTGGTCGAAAGACCGGTGATCGGATAGCGGAGCCGCGGCGCGTCCTTGACGAAGCCGAGTTCGATGGAGGTCTCGGTGAACGCGAGCTGGCGTCCTTCATAGCGTGGATTGCTGGTGATCCACTCGCCGAGTAGTGCGTCGGGTATGTACGGCGCCGCTGGTGTGCGAAGTGAGAACAGGCCGATCGCGAGACCAACAGCGATGGTGAACGTCGCGAGGTAGCCGCGCAGCTTCGCAAGACTGATCGGAGGCGGCACCAACGCCTGCACGGAGGCCGTGGCGCGCTTCGGACGCTGCGACGGAAGGTTGAGGATCACACCGATCTCGATGAGCTCTTCACGCAGGTCCGGTGATTCGAGCGGTTCGCCATTCGGTGCGTCGTTTCCTGTTCCCATCATCGGCATCAGCTCACCGCCATCAGCGTGAGAGGTGTGGTGCGGGACGTGGCGCCCGCGAGAGGGAATTGGCTCAACGCCTCGAGCGACGACAGCGACCGCATGTCGTCCTGTTCGATCGCGAGCAGCGCCTCGACCACGCGCGGGTCGAAATGTGTGCCGGCGTTGGACTCGATCATCGTGATCGCGGCTCGATGGCTGAGCCCCGCGCGATACGGGCGATCGCTCACCAGCGCGTCGAAGACGTCGGCCACGGCCAGCACGCGCGCGAGCCACGGGATCGACTCTCCTGCCAGCCGGTCGGGATAGCCGCTACCATCCATCTTCTCGTGATGAGAACGCACGATCGCGAGTGCGTCCGCGAAGGCCGGAATCGGGCGCAGGATTCGCTCGCCGATCTCCGGATGCTTTTCGATCAACGCACGCTCCGTGTCGTCGAGCCTCGAGGCCTTGTCGAGGACAGCGGGAGGAATGCCGATCTTGCCGATATCGTGCATGATGCCTCCGCGATACAGCGTCGACAGTTCGGACGGCATCAGTTCGAGCTGCCGGCCCAGAGCGAGTGCGAGTTGTGTCACGCGCTCGCTGTGACCCGCGGTCCATGGAGAGTTCGCGTCAATCGCGCGGGCGAAGGCCAGCAGCGTCCCGGACGAGAGCTCTTCGAGTCGATTGAGCAGTCGAACATTCTCGACACCGAGCGCGACGCGATCTGCCAGTCGACGTGCGGCGCGCAGTTGTTCCTCGTTGCCGCGCGATGCCAGGTCGAAGTCGAGCGTGATCGCACCAAGCAACTCATCATCATGCAGGAGCGGCAGGCAGAGGCGAGTTTTCTCGCCGTCGCCTGCCAACCACGACGACGCCAGCATGGTGGACACGCGCGGCTCCTCGCTGGGAGCTGTGAGTGCTGCGGACAGATGCTGTCGCGGATTCGCCAGTAGCGTCGCGCGATCTTCGCCGGACAGCAGCCGCCACGACCACTGCAGCTGCGGCGATGCCGGATCGAGCGACCACTCCGTCATGGACTGTCCGCCGCGATCGTCGAGCATGGCGACTGCAACGACAACACCGGGCAGCGTTTTCTGGAAACCTTCGAGCGCCGCCCGTGCGATCGACTCCACCTCCTGATCGCGCAGCGTCGACTGGTCAACTGCGTCCATCACGCGAAGCAGCGACAGCTGGCTGTCCAGCGCGCGCGTCATGCTGTTGAACGCCGATCCGAGCTCGCCGTATTCATCACGCGACTGGATGGAGACCATCGTGCTGAGATCACCAGCGCTCACACGCCGTGTTGCATCGCGCAGCGCTTCCAGCGGCGCGGTACTCCGTCGAATCTGCGTGTGCGCGAGGGCGAAGGCGCTGACCATCGCAATCGCGATGAGCAGCGTGAGGGAGATCGATACACCGCGCGCTGGGGCGAGAGCCACGCGGCGCTCCTCCGCGCTCACCAGTCGCCACTCCGGGCGGCCGAACTCGAATCGCAAATAGACGTCGCGGTGCGCCACCAGCAACTCCTCCGTGTGCGGAGAGGCGGCATCCCTGGATCGTGCGTCGCGGCTCGCGGCGACCCGGCGCAGCTTCTCCTCCGTGGCCGGCGAGACGAATGCGCTGCAATGCGCGCGTTTCCATCCCTGCACATCGAAGATGCAGATGTTGGTACGGTCGAGGTTCACCAGCGCATCCAGCGCCGACCAGATCGTGGTCGCCGCAACGCTGCGCTGTCCGATGCGGCCCTCCACCGTACGTCGCAGCATGTGGATGGAGTCGGCCGCCGGATCGCTCGTCGCGAGCGAGAGGCGCAGCAGCACGCGGCCCGCGTTCAGGTGCGACAACTCGGCGGCAGTGAGCGGCGCGGTTGACCCGACGCGCAGCGTCGTTTGCGGCAGCTCGACCGTTTCGCGCGCGAGTGTCGCGAGTTCGCGCAGCAACGTCGAGGCAGCCGCCTTGCTCGTGCGCTCCACGCGCTCTTCCGCTTCGTGAATCAGCGTCTGCCGCACAAACCAGATACCGAGCAGCGAGCTGACCAGCACCGGCAGCATCGCGGCACCCAGAAAGTGCAGCAGTGTCCGTCGGCCGACCCGCGTGCCCAGGAATCCCGCCTGCAACGTGAATCGGCGCATCAGTAGCGTTTCGCGAGGCCGATGAAGCCTCCGTCATTGGCGACGATCACGTCGTCCCGGCTCGCCTTGGCGGTAAGCGGTGCTGCACTGCCACCGTCTCGGCCAACGCTGTACAGGTCGTAATCCGAGTTGATGGGCACGAGAAACCGGTCCTTGCGCGCGCCTTTTGGTGGTGCTTTGCCCTTGCTCGGCGGAAACGGGTAGTAGACATACGGGCGACCCCACGGATCGAGGCGGCCGGCCCGGCCGATCCCCGCCAACGTGGCCGGAAGGGTGTTCGCGGTGTTGAGTTCCGTCGAGAGGGCGCGCAGATCGCCGATCGCGCGCGCGATCTTGGCTTGATTCACCGCCTCGTCGAACTTCGGCATGCCGAGACCGACGAGAAGACCGATGATGGTCATGGTCGCCATGAGCTCGACGAGCGTGAACGCCCGTCGACTGAACGCGCGCGTTATCCACGCATCGTGGCGCCGGAGCGCAGGAGCGGCGATGGACTTCGCCGCGTAATGCCGGGGCTTCGTCGCCATTCACCTGAGTGTCGGCATGCCCCGGAGAATCTTGAGCCCGGCGGGCCGATCGCGAAGCGTTGCGGGAAGACAGCACCTCGTGGCGCGGCACCTTCGGTTCGCCCGTGTTGCGCGTGCACGAGCGCACCATCGTTGACGCATATTGAATCATCTGCCGGCCCGCTTCTCGCAGAAGCCAGTGCGGACAGAAATCCAACCCCGTGGAGATTCCATGCGCATTTCATTGATCCCGATCGTTGTTGCCTCGCTGATCGCGGGCAGCAGCGACGGGAGAGACGAATCTCTCGGTCGCCCGTGCGGTCGTCGGGTTCCGGTAACAGCTGACACCATTGTCGACCGAGCTGGGGTCGGCGACAGCCCGCTGCTGCGATGGGTCGTTGTTGGTGGCCCAGCCTATCCGGCGGATCTGCGACGACTCGGCCACGGCGAGGTCATGGCGACGTTTGTCGTGGACACCACGGGCCGCATCGTGCGGGGGAGCGCCGAGATCCTCTCGGAATCGGATGTCGGTTTCGGCCGATCGGTGTGCGCGTTTCTTTCTCGCGCGAAGTTCACGCCCGCGGTGGTGGACGGACGCAAGCTGAACGTCCGCGTGTCGGCGGCGCCGTACGTGTTCAAATTCGGCCAGTGACGTTCGCCCGCTGCCAGCGCCGCTGGTCGCGGTCGTAGCCGGCGTCCGCGGTCGCGGTCGCGGTCGCGGTCGAAGAACTGCGTCGGGCCTACGCCGAAAGCCGCCGCGTGTTGCGTACGAGCTTGATGAGGCCCTCCGGCGACTTCGCGACACGCGTCGCTTCGGCTTCCGCTTCCGCGGCAATGGAGTCGAGATAACGCTCGGCCACCGGCAGCGCATCCTCCATTTTTGTCAGAAGCACCTGCAATCCGTCCGCGGTCGGATTGCGGAAGAGCAGCGCGACCTCCGGATCACGAATGGCAATCGCTGCCGGCAGTGTGAGAATGCCGTCGCGCAGATCCTCCTCGCCGCCGCCGCCGAGTGCCACGGCACCTTTCACGTCGCCCACATCGTCGCAGCCGTGATAGAGCATGCCAAGCAGGCGGCCGTAGTGACGGAGCTTCTCGTCGCCGGTGCCAAGACAGGCCGCCGCTTCGAACATGCTGCCGGTATCTTCGCCCGCGATGATGCGCCAATCCTCGACGCCGAGCGGATGACGACGCAACCGCCACTGCAGCGTCTCCGCCGCCGCGAGTCGGCGAAAGAGTTCGGCGATGCGCTGAATGTTGAACGGGTTCGTGTCGACCAATTCGAACGCGTCGGCGGTGATGTACCCCGATGCCATCAGCGCGGGGAGCAGACCGAAGCGGCAGTGCAGGGTGAGCACGCCGCGACGAAAGCGTGAGCGATCGAGGATGTCGTCGACGATCAGCGAAACGTTGTGCACCATTTCGATCGCGGCGGCGGCGCGAATGGTGGGCACGCCGACCGGCTCGTCCGTCATCGCCGCGTGACAGGCGAATAGTGTCACCGGTCGGAAGTACTTCGAGCGGCCAAGAAACTGCCACTCGAGCAGCGGCTTCACTTCGTTGTTGCCACGCGCCGCCCATTCGTGCAGAAATGTCTTGAGCAGTATCAGCTCCTGCTCGAAACCTTCGGCCATAACGAGGCCAGCGGGCGCTGCGCTCTCCGCCGAATAGGGATCCGTCGTGTCGGATGCCGCTGCTTCGGATTCCGTGACCGATGTCGCCACTCGTGGCTCAGGTCAGGACTTGGCGCGACCCGCGCGCTTGCGACGCCCCGCGGCACCTCGCGGTGTGGCACTCTTGGCGCGTGCACTCGTTGCGCCAGCGCGCTTCGCCGTCGCGGCACGCGCCGAACCACCGTCACTCGCCTTCTTTGCCGCGAGCTTGTCCAGCTCTTCAATGAAGTGCGTGGCCGTGTTGCGCGGGATCTCCGTGAGTGAGCGCACGCTCGCGCGGCCCGCATCGAGCAACTCCAGCACGACGTCCTTCGACTTCGGATCGTCAGTATTGATGTTGGCGAGCGTCTTGGTGGCCGACTGTACGAACGTCGCCGTATGCTCGATCCATTCCGTCCAGAAGCTGATGCCTGCCTTCAGTGCAGCGAGCTGCACCTCTATGGCATCCGTGAGCAGGAGGCGAAGATCTTCTTCCCGCGTTGGATCTGCGTCGGCCATTGGTATCGTCCCTCGCAACCAGAGTGCGACTGTGTGCTTCAACGACAATGTGCGCGAGTATTGCACACCTGTACTCCGTCAGTATCGCGCTCATGGGGCGGAAGTGCAACAGACTCCGCGTGACGTAGCGCACGTGAGTTCTGCATGAGCTCGCAATCTCTGCCATTGGATTCACCATGCAGTCGAGCACGCGCCACGCGCAGTCTGCGCCACTTGACGACGCTTCCAGTATGCCGGATGTTGCGTCCGGTTCACTCTGCGAGGAGGCGGTGAAGTCGGCTGTTGCATCCGAGCCGATGGGGAAACAATGACCACCAGCGACTTTATGTGTTCCCTCATCCCACGACGATGCTTGATGCAATCCGCCGACTGATCGGCGACAGTGTGCAAGGAACTCCGGGCGCGCACTCGCGCACGCACCCCAACGACGTGCGTGTCGCGGCGTGCGCACTGCTCATCGAGCTGGCCAATGTCGATGGCCAGTTCAGTGCCATCGAGCGTCAACGCATCTCGGAGATTCTGCAGCGCCACTTCGGTGTGGATGCCGCCGGTGCCGAGACACTGATGGCCGAGGCCGCGAGCGCGAGCAAGGATTCGGTGGACGATTTCGTGTTCACGCGACAGGTCGTGCGCGAGTACGATCTCGCGCAGCGCATGGTGCTGGCCGAGTTGATGTGGCAGGTGGTGCTGGCGGACGGCACGCTGGAGGGGCAGGAGTCGTATCTCATGCGCAAACTGGCCAACCTGCTGCAGCTCGAGCCGGCGTTTCTGTCCGAGGCGCGCAAGCGAACGGAGTCGGCTCCGGAATCATCACCGATATCGTCGACGGAGTAGTCGCGAGATCCGCTGCGGCGGTGCGTCGAACGCGTCGGCGGAACCTGCGGGGTCGTCGGTGCCGTAGTCTTCAGCGGCGCGATCATCCCGCTGGCGTGGATGTTGTCACGCGTGGCTGACGTGAACTTCAGGGGCGAGAAGTCGGCGGTCGCCAGCGTACTGGTGCCCGCGTTCACGGGCTTGCTCCTCTTCAGGCCCATGGCGATTCCGGCCAGGTGGAACGCGCCGGAGTGGGTGCCGCCGATTCTCGCCATCGTCATGTCGATGCACTGGCCGGTCATCGGCTGGACCTACGGACGACCGGCACTCGTTCCCGCCGCCGTATCCGCAGCGTACCTGGTGACGGTGCTCGCCATTCTGCTCGACGTGAAGCGCGTCGCCCGATCGCCGTCCGCCGCCTTCGCCTGAGTATTGACCGGCGCGTAGCCCTGCCGGCGTCGTCACGGCGCTCTCAGCTGTAACGC
>Ga0105048_10011344_pt1 | contig 14063 bp, 12 predicted proteins | sample MAT05_FD_78382 | JGI IMG/M metagenome (GOLD analysis project Ga0105048, IMG submission 78382) | Freshwater microbial communities from Lake Fryxell liftoff mats and glacier meltwater in Antarctica - MAT-05 | ecosystem: Environmental > Aquatic > Freshwater > Ice > Liftoff microbial mat | place...
CACGCTCTGAGGTACGAAGGGCGTGGTGAATCGCTAGAGTCATTTGCCACACTTCCCACGCCCATCGCTAATCGCTTTGGGCGTGCCACACTTCCCACGCCCATCGCTAATCGCGCTAATCGCTTTGGGCGTGCCACACTTCCCACGCCCATCGCTAATCGCGCTAATCGCTTTGGGCGTGCCACACAGTGGCCTAGTCTGGTAGTCTTCTGTCTGCCGCTCGCCTTGTTGATGATGAAATGGTGTCTGATAATCAATTGCCGTCATACGCATCCTGAAGCTTCTGAATATCCAGCTTGGTCATCTGCATCATCGCCTGCATTGAGCGGCCTGACGGGTCCGACATCAGCTTGGGCAGTACAGACGGGACGATTTGCCATGACAAACCGAATTTATCTTTAAGCCAACCGCACTGGCTGGGCGAACCGCCGTTGCTCGTAAGCTTCTCCCATAACTCATCGACTTCGGCCTGATCTACACAGTCGACCGACAGCGAGATCGCCTCGGTAAACTTGAACATGGGCCCGCCATTGAGTGCTATGTACTGGATTCCGGCGAGTTCAAACTCAACTACAAATGCAGCTCCGGTTGGTCCCGGGGTTACGTGAGAAATCCGCGAATCCTTGAAGAGCGAAACATAGAAATTTGCCGCTTCCTCCGCTTGGCTGTCGAACCAGAGAAAGGTCGTTATCTTCGGACGAGTCAGCGTAAATTCCTTTGCAAATGTTCCAAGGTACCGAGGCTAAACTCGGCAATTCATCCAATAGTCGAATGAAAAGACAAGCAATCGACCGTTGTGAAAGAAATTGCGCCAGAAATATCTTCCTGGAGTCCGTTTGTCGGCTAAAGCGCCGCAAGTCGCTTAGCGAGAAAACGACGTTCTGGTTCCTGACGAGCCAGCGAAATTGCACGTTCATAGGCTGCCTTCGCACCGCTGACATTTCCTGTTCGACGGCACAGTTCTGCCCGTGCAGCGTGAGCAAGGTGATATTCCGTCAAATCACCTCGCTTGAGAATCGCATCGATCAGAACCAGCCCTGCTTCAGAACCATCACGCATAGCGATCGCGACGGCTCGATTGAGTTCCACCACCGGTGATGGGTTAATCGACAGGAGTGCGTCGTAGAGAGCCACGATTTGCCGCCAGTCTGTTGCATCGGCAGTTCGGGCCTGCGAGTGAACTGCGGCAATTGCCGCCTGAACGGTGTAGGCTCCAAAGCGACGAGTCGATAAAGCTCGTTCGACGAGCAATTGTCCTTCGCCGATCAGTTCTACGTCCCACAAGCTGCGGTCCTGTTCCTCCAGCAGAATAATGTCCCCGTCGACGGTTGAACGGGCATGGCGACGTGATTCCTGAAGCATCATGAGGCTCAGCAATCCCATGGCTTCCGGATCCGGTAACAATTCGACAAGCAGTCTCCCAAGGCGAATCGCTTCACCCGATAGATCGGCCCGCGTTACCGAATCCCCCGATGAAGCTGAGTAGCCCTCGTTGAATACCAGATAGATCACGGACAGAACCGAATCAAGTCGTTCTGGAAAGTCTTCCGTTGCAGGAAAGGCAAACGGAATTCCGGCGTCGCGAATCTTGGCCTTACCCCGCACAATACGCTGCGCCATTGTCGGTGTTGCTGTTAGGAACGCGCTGGCAACCTCTTCTGTACTCAAGCCGCAGACTTCCCGTAGCGTCAGTGGCACTTGAATCAAGGGATCGATAGCTGGGTGACAGCAAGTGAAAATCAACCGCAATCGGTCGTCTTCTATGTCGTGATTGGCTCGCTCAGCATTTGAAGTTGCGATTTCTTCAAAGCGAACGGCGACTTCCTGGGCCAGTTCCTCAAACCTCCCGCGTCGTCGCAATGAATCAATTGCCTTAAACCGTCCAGTCGAAACCAGCCACGCCCTCGGATTTTCGGGAATCCCATTTTCAGCCCAAAGCTTCACGGCCGAAACAAACGCCTCGTGCATGGCCTCTTCGGCGAGATCAAAATCGTGTAGTAAGCGAACCAATGTGGCCATGACACGACGGGATTCGGAACGGTAAACCGCGTCAACCGTCCGCTGAATCTCCTGTTCGGAATGCACTAGCATGAATGACAATAATTCTCGGTGAATGTCGGCGATATTCAGTTCGTCGCTCGCATTAATTATTCTGACCCACTACTGCCGACTACTCCATGTAGGCGAAGGCCGAATCATGTTATACCTCGCACCTGTTCGTTTTTAAAACGCCAAGACACTTCAATTTACCGAATCACCTATCTCCAATCACAGGCGTTTAAGGACCTTGGACTTGGCAATAAAAAAGCCTTGTTTCGACACATCTCGCCGGGCTCACTTCGTCGGTCTCTTATTCGTTCCTGAAGTTAGTCGTATCCATTGCGCACGGTACCGGCTGAATGCTTTGCGACCGACGTCGGTAAGGCGGTATTCGGTCAGCAGTTTGCGATCGACGATTTGTTTTTTTTCTTCGACATAGCCGGCGGCCACGAGTTTGGCTGCGTGGGTCGAGAGGTTACCGCGCGTGAGACCGGTGGTGCCAAGAATGAATGTAAAGCTAGCCGAACCGCATTCGTTAAGGACTGAGACAATCGCGAGTCGAGCGGCTTCGTGAATGACGGAGTCGAGCGCGACTGGGTCGCTTCCACTCATGATCGCGCCTCCATAATGTCGGTTTCTGCTTCCCGTTTTTCGAGCGATCGAGTCCATACGATCCAGCGATACTGGAGAGACGCCGTCGCCGCGACGACCAGTCCTAGGGAAACAAAAGATAGGAACGAGACGTCGTATCGCAGGATGAAAAACATCGGCACGAAGGCGAGGATGGCGCTGCCAGCGAAGACCAAGTCTTCCCAAAACCGAAACGAAACGAAGCGGAAAATGAAGAACACTGCGGCCATACACGGCCCGATGAAAAGGCTAATAACGATCGCTTGATTCGACATGTTTCGAAAGGCGAAGATCCAGCCGAAGGTGCCGAGCGATAGAAAGATCAGAATGCCGAGGAGGATCGCAATCGCACGTTTTGGCCGCGTGACGGCCTTGCGTGCTTCCTCTTCATTTCGATCCACGACGGTGACGGAATTTGAATAGCGGTGCCGCTTCAACCAACGCAGTGAGAAAAACAGTCCGGCGAAATACACGCCCAAAATGCCAAGTGCGAGAAACGGACCAATGTCTTGAGCCCAACTATGGCTTGGGCCATCGCTGCCGGGTCTGGTGCCACGATCAGCGGAGCATAAATGCATCACTACCAACTCAGTTGAGGCGAGACAAATCGCCATCGCAATATTGCCAATGAAAATGCCTCGTGATGCTTCGCGCATGCGCCGAGCGTGCCAAGCTGCGACCATCGACTGGTTGAGCGCGCGCATCTGCTCGGGCATTGGGAGTTCCGGTGGAACCAATGTATCGATCAAAAGAAACCTCAATCTTCCAAGAAAACGTGTTTGTGGAACAGACAAGTTTACAGCGAGTACGCGCAGGTGTCAAGTAAGAAATGGTGTCGGAAAAGATGAGTTAGCTGCTCGCACATACGCTAAAGATAGTTAGCGTTGGTAGGGCCACTTGATCAATAACTGTCCGATTAGTGCGGGGCGGAAGTCGCCAAGACTTTCGGAATAGGCACGCCAGGCTTTCGTCGAGTTTTACTCGGCGGAGCCACAACAGAAACCCGACGGAAGCAGAACTGCGAGTCTTATGCGTCCTATGTGGAGTGTCGAGCTATGCAAGCGGTATGGATTCTCCGCGGATGAGGTCTTCAAAGGTTTCTCTGGTTCGAATGCAATGCATCTTGCCCTTTTCCAGCAACACCTCTGGGACTCGGTACCGACCGTTGTAGTTGCTCGACATGACAAATCCGTACGCACCGGCCACTTCCAGAATCAGGTAGTCGCCAACCGAAGCGGCAGGAAGCGAGCGTTTGGCGACAAATCCGCCTTCTTCTTGAGTGAAAATATCGCCGGATTCGCAGAGCGGTCCCCCAACGACCACGTCGACCATTTGCTTCGATGCACGTCCGTTCCGATGTGAAATCGAGATCGGATGGTAAGCGCCATAGAGGATTGGTCTGGCCAAATCGTTGAAGCCAGCATCCAGGAGATAAAATGTATTCTCTCCCATGGCTTTCACCGCCCGGATTTCTGCAATCAAGAACCCACTCTCGGCGACCAAATACCGTCCCGGTTCGATCTCCAAACTCAGCGAGTGACCGAACGCGTGCTCAAGTCGTTTGCGTGTTGCATCCCAAAGGGAATAATACTGATCCAAGTCGACATAAGTTTGGCCAGCGCGGTAAGGGACTGGAAGCCCGCCCCCTGCGCTGATCGTTGTCAGCGTACGACCTACTTGGAGGGCAATGGCTTCCAGGGAAGTGCATACCTGCGATAGGTGTTCGAGGTCGGTTCCTGATCCGATATGCATATGCAAGCCAGTGACGGCAACATTGTACAAATCCGCCTTGCGAAGGCAGTCTACGACATCTTCATGCCAAATTCCGTGCTTGGACTGCGGCCCACCGGTGTTGGTTTTTTGGCTATGCCCATGCCCGAATCCTGGGTTGATTCGAAGGGTGACGCTCGCGCCAGGAACCTCGCTACCGAGTTGTTCGATCATGTCAGGAGAGCCGCAGTTGACATGAAGCCCAAGTTCCTTGACTAAAGCCAACGCTTCGCGATCAAAAACGTCCGCCGTGTAGACGATGCCATCGGGGGAAAACCCGGCAGCAAGTGCGCGTCTCACCTCTCCGGCGCTGACTGCGTCAACCACGACGCCCAGCCCCTTCAATCGATTTAGAATGCCAATGTTGGAACATGCTTTTTGGGCATATCGGATGACATCGAACGCGGCTAGGTCGCCAACACGTTCTTCGATAATCGCCATGTCGTATACGTAGGCTGGCGTTCCAAACTTCTTAACAATATCACTAACAGGGATACCAGCGATCTCGCTACGGATGGTCTCAAAGGTTGTTGTTTCAGTTGGCATATTTCAGGAATGTTTGGAGTGGGAATTTGGTTTTATTAGGAAAGGGACACATTCGAGTCAACTACGGAAAACATGGTTTGGTAGGTTAGAGTTCTTGCTTCTTGGCCCGAACAGACCGCGAATACTTTTCAAGAAACTTCTTTTCCTTGGACGTCAATGAATCCTGTCCCGATTCATGAATCTTCGCTAGGATCCTATCCGCTTCATTGGCATCATTGGCAACGGAAGAGGCTGATTCGTTGTGTATTTTGAGTTTAGGCCCAGAATGCCTGCGAAGCCATCGTCGCGACGAACCCTTTAAGTCCCCCAAAAACCGAAAGCTAAGGCCAAGGAAAAAATACCCAACGGCGCAAAGAATCCCTGTGAGGTGAACGTCTGTCGCAACATTGGTTGACGGATTGGATGCGATATTCATCAGGACCAGGAGTATTCCCAAAACCCAAGCAGGAACGGGGAAGACGAGCAGGTAGACACGTGACTTCGGAAAGTTGAAAACGAACAGCATTTCGATGCACAAAACCGCACCGGATGCACCCAGCAAACCACCATTCGTTCCAAATAGCTGCTGCTTTAGAAGCCAGACGACGCCGCAAATCACCATTGAAATCAAATAGATTCGATAGAATTCCATTCTCCCGTAACGGCCCTCAACAGAGCGCCCCAGGAAGTAGAGCCCTAGCATGTTAAAAAGCAGATGTTGAATAGCATCTGCATCATGACAGAAGCCGTAGGTCAGGGTATGCCACCACAGGTACGGACGACCGAAGTCAGAGGCGGACAGTTTTAGAAACTCATTTACCGCGCCCTGGTCGCCGACGACAAAACTGTTCCGCAAAAACATGTTTGCCACGAATACAGCCACGTTGATAAGGATCAACGTACTTACAGCCGAACGCTGATCCCAGTTTGGGCGAAGATCTAGTTCGTTTTCGTCCCGGTAATAATTTCTTTCGTAGATTCCCATCTACATTAACTTATCCGACTTGCTCATTCTTGAGAATCTGGATTTTCCAAAGTCGGCGGTCGCACTAGTAAATCTTCACTTTTGATCTCGACTGATTTGGATTGCAGTGGTTTTGGGTCTTCCGACTTGACAGGGTTGGATTCTAATGTTTTGGCTGGTGAATCCGCCTTGGGAGACACTGGAAGGCTGTCCGGCACCGGCGTTTTGGTCGTTGGCGCAGGAACGACTCCAGGAACGACTTCGCCGCGTGCTTCAGCAGCTAGCATCTCTTTCGCCTTAACCTTCATTTCCTCCATTTTTTTATCGAGATCAAATTCCGTGGAAATGTCATCTTTCGCTTTGCGATACTGAATGAATTCATAGAGGACAAAGGTCTCATCCGGTTCGCTCTCGACTAATCGTTTGTAACGGCCCAACGACTTGATGACATCATCACCGACTTCTTCGGTGATCATCGATGGATAGCGACTGAAAACCTGAGCCCACTGCTTCCATGCTTGTTCATAGGCTTCGAGTGCACCTTTGACGTCCGCCAAGTTGATCAACTGATCGGCTTGGTACATGAGTCGGCGAGCTTCGACCATGTCGTCGCGCTGTTCTGCCTTTGCTCTCAATTCCCAGTATTGGTAATTGACTTGTCCTCGATAGGAATCGACTTCGCGGAGGAAATCTTTGGTGTAGGAAAGCTTGGTCCCGAGTTCAAGGGCTTTCAGTTGCAAATTGACAGGAAGTTGGGCAGCAATTTGTTGAAAGCTGGGAGTGAGTCGATTCTTTAAATTGATGTAGGTTTCGTAGTCCATCTGGGAGCGATCAGCTTGGGGCAAATCGAACAGCTTCAGCATTTCGGCAGGTATGCCTTTGCGTAGGAGTTGCTCGGCTTTGACTTTTCCCTCGGCCGACATTTCATCGAACTCTTTTTGAAACTTCTCGACTTCCTCGGTTGCACGCTTGTTGCTCAACAACGTTAAATCGGTTCTCTGTCGAAATTGATATAGCGATTTTGTACCAAAGTCGGCCCATTCGACGCCTGCCTGCTTCCAAGCAAAACTCGCGCTGGAGTCAAGAATCCCTTCGGATTCGATGGCTTCTGCATAGTACATGTGCCAAAGTGGACCATACGACATCAGCAAGTGCGGCGACTTTTTGATGGCTGCACCAGCTTCGTACAGTGCCACGGCTTGCTCAAACCATAACTTGCCGGTCAGCCAGTTATCCGGCTTCTGATCGTAACCCAACGCGCTCGTTTCAATTCCAACGAGACCCTGGTCTCTCAAATACTTGTGAAACTCCGTATCCTTTTTATACAGCGAACGATACTGAACGTGTTCATCTGCCTTGCCAAGCTTATTTCCCAAATAATGCCCCAGGTCGTACTGAAGGATCGGTTTTCGATCGTTGTACTTGGTGCCTCGAATCAGATAATCAACTCCTTTTTTGATCCATTCGTAGCGTTGTCGATAGTCCTCGAACTCAGGTGCCACGTTGTAGCTCAAGTTGTGCGCCTGGTGTTGCCATACGCTGATAAAGTGCGGCTGGAGCAAGGCAATTTGATTCAAGGTCGCGGAGAAACGGTCGAAGTACTTTTCTTCTTTGTAGTAATCCGCCCGCAGCCAAAGGACAGTTGAGGCGATCCCCTTCAGACCGAGAGTAGCCAGGCGCATGCTCTCGCTGGTCGGATCCAATTTTCCAAGATTGGCCTGGCCCATCTTGTACTTGGTACGAAGCTGCCCGATCGTGCCGTTAGAAGGTCTTCCCAACGCAAACAAAGGGCCAAGTAGAAGCACAATCGCTGCAATGTAAGCAATTTTTCGAAACAAACTATTCTTGTTCATGCTGCCATCTCGCGAGTCTTTAAGAAGAAGTAGCTAATAATCCCGGTCATCAGAAAGTACCCCGCACAAATGGTTAGATGGCGGGCAAGGAGCCCTTCGAACAAGTTGACTCCGTAGGCAACAAAATCAGCCGTACCCAGTTGAATGAAATTTGGAATCGCCCTGGAAAGCGTCTGCAAACAAATGAGAATTCCCTGGTCTACCCGTTTGATCACGCTTTCCAGCACCACATTTCCTAAGTCGAGTTCAGTACCCGAGCCGCTCTGCAACGGAATTCGAATAAGCGATGCGATCGGACCGATCCCCTTGTCAGCCTCTTTTACTATGTCGTCGACAAAGAATCCAAAGAAACCCAAGACGATGATGGAAACGGTCGCAATGACGGCCACTGGCCCCGATAAAAACGTAGAAAACATCACACCAAAACAAATCACAATCACCATCTGCAACCAGATACTGATATACCCCTTGATAAAATTCCACCAAAATGGCATCTCTTTGGCTCGGAAATACAAATCCGCCGAAGCCATTCCTAGGTATTGGCTTTTGTCCAAGCAACGAATCATTACCTCGAATTTTCCATCCGGTGCTATATCGGTAAAGAAGTCTAAGTCCGCTGGCTGTTCATTTCGAAAGCCCTTCAGTCCCGTAATTGGGATCGAACGCTGATCAACTTGAAACTCTTTCACCTTGAACGGCATCCTTTCGCTGACCACCGAACCATCCATACTGCGGAACACAACAACTCCACCCACCGGAGTGACGATATCACCCTTGTAGGTTCGGAACGCGGAGATAGTCATGTCATAAGTCAGTTCGTTCCCGAATCGCGATCGATCAACATCTTTGAACGACCAAATCGCGCTGGATAGGGAATCGCCTTCAATATAACTTTGATATTCAGACATATAGCCAACGTTTAGCCCCTTGTCTAAATTCTCGCCATCCCGACCCGTAAATCGCAGCAAACCGTAGATTGGCACGCGAGCCTCGAGGTCGCCCGTGGCTTCGCCAACAACGATCTTGTCTGCATTTTTACTAACGATGTGCTTGTGCCCTTTGGCCTCATTGGTCGTACCTTCGCCGGAATCATCCAGAGAAAAGGTATGCGAGTGATATTGCTGGATGGTGGTCACACCGGAATTTCCATCCGCGGAGATCTCCATCGCTTCGTGCTTGTGATCCACTCCGCGAACAACGAACAAATAGCTCATCGACCCAAGCAGCAATAGAATCATGGTGCCAACGGCCGAGAAACCTACAACTCGCCCCAAAAACAGTTCGGTCGGTCGGACCGGCTTGGTCACGATCGTATAGATGATCTTGCTTTTGATGTCGCTTGGTAGACTGAAACAACTCAAAAACAGACCGAGCAAAATGACCATGTAATTCGTGGTGGTCAACACAAACGAAATGTAAAGCCTAGCCGGGTATTGCGATTGTGGATCCAAGTACCAGCCGGCAAACATGATTGCAACGATAAAGACTGCGACGACAACCAACACTTTCTTTCGTATCGCTTCTTTGATCGCCAGACGAGCAATCGCTCCGATGCGTCGAATTGATGTCTGCGGGATATCGACGGCGAACAACTCACGTATGAGCTTTGCGACCTGCAAGAAACCTTCCGTCGGACCGTGCTTGAGCAATGCCACCACGAATCCGATAACGAATCCAACGATGACGAGCACCAACACCATTAGAAAGCCCTGAAGGAGGGCGAAATGGTCAAACAACCATTCAAAGTAATTCCAAAATTGATCTGGTGATAAACGCATGTTTACTAAATTTGCCTTTCAACGACCGCGGTTTTCTGAAGAGTTGGGAGGGAGCTTGTCATTTTGCTAAGCACCACTACCGCGACGACCTGGACGTTGATCGCTCTCGCGAACAATGTCGAGAAACAACTCTTCCATCGTTGTGGTCGGATTGTCCATCCGAAGCAGTTCACCGTTTGAGCGGGCGATCAAATCCTTGATCTCCTGCTTGGTTTTTTCGTCCAATCCCTTGGCATGTATCTGGGTTACATCCTGCACCTTGAGCAAGCTGTCCACGCGACCTAATTCCTTCAATTCGCCTTGATGCAAAATGGCCACACGGTCACAAACATCCTGAACATCCGCCAATTGGTGCGAGCACAGCAAAATGGTTTTTCCTTGATCGCGAAGACGCAGGATCAAGTCCTTCATTTCTCGAGTGCCGATGGGGTCCAAGCCGGTCGTGGGCTCATCGAGAACCAAGAACTCAGGCTCATTGATCAAGGCTTGGGCCAAACCAATTCGGCGCGTCATCCCTTTGGAATATTCTTTTAGCTGGCGGCGCCTGGCTCGTTGCAACCCAACCATCTGAATCAACTGTTCGGTTCGCTCACGTCGCACGCTCGCTGGCATATCGAAAAGTCGTCCATAAAAATCAAGCGTCTCTTCGGCATTCAGGAACTTGTACAAGTACGATTCCTCTGGCAAGTACCCGATTCTTTCGTTCTTTGCGACATCGGTGGCGTCTTTGCCAAACACGAACGCTCTGCCGGAAGTTGGGAAAAGCAACCCCAGCATCAACTTGATTGTCGTGGATTTTCCGGATCCGTTGGGCCCCAGCAATCCGAAGATCTCCCCGCGTCGGACTTCGATATCCAATGCCTTGAGCGCATTTACTTTCTTACGGCCCCAAAAATCTCGGTAAATTTTGCCGAGGTTTCTCGTTTCAACAATCACATTGGTCGGATCGGTTGAACTAACGGAAGGGGTCGTTGGTGCCGTTGTCGTTGCCATAGGTAGGTTCGGTAAAGCTTATAGCGGACCAAAAAACTGCGGTCGCGGAGGAGCAAAAAGGATTGGTAGTATAAAAGTCGTGTTGGTATGAAATGTCGTGATGGAGGGATGCAAAACGCGAGTTCCCTAACCATTCTGCGGGCTGTTACGCCAAAACGATCCGGTCGGTTCAATGCAAACCCTCTCCGGCTTTTCAGGGCGACTCTCCCAAAGGGAGAGTGACTTCACCCTCCCTCCGGGAGGGTCGAGCGAAGCGAAGCGAGGGGAGGGGAAGGGTATGACCCATTCTGCCGCTCGCCTAAGCGAAACGCAAAACCAGCACTATAAATCCGAAACATTCACCCGGCAAGCGACTCTACCCCTCGCACAACCTACTTGTCTGCAAATAAACTAGTGGGCGTGCCGTTCCAATTCCAAACCGCACTTTCAACCATCGATTCTTCCAACACGAAAAAGCAACGGAACCGATGGATCGGCTCGACCAAAACTACATCAACGCGATTCGCTTCCTTTACGATCGCATCAATTACGAGAAAACCGTCGACCGCCCCTACGATAGTCAGACTTATCGACTAGGCAGGATGCAGTTTCTCCTGCAAAAACTTGGAAACCCGCATCTGGCCGCGCCCGTCATCCATGTGGCGGGTACCAAAGGAAAAGGCTCGGTTTCTTGGTTGATCGCTGAAACTCTTCGCCGATCCGGCCTTCGGGTCGGTTTGTACACTTCCCCGCATCTGTTGCACCTCGAGGAAAGGTTTATTGTCGATGGATTGCCTTGTTCGCCCTCTGAACTTGGAATCCATATCGAGAGCTTGAGGGCCGCCGAAGCTGTTACCGCAGCGACAACCCACGGCCCGCCCACGTTTTTTGAAATGACCACGGCTTTGGCCTGGATGCTTTTTGCAGCCCGAAAAACGCAAGCCAACGTGGTGGAGGTCGGGATGGGCGGACGGCTTGACAGCACCAACGTCTGCGAAAGCTGCTTGGCCGTCATCACTTCGATCAGCTTCGACCACCAACAGCAACTCGGCAACACGATCCCACTGATCGCAACGGAAAAGGCCGGCATCATCAAGCCTGGTGTTCCCGTAATCAGTGGAGCCAAAAACCCTGAAGCCCAATCGGTCATCCGTAACCGTTGCCAGGAAACAGGCAGCCAACTCTGGGAACTCGGAGTGGATTTCGACTCCGTCATTCGGAATCAGCAAGTCTGGAATGGCTCACCGACGTCTGCCGAGTTTCCCATTTCCAGTCGCATAGACTTTTCCAGTCGCATAGACTTTATTCCAATGAATCCGAGCCTGCCGTTATCCGAATTCCAGGATATCGCCCTCCGAATGGCTGGTACGCACCAATCGGATAACGCGGCCCTGGCCATCGCCGTTTGGCATCGATTGAACGCCGACGGCTGGTCCCTTCCTCGCACCGCTGTGGTCATGGCACTTGCGGAGACGCAGTTGAGCTGCCGTGTTGAACTGGTCAGCAACTCTCCGGCTGTCGTCATCGATACATCGCATAACGTAGCCTCGATTGGAGCCCTGATCGATGCCTTGAAAGCGCACTTTGCCCCTTCGAAAAAAACGATTGTCTTTGCCTGTTCCAAGGACAAAGAATACGAGAAGATCCTCGACATGCTTTTGGCTTACGCGGATAGACTGATCGTAACTCAATTCCATAACAATCCGAGGTCGGTACCAGTCGAACGCCTCGAAGAATTAGCAAGAGAAAAAGCGATTGGGAAAAATTCAGTTGAAATATTGTCCGCTCCGTCGAGTAAAATTGCGGTGGAGCACGCATGTCGTTCGGCCATCTCCAATGAATTAGTGTGCGTTACAGGCTCTTTCTTCTTGGCCGCCGAAACGAGGCCCATGTTTCCAATCGAAACCAGGGAAACAAACCAACAACCATAAACTCATGAATAACCCGATTCCGCTTCAAAACCCGTCGTTTTCTGTGGCTACCAAGGCGAAAAACTGCGATGTACGCAAGTCCGACGGTAGTTGGGTCTTTCAATTGTCTCGGGACGAGTGGAGCCATTTGAAACTGACCGATTTGGCGGGCCATGAATACGTCGATGTAGCCGTCATCCCGCTTTTTCCGATTTCAGCCAGCAAACAATGGGTGGCGATTGTCAGCGCGGATGGGGAAGAAATCGCTTGCCTGGATTCGATTGACGGTCTTTCAGCCAGCAATCTCGCTTTGCTGAACGAAGAGTTGGCCCTGCGAGAATTCGTTCCCATCATCGAAAGAATCGTGAATGTATCAGGCATCATGGAGCCTTGTGAGTGGTTTGTAGAAACCAACCACGGTCCAACCAACTTTGTCCTCAAAACCGAGGAAGACGTCCGAAGAATCTCAGCCAAGGTCATTAACATTACCGACGCTAACGGCATCCGTTACCGTGTCGAAGACATAAAAAAACTGGACAAGCGTTCTCGAGGCTTTGTGGAATGGTATGTTTAATCGTTTCGAAGTTCAAGCCTCGGCTAATTCAACAACATGCATGGAGTGCATGCGATGAACGACCCACTGCAATCGCGTTCCGACTTGGAAGCATTTCTGGCGACACTGCCGCCGGTCCGCGATGGCTTTCTGCGAGTGTATCGCGGGCAATCGACCCGGTATCCAAAGTTACTTGCGTCAGGAAATCGCGGTGCACCGTCAAAGCGTGAACTTGTTTGGGGGGTGTACTCAAACGCGCTTGCAAAGCGAATGAGTGGCACAATGATCGCAACGGCCGAAGATGGATACGCATCACTCGAAGACGTGCTGTACTGGTTCCAGGCCATCAAACAGCATTATGGTCCGGGATCGCCGTTTATTGACGTAACTCATTCGCTGGATGTTGGACTTTGGTTCGCCATGCATCAGGGAAAATGGATGCGTAGCGCGGCCGGTATTGGGCGAGGCGAAACGCTCGGCGTCGACCTGTTCCCCGTTGTCCGGCGGTGGTTAGGTTATCACGCCTCGACGAATTCCGGCTGGCTTTACGTGCTGGATGTTCGGCTCGCATCAGCGGTGCTGAGTGTTAAACATGGAGCCTTTGTCGATCTGCGCGAGCAGGCGCCTCACGTGTTCAGGACCAGCGCACGCATTCAGGCACAGCAGGCCTGCCTAGTGTTTGCCGATTCGAGCACGAACGATGGAGACCTCTCAGAATTCCTAGCGTGTCCGCCCATCGAAATCGCACCTTCAGTTGCGCTGAATGCGCCATGGCTGGGAAAAGTGAGCGCGATGTTTCCATCGCCCGATGACGATCCCTGGTACGCGCAGTTTCTCGGTATCCCGGAGTGGTGGGATCTCGACGGCGACGAGAGCGAACGAAGCTTTATTGCGCCGTCACTGAACGTCACGCTGTACGCACCCGCCACAGAATATAGTGAAAAGGAACTGCTGCAACTCGGAGAACGGCTGTTTGCGGTCGAACCGTTGCTGCTGCTCAACGAGATTCTGTCTCACGACACGATTCCAGATGCGTTGCGACAGACGGTAGGCATTCTACTGGAGGCA
>Ga0105048_10011345_pt1 | contig 14063 bp, 11 predicted proteins | sample MAT05_FD_78382 | JGI IMG/M metagenome (GOLD analysis project Ga0105048, IMG submission 78382) | Freshwater microbial communities from Lake Fryxell liftoff mats and glacier meltwater in Antarctica - MAT-05 | ecosystem: Environmental > Aquatic > Freshwater > Ice > Liftoff microbial mat | place...
GATCTACCCTTCCAGAGAGCATCGCCGCTGTTCGGCAGCGAAGATCGATAGGAGGCCGCCGTACCGCTCGTGAGGAACTCGCTCACCGCCACGGTGATAATCTGCACGCGCGACCGCCCCGGCGGGTTGGTCGAGGCGGCCACAAGTGTACTCGCCGGCCGACGAACCGACATCCAACTCATTGTCGTCGATCAAAGTACAGATTTACGAAGTCGTGATGCCATTTTGCCCTATTGCGAGAACGGGCAAATTCAACACGTCCCGTCCTCCATGCGCGGGCTGTCGCGCGCCCGCAACGAGGGCCTGCGCCATGCCACCGGTGACCTGATCTTTTTCACGGACGACGACTGTAGTGTGTCGCAGGACTGGGTTGAGCGCATCAGCGCGCGCTTTGCCGCCGATCCGGCGCTCGGGGCACTGGCCGCGCCGGTCGTAGCCGAGCACCCGTGGAACGATTGGGGCTGGACGCCAACCTACGAGCCGCTCGAACCGTTGAGGGTTGACTCCATCGGCGCGTTTCCACTCTCGGGCATGATGGGGGCAAACATGGTGTTCCGCGCGTCAGCCCTGGACGCCATCAGCGGCTTTGACGTGATCCTCGGTCCAGGCGCGCCGCTGCACTCCGCCGACGACATCGACGCCGTCTACCGCGTCGTGGTGGCAGGCTACCGCATCGCCATTGACCTCGAGCCATCGGTGATTCACTTCGGGTTGCGCCGCCGCGAGAACGGCGAGGCCGCCCGCCACCTGCGGCTGGCGTACCGCTCCATCGGTGCCTACTACGCCAAGCACATCCGCTGCGGCGACCAGGCATCAGCGACACGGTTCGCTCGGCAAATGCGCGGTGCGTCGTCGCGGGCACCCGGCAACTTGGTGCGGAACCGCGGGCAGTTGCGCGTCATTAGCCCGCTGATGCTGGCGCTCGGGGCCGCCGAGTCGCTCCGATTCGGCGTCAACCGGGCGACGCGTCAGTTCGTCGCACAGCCCCGGCCGGCCGCACGTCCGGTGCTGGTGTCGCGCTCGGACTGACGGCCGCCAGGCCGGGCAGCGTCGTGGTGCCGGTGGGTGACGAGTGGCCGAGCCGCCGCACCCGCTTCCGCGATTGCCACATCGCCCAGGGGCCGCGCAGGTGGCCGCGCACTTCGGTCAGCAGCAGGCTCATCGGGTAGGTTGAGCGTCTGGCTGCGCGCTCCCGGACGCGCCAGATGTAGCCGCGCGGCAACCCGATGACGATGTGGAGGAGGCCGCGCAGGTCGCCGTCTCCGAACAAGGTTGTCAGGTGATAGCCGACGTGTCCGGCGCTGTACGCATCAAGCTGATGCCGCAGCGCGCCGTCATCGCGGCGGTGCCGGTGCGACACCCAGGCCGATGGCTCATAGGCCAGCGTGTAGCCCGCCTTCAGGATCTTGTAGTAGAGGTACGTGTCCTCGGCAACGCCGGCCGGGGTGCCCGCGCCAAGCCCCTCGTCGAACATGCCGATGCGTGGATCTGCGAACACTGACGCCCGAAACGCGCTGTTCGCGGTCGCGCCAAGCTCCCAGGTCGGCACGGCCTGTCGCTTGAACCACGCAAACCAGCCACTCGTAAACTCGCGCACATCGTAGCCGCGCCCCAGGCCGCCGTACGCCTCGAACGCCTGCTGCGACGCCGTTTCTAGCTCCAGCGGCAGCACGTGGCCCGTCACCGCCATCACGTCGGGCCTCGCGAACGGCCGCACGAGGTTCTCGACCCAATTGGGCGGCACGATCACGTCGTCGTCCGTTGCCGCGATGATCGCGCCACGACTCGCCAACACGCCGGCGTTGCGGGCGTACTACAGGCCGCCGCGCAGCTCAGACACCAGCCGCACGCCAGGAAAGCGCGCCACGACCGGCGGCGTCAGGCCAGACGCCGGGTCGTTATCGACAATGATGATCTCGATGGTGCGCGGCGACTCCAGGCGCGTCAGCGACTCCAGGCACCGTAGCAGGTCGTCAGGGCGGTTGCGAGTCGCGACCACCACGGACACATCGACACTCGGCGGCGGGCCGGGGATGTCGGCGTCACGCGGGCGGCCGGCTGGCAGGAACCGCCGGCGCACTGCCGCCACGGCCTCCTGCTCCAACTCGTCGCGGCGGCGGCTGTACGCTGACTCTAGCAACGTCGCACCCAGATGGTCGGTGATCTCGTCGATCAAGCGCTCAGTGCTGATCGGCTGGTAGCCGTTGGCGATTTGGAAGAAGCCGAGCGGCCGGCCGTGCCGCAGCACCTCAACACGGGTCCAGCCGTACCCCGCCACGTCCGTGATGGGCTGGATGCCGCTGGCGATCTCGACCAGCCGGACGGCAATGCTCGACTCGGTGGCGGGCGTCGGCGCATCTGGCAGCGCGACAGCATCAGGCACGTGCGGCACGTCTGGCCCGGGACGGGTTGGATCAGGGACGAGGTGCAGCAACGGCGCGGCGCGCTCGGTGGTTATCAGTGCAGCATCGCTCGTTGCGGGCTGGAAAGCACCCGCGATCTGCGGGCCGTGTTCCTGCTCGATGCGGGCCGCGTTCCGGCGGGCTGCGTGGTAGCGCCCCAGGCCGACGATGCCGCCAAGTACCTCGCCGAGAACGAGGTCGCGCGGGATGCCGCCGGGCCGCGTGAGGGCGATTGCCGTTCGTGGGAATGCATAGTGCTTCACCCACCATTTGGCGAGTTGCAGGATCTCGCGGCGCTCGTGCGGGAACGCCAGCGCCTCGCGCACCAGGAACGAGACCAGCCCGATGCCGTTGTTATCAATCTGGCGACGGAGCGTCTCGTAGTCACGGCGGTGGCGGTGGAACACCAGCGCCTCGGGCTCGTACATGACGGTCAGGCCGGCCTGCACCAGGCGGAACAAGATATCAAGGTCGCCGCCACCGTTGGTGACGGTGCCGACATCGAGGGCCGGGTCGAACGGGCCGATGTGCGCGAAGACCGAGCGCCGGAACGCCATGTTCGCGCCGGTCCCATAGGCTCCGGTGCCGTACCTGGTCCAGCGGGGCACGCCCGGCTCGCCGGTGCGCCACCAGCGCCGCGAGAACCCGCGCCCGAAACCGCCGTTCTCCTCGAACAGTACCTGTGCGTCCGTCTCAAGCTCGTAGGGCACGACGAGACCCGTCACCCCGGCGACCTCGGGGTTGCGCGCGAACGCTGCCCCGATGGCGCGCGCCCAGCCAGCATCGACCATCACGTCGTCATCGGTGTAGGCCAGAATCTCGCCGCGCGCTTCGAGGATGGCCCGGTTGCGCGCCCAGTCCAGGCCGGGGCGCGGCTCGCGGACGTAGCGGACCTGGGGGAAGCGGTCGCGGACGATCTGCGCGGTCTGATCGGTGCGTGAGGCGTTGTCAACGACCAGCACGTCGAGGCCAGGGTAGTCAGAACGCTCCAGCGCCTCCAGGCACCGCGCCAGATCATCCGGGCGGTCGCGGGTGCATACGGCGACGGTCATGCTCGGCAAGGTTTCGGTGCTGGCGGGGTGGGCCACCTGCACGAGGTCGTCGGCGCGCGGTGCCTGGGCGGCGGCCGGACTCGCCAGGAGGTCTTGCAGCAGATGGCGGATGATCGGGCGGCGTAGGTGATCGAGCACTTCAGTCATGAGGCTGGCTGCTGCTACGTGGCCGTTGCGAATCGGCACAGTCACCATGCCGATGGGCGTGCCGTGGAGGCGCGTTAGCACCTGAACCTGGACGTAGCCGTCCAGCCCGTCGAGGTCGTGCGGGGGAGCAGTCAGTTCGATGACGGTGATGTAGGTGCGTCCACGCATCTGCTGCCTCCGAGGGGCCGGCCGACCTGCAACAGGTCGATGAAACTTCCTGACGGCGCAGTCCTGGCCACCGGTGCCTGCGCCTGTGCAGTCTAACGGCACCGGCCGGCCGGACGTGCCGCACCAGACCACACTCGTACCGCACCAGACCGCGGGCGTGGCGCGGCACGAGTGTGGCGTACGAGCCGGGGCCAGCGCAACGGACCGGCCGCCGTCATGTTCGAGGGAATATCTGGCCGCTTGCAACGTGTCGGCTAGAAGGCGTTGGGACCGCCGCCCACGAACGTCGCCCAGGCACCGCAAGCATCCACGACGGTGATGGGCAGGTGCACGGCAGAGCCGGTCACCACGCGGTGTACGCGCAACTCGACCTGCGACGAGTTGGCGGGCAACGTCACGCTGCCGCCGGTGGTGAGACCAGACGGGCCGCCCACCACGTCTACCGTCGCGTTACTGAACGCCTGCCCGGCCGAGCCGAGTTCCAACCGACTGAACGGTGCAACGCCCTGCTGGATGACCACACCCAGGTGTCCGGCCGCCACCTGATAGGTGCTTACGCGGACGGAGGGGCGCGGCGAGCAGGCCGATACGGCTCCGAGGGTGGCAGTTGGGAGCGGTGTCGCCGTCGAGGTCGCGGTCGGGCTGGCCGTGGGACTCGGGCTGGCGGTCTGGGACGCCGTTGCGGTCGCAGTCGGTGTGGCGGTTCCCGGCAGGGACGTGGCAGTTATCGTTGCCGTGGCCGTGGCGCTCGCGGTCGGTGTGCCAGACGCAGTCGGCGTCGCGGTCGGTGAGGGCGTCAACGTCGGCGTTTCGGTCGCGGGCGTCGTCCCGAGCGTGGCCGAGGGGGTAGGCGTGGCCGTCTCGGTGCTGGTATCCGCCGGCGTGGCAGTGACGGTCGGCGTGGTCGTGACCGTTGGCGTCTGGGTTTGGGTTGGTGTAGCGCTCGGGGTGTTCGTCGGCAGCGTGATCGGCCGTTCACCGAACGTCTGCACGCGGTTCGTGCCCGTGTCAGCCACGAACACGTTGCCCTGGCTGTCCACCGTGACACCGTGCGGCAAGGTGAACTGCCCGTTGCTGATACCGGCCTGCCCGAGCGTGTACTTGTAGACGCCGGCCACGTCGAACGCCTGCACGCGGTTGTTCCAGCGGTCAGCCACGTAGACGGTGCCGTCTGGAGCCACGGCGACTCCGGTCGGGCGGTCGAAGGTGCCGACGAGCGTGCCCAGGCCGCCCCAACTGGTTAGGGGTGTGCCATCGGCGGCGTACTTGTGCATGCGGTTGTCGTCGCGGTCGGCCACGTAGACCTCGCCGGTCGCGGCCACGGCGATGCCGGTCGGAGCGACCAGTTGCCCGCCGCCGGCCGTTGCAGTCCAGGCGGTCACGAACACACCGGCCGAGGTGAACACCTGGACGCGATGGTTGTCGCGGTCGGCCACGTAGATCTGCCCGGAGCTGTCCAGGGCAATCCCGTGCGGATGCTGAAACTGGCCGTTGCCGGTGCCGGCGCTGCCCCAGCCGAGCACGTGGGTGCCGGCGGAGGTGAGTTTCTGGATGCGGTCATTGAAAGTGTCGGCCACGTAGACGTTGCCGAGCGCGTCAGCGGCTGCTGCGACCGGAATGTAGAATTGGCCCTGGCCGGTTCCACGCGTGCCGAACTTCCGCACAAACGTGCCGTCGCGGCGGTGGACGTGCACGCGGTCGTTGTAGGTATCGACGACGTAGAGCACGTCGGTGCCGTCCAGCGCAGTGCCAGCGGCGATGCCGTGCGGCGAAGAGAACTGGCCGTCGCCGGTCCCGAAGACGCCCCACCAGGCGAGGAATGACGGGGTGGAAGCCGCCTGTGCGAGCAGTCCGCTGCCCGGACCTGCTCCCAACAGGACGGCTACCGCCGCCATGAGCAAGATCAGTCGTGCCATCCCTGGCTCACCACCCCGTGTGGCAGTCGGGACCACGCCCCGGCTGCCGCTCTCGCGCTCGTCCCTGCGCGTTCGTCTGACCTACGTACAGCATCGCGCGGGCACCCTCGGTTCTTGAAGGCCGGCAGTCCCGATACGGGAGTCCGGAGGTACCGGGCATGGACAGGCGTTCGGCCCTGCGACGGAGCCCTCACCCCCGGCCCTGCGACGGAGCCCTCACCCCCAGCCCCTCTCCCACAAGTGGGAGAGGGGTGTATCTCGCCGCCCCTCGTCTCTCGTCTCTCGCTTGGTATCCTCTGCCCCATCCGCCTGCCGACGCCGTGCTGTCGGCGAAAGGGGCCGCCGCCGTGCTGCCTGAACTGGTCGTCTCGGACTTCGCCGGCACTGCCATGAAAGAGGAAGGTGCCGTGCTGGTCGCGTACCGGCTCGCGCTGACCACGTTTGACATCCCGTTCACCGAGGACGACCTTGCGGCGCGGCGCGGTGCCAGCAAGCGGGCCGTCTTCCAGGAGTTGGCCGGGCGCACCTACGCAGCGGAGCGCGTGAACGACGTGGCCGGCAAGGCGTTGGCGACCTTCGAAGGCGCGTTGCAGCACGAGTATGAGACCGGTCCAGTGCGCGAGATCGAGGGGGCGGGGGCGGCGGTCGCAGCGTTGCGGCAGGCAGGCGTCAAAGTGGCCCTGACGAGCGGCTTCGACCGTGGCCTCGTGGACCTGCTGGTGAGCCGGCTTGGCTGGGCCGACCTGTTCGACCGTGTCTACGCCAGCAACGATGCCCCTGCGGGCCGCCCCGCGCCGTACCTGATCTACCGCGCGATGATGGACCTGGGCGTCCATGATGTCGGGCGGGTCGCCGTGGTCGGGGATACGCCGCTGGACATGCAGGCGGCGTGCAACGCGCGGGCCGGCTGGGTTGTCGGCGTCCTGAGCGGCGCGCATGGCCTGGAGACGCTCGGCGCAACCCCACATACCCACCTGCTGCCGTCCATCGCGGCGCTGCCCCGGCTGCTCGGCGTCGGCTGACGTGCTGGATGTTGGCGGGCGACCCGCGCCCCTGCATCTCGTGCCGTGGGCTGAACTCCACCCCCATGGTCATAGCGTCGCGCCGCGACGCAGGCACGGATTCCCTCATCGCAGCGCGTCATGGGAGGCGAGACGTGGAGTTCAGTCCACGGCCCTGGCCCTTCGTGCCGACCGCGCACGAGGCCGGGCCGCGCCACTGATTCGGATTCACTGCGCCGACCTCATGATGGGCGGGGTGTCTGGTATAGTGCGGTGTTGGTCGCGCGGTGCGGCCCGCCAACATCCAGCGCTGTCGTGAGGTCAGGCTGCCGGCTCTGAGGGGCCGCTGCTGACTGGCTTGCCTGGATGGTAGCGCGCCCCGTGGGCCTGCCCGACGTTCTGGCACCTTGGACCCTCTTCTCCCCTCGATTGATCGTTTTCACGCGCGCAGACGATGCTGTCACGCGCCCGGCACGCGCCCAGGCTGGCTCGCGCCGGACCGCCGCATTGGCTTCCACAACAGGCGGCCGATGCGAGAGCCATCTGGAGCGACACCCATGCTGCGCCTACATGACATCAAGAAAGCCTACGGAGGGCATCAAGCTCTCGACGGCGTCTCGTTCGAGATCGGCTCCCGCGATAAGGTGGCCCTCGTCGGCGTCAACGGCGCTGGGAAGTCCACGCTGCTGAAGATCATCGCGGGAATCCTGCCGCTCGACGAAGGCATGGTCAAGGTTGCCCCCGGCACCGACATCGCCTACTTGCCGCAAGATGCCGGCATCAGGAGCGGTCGAACACTCTGGGACGAAATGCTGACCTCGTTCCCGGAACTGATCGCGACACAGGCTGAGCTTGTGACGGTCGAGGCCGAAATGGGCACCGCCTACGAGGACATGGACCGGCTAGACGAACTGGTCGCGCGGCAGGGCGAGCTGATCGAGCGGTTCGACCAGCTTGGCGGCTATCGCATCGAGGCCGACGTGGCGAAGGTGCTGGCGGGCCTCGGCTTCGCGTCCACCGACCGCGACAAGCCGTGTGAAGCGTTCTCCGGCGGCTGGCAGATGCGCGTGGCGCTCGCCAAAATGCTGGTCCGCAAGCCGACCCTGCTGCTCCTGGACGAGCCGACGAACCACCTGGACCTGAAGGCCACCGAGTGGCTCGAAGACTACCTGCACGAGTATCCCGGCATGGTGCTGGTCGTCTCGCATGATCGCTACTTCGTGGACCGCGTCGTCAGCCGCACCATCGAGGTCGAAGAGGGCAAGGCGCTCGATTACCGGGGTAATTACAGCTATTACCTTGCCGAGCGCGACCGCAAGCGCAAGGAAGCCGTCAACGCCTTCGAGCGGCAGCAAAAGTACATCAAGCGCCAGATGGCGTTCATCAACACGTTCCGGGCGAACGCCGCCCGCGCCGCCGTGGTGAAGAGCCGCGAGCGGTCGCTGGCGAAGTTGGTGCGCCTGGAGCAGCCACGCGCAACCGATCCGAAGATTACGCTGCGGTTCGCGGCGGGCAAGCCCGGCCCTGAGCGCGTGCTGTCGGTGGAAGACCTCACCAAGTCGTACGACAACCGCGTCATCGTCAACGGCGTCTCGCTGAGCGTCAACCGGGGTGACCGGATCGCGCTGGTCGGCCCGAACGGCGCCGGCAAGTCCACGTTCATGCGGATGATCGCCGGCATTGAAACGCCAGACGCCGGCACGCTGGAGTTCGGCCAGAACGTGACGGTCGGGTACTACGCGCAGGATCAGGCGCAAACGCTGAACGAGACGCGCTCGGTCCGCGAAGAGATCCTAGCGCACGCCCCGGCCGGCTGGGGCGAGGAGCAGGCCCGCGCCTTGCTGGCTCGCTTCCTGTTCCGCGCGGACGACGTGAACAAGATCATCGGCACACTCTCCGGCGGCGAGCGCAGCCGCCTGAGCCTCGCCAAGCTGATCCTGCAACCGCGCCAGTTGTTGCTGCTGGACGAGCCGACGAACCATCTGGACGTGCCGTCGAAGGACGAGCTAGAGAGCGCGCTGGACAACTACCCCGGTGCCGTCATCTTCGCCTCGCACGACCGCTTCCTGCTGGACCGCGTCGCCACGAAGGTGGCCGAGATGAAGGACGGCAAGATCGAGCTGTACCTCGGCGGCTGGAGCCGCTACCGCGAAGTGCAGCAAGACCGCGAAGAGGACGCCGCGTACTCCGTGGCCTAACACCCCACGACGAGCCACATTGAACACGAAGGCCGACCCAGCACCGGGTCGGCCTTCTCGGCTCCTATCGGCAGCGTGGACCGAACCAGTGCGGCGCGGAGGGTTGTACGATGGGTGCAGTCACGGTTGTGACGGACAACGACCGCGCGATTCTGGCTTTCGCCCGTGAGTTGCACGCGGTCCTCGGCTTCGATCGCGTCTGGTTACTCGATGCACAAGGCGGGCAGACGACGACGCCCGATGGCGAGTATCGGCTGCTTCTGGTCAGCAAGCGGTACCGAACGCTGGAACCGCGCGAACGGCCCATCGTCCTGCACGACATCTTTTACAGTGTCGGTGGCTTTGCGCCGCTCGACCTCATCTGCCTGACGCCCGAAGAGTTCGAGACCGCGAAGGGCCGCATTACGCTGGTGTCCGCCGTCACGGCCGACGCCATCGACCTGCTGGCAGAGGCACACGCTGGCCTACGCTGAAGTGTACAGATGCATCGGAACGATGCACGACGCAGCGCCGCTCGGCGTAGCAGGCTTGAGACGCACGCGCAGGACACACCTGTTCGGCGCTGCGGTGCCCTGCCGCGACAGCCACGCGCGCTGTGGTATCCTCGCCGCGTTCCCGTTGCGTCTGGGCGCGGGGCATAGTGGGCTACCCAGGCCGCACCGGTTGCTTTTCCGACACAGTCGTCTGCAACGGCGTTTGGGTGGAATCCGGTTCTTCGGACTGAGCGGGAGCAGCACGGCGATGCACCGTCGCCTGCCGCTGCCGGCCCGACGGTTCACCCTGGAGACGCATCTACATGACGCTGGCCTGCGTGCGCGCCGAATGGTTTGGCAACATCCGCGCCGATGTCCTGGCGGGCCTCGTTGTCGCGCTGGCACTGATCCCCGAAGCGATCTCGTTCTCGATCCTTGCGGGCGTGGATCCGAAGATCGGCCTCTACGCCGCGTTCTCGATGGCGGTGGTCATTGCCTTTGCTGGCGGTCGTCCGGCCATGATCTCGGCGGCGACCGGCGCGATGGCGATGCTGATGGTCAGCCTCGTCAAAGAGCACGGCTTACAGTACCTGTTCGCGGCGACGATCCTCTGCGGCATCATCCAGGTCGGCATCGGCTGGCTGAAGCTCTCGATGCTGATGCGATTCGTCTCGCGGTCAGTGGTGGCCGGCTTCCTGAACGCGCTGGCAATCGTCATCTTCATGGGACAACTGCCGGAACTGATCGGCGTCAACTGGGCCACCTATCCAATGGTGGCGCTGGGCCTACTCATCATCTACCTGTTCCCGCGCGTGACGACGGTCATCCCGTCGCCGCTGATCTGCATCGCCGTGCTGACGACAATCGCGCTGGGCCTGGGGCTGGATCTGCGGACGGTGGGCGACAAGGGCGAACTGCCGTCCACCTTCCCGATGTTCTTGCTGCCAGACGTGCCGCTCAGCCTAGAAACCCTGCTCATTGTCCTGCCGTACTCGGCCACGCTCTCCGTGGTCGGCCTGCTGGAGTCGATGATGACGGCATCGGTCATCGACGACATGACGCACACCTCCAGCGACAAGAATCGGGAGTGCGTCGGCCAGGGCATCGCCAACCTGTTCACCGGGTTCCTGGGCGGGATGGCCGGCTGCGCCATGATCGGCCAGTCCGTCATCAACGTGCAGTCCGGCGGGCGGAGCCGGCTCTCGACGCTGGTGGCCGGCGTCGGCCTGCTGATTGCGGTGGTGATGCTGGGCGACTGGGCCGGGCGCATTCCGATGGCAGCGCTCGTCGCCATCATGATTACCGTCTGCATCGGCACGTTCAACTGGGCGTCCGTGCGGAACCTGGGTCGGAACCCGAAAAGCTCCAGCTTCGTGATGCTGACGACGGTGGCCGTGGTGCTGGCGACGCACGACCTGGCGCGTGGTGTGCTGGCCGGCGTCCTGTTGAGCGGCGTCTTCTTCGCCTGGAAGGTCACACGGCTGTTCAGCGTCACGTCGGCGCTGTCCGACGACGGCCGCGAACGCACGTACACCGTGCGCGGGCAGGTCTTCTTTGCCTCGGCCGATGTGTTCGCCTCGTCCTTCGACTTCAACGAGGCGCTCGACCGAATAACCATCGACGTGAGCCACGCGCACTTCTGGGACATCTCGGCTGTGGCGGCGCTTGACATGGTGATCTTCAAACTGCGCCGGGTCGGCGTGGCCGTCTCCATCGTCGGGATGAACGAGGCCAGCGAGATGATCGTGGGCCGTGTGGCGCTGCACCGGCGCACCGACGCGCTGGACAGCCTGAGCGTCCACTAAACAGCCCAAGGACTGCCCACCGACCGGTGTCGGGATGGCCGATGGATCCTTGCTTGGAGCGGGGGTGCGGGCGTTTGCTCCTGTCAGCGCCAGTCGATGCCGCCGAAGCCGCCTCGGGCCAACAGGCGCGGCCCCTCTGACAGGTCGCGCGGCAGCAAGTACAGCCCGCCGCCGCCCATCATCGCCAGCCAGTAGCCGTCTGGCGACCATGCCAGCGTCGGCTCGTCCTCCTCGAACGAGGTCAGGCGGTAGGCCGGGCCGCCAGCCACGCGCATCACCCAGACGTCACCGGGCGGGCCGTGGCGCATCACGCCTTTCGCGAAGAGATCGGTGAGGCCGGTGTCGCGCATCGCCTCGCCCACCGAGTCGCTGCCGATGAACGCGATCTCTGAGCCGTCTGGCGAGAAGCGCGGCGACGTAATCTGCACCAGCTCATCTCCGCGCACCAGCACACGATCCCAGACGCCGGCGATATCCGTCAGCACCAGTTCGCTCAGGAAGCCGGACGTGAGCGACGGCCGGACGTAGGCCAGCAGGTGCCCGTCTGGCGAGACAGTCGGCCAGCCGCCCTGGGCGATGACGCGCGGCGCGGCGCCAGTCCCAATTTCCGCGAACATGACCTGCGCGCTGTTCGGGCCGCCAGACGGCGGCAACTGGTCATAGAACAAGCCGGAACTGTCGGGTAGCCAGGCTGGTGAGCCGAGCAGCGCGCCGTCAGCGTCGTGTTCGGCGACGGGCAGCGCCTCGCCACCCGCAGCCGGCGCGACCAGGATGTCCGAGCCGCCAACGCGCTCAGCCGGCCGCCGCTCGAAGCGGCTGATGGCAAGACGGGTCCGGTCCGGCGACCACGCCGCGTGCCCTGTCACGCCGACCGGCGGGGTGATTGGCAGTGATAGTTCAACGCCCGTGGACGCATCCGTCGTCAGGACGCCAGCACCGTGCGGGGCCACAATGGTGCCGAACGGCCCAAACACCATCGGTGCGCCACCAATTGGGGCTGATTGTCCGTAGGCTGGCATCCCGCCAAGCGTCAGGACAACTAGCGCCAGGACCAGGGCCAGGATCAGCGGGCGGGCCGTGGAGGCTGCAGCGCCGCCGCACATACGGCCATCAGGCGGGCGGTCTGGGGTGCAGTGCATGTTGCTGCACACCTCGTCGCGTATCGTGGAGTGAACTCCACGCGTACCGTCAAGCGTCACGCTGCGACGCACGAACGCTATCCCTTTGTCGCAGAGCGACAACAGATTGTAGGCGTGGACATCAGTCCACGTCCCATCTGATCGGTTGCTGTGGGATGACGGTGGTTCACGTCCCTGGTCCCGCCCCCGCCCCCCCGTTGGGGGGAAGGGGTGGGCGCCGCATCGCTGACAACCTGGGTGGCGGGCAGCGGCACGGCGACGGGAGGGGGATACAAAGGGGCGCATGTGACGGCTCGAACGCCTATGCCGACCGACGCAGCCGCGCCGCACCGAGCAGGCCGAGGCCGCCAGCCAGGAACACTAGCCCGAAGCCGACGAGGCTCGGGGCCGAGCCAGCGACGTTCGCGTAACCGGAGGCCGGCAGCACGGACGGGCTGGGCTGTGCGGCCGGAGCCGCCAACTGGGCCTGGATGCGCGCCTGCACCGCCGACAGCGAGTCAGAAGACTTCGCCTGAATCTCCTTCAGGGCCGCCTGCTGATCGGCACCGGTGGCCGTCTTCGCCTTGTTCGCGCTCGCGACCACGGCGTCCATGTCCGTGCCGACCTTCGCCAACACCGACTTGTCGTCTGCGCCGCTGGCTGGGCGCTGTGCAGCTTCCTCTGCTGCCGCCTTCGCCGCCTGGGCCTGTGACGTGATCTCGTTGAGCTGGGTAGCGATCTCGGCAGGGTTGGTCAGCGCGAGGCTGGACTGTGCCCGCGTCGCCAGCGCGCTCAGGCGCTCGTTCGTGGTGGTGAAGTGCATCCGCGCGAAGGCCGGCGTTGGTGCCGCCAACGCGAGGCCAATCACGAGCGCGGTCAGGGAAAGCATGAGTCGCTTCACGACGGTCTCCCTCTCATTGTGCGTAAAAGTCCCGACCACATGGTTGTGTCGGTCCAGTCTGGTTGCCCGTCCCCAGGGCATCGTGCTGCTGTCGTTCTGGACGTGCGGCTGACGTTCACCTCCTTGTCGCCTGGTCTGCCGAGACGGCACAGCGAAATCCTAGATCCTTCGCTGCTGTATCAACCGGCTCGGCAAGGCGGCGCGTCACTTCGATGGATGTCGGCAGGCTGAGCCACGACCCGCCGCGCGTCACGCGGGAGCCAGCTCCATCCGTGCCGGCGAAGGGGTCGGTGAGCGGGTACGTTCGCAGGGCGCTGTTGGTCCACTCGCGGGCGTTGCCGGTCATATCCAGCAGGCCGGTCGGGCTGGCACCGCGCGGGAAGCTGCCGACGCGCTTGGTGTCCGGCTCGCCCTCCGTGTTGTTCTCGATGTTCGCGAACTCGGGGTGCGGCTCGTTGCCCCACGGCCAGCGCCGGCCGTCGTCGCCGCGTGCGCCCTTCTCCCACTCAGCTTCAAATGGCAGGCGCTTGCCGGCCCACTGGCAGTAGGCCGTGGCGTCGTTCCAGGTGACGTTCACGACGGGATGCTCGCCGCGCTCCACATCGTAAAACGTCGGGTCAAAGTTGGCGGCGTCGAAGAAGGCGCGCCAGTCGCCGCGCGGCTTCACGCCGGCCTCACTGACGAACTTCGCGAAGCGGGCGTTCGTGACCTCAGTCAGATCCAGGTAGTAGGGCGGCAGGTCAACCGGATGCTTCGGGCCGGTCGAGGCGTCGCCGTCCTCGCCCATCAGGAAGCGCCCGCCCGCCACCAGCAGCATCTGCACGCCGTCCTGAGAGGTGATAGTGGGGGGAAGCGGGGTGGCTGGCGGCGCTGTCGGCGGGA
>Ga0105048_10011349_pt1 | contig 14059 bp, 10 predicted proteins | sample MAT05_FD_78382 | JGI IMG/M metagenome (GOLD analysis project Ga0105048, IMG submission 78382) | Freshwater microbial communities from Lake Fryxell liftoff mats and glacier meltwater in Antarctica - MAT-05 | ecosystem: Environmental > Aquatic > Freshwater > Ice > Liftoff microbial mat | place...
CGCCCGTAAACCATTCCGTAAGCCGCCGGATTGCGTAACTTGGGCGCAGGCTTCTAAACCATTTTCTCACAACCCCGTGCGCCGACTCGCTTGTCTTGGCTTGCTTCTCTGTAACTACCTGCTGGTAACCGCCCAGCAGGTCGAGACGGTGTTTGTGCCAGGCGCGAACGTGCGTGTACATACGCCCTACCTGCGCTTCGACCCGTTTACCATCGACCATCCGACGTTTAAAAAAGCGTATTCCAAAGAGTTGCGGGTGAAAGACCAGCGTGGCTACCTCTGGTTTTTGGCCGATAGCCAAACGCTGATCCGCTACGACGGCACCTACACCAGGGTATTCGACGACCGGGCTTATTACGGAGTTGAGATGACTCCGACGGGCGTAATCTGGTCGGCCTGCGCCGATGGGATGCTGCTGTTTGACGAAGCCACCGAGACGTTCCGGCCCGTTGCCACGCCGTTGGTGAAAAACTATTCGATCTGGGGGCAGGCGGCTACGCCCGGTGGCACACTCTACGTCCTGTTTCCGGCTACTACCAACAACGTTCGCTGTCCTTTTTTTGCGTTCGATACGCGTCGGGGACGTTTCCGGCACATCAAGTTGCCCCGAATTACCAATGGCTATACCGGGCAACTGGAGTCGGCCAGTGACAGTGTCTTGCTGAAACCGTTGGCTGTTGATGCTCAAGGACGTGTTTGGGGGCAAGTTAATTACCGGACCTACAACCAACCCGGCTACTACGACCCCGCCACGAACCGGCTGGTCTGGTTTCCGATTAAGGGGATGCACTGCCCTGACCTGCGGGGAGACACCCGCATCTACCAGAATATCGATTTGGCCTGGATTATTCCCGACCGCAACTTCCTTTGGATGGGTGGCTGGTATCATACAGGGGTGTTACGTTTCGACATTGAGACGCTTCGCTGGAAACAGTATTATCTGCCCACGATGAATGCTAACCGAATTTTACAGGCACAACCGGCAGGACTAAACCGCCTGATGCTGCATTCGGACGGGCCGCCTGCTTTTTTCGATGCCTCCACCGAGACCCTGAATACGTATCCGCACCTGCCCGACAATCACTTTTCGCCCCCGACTACCCCGAATTGCGTATTCAAAACGGGGGAGAACGAGTTTTGGCTGGGTAAACAAGGGGCTAATGGCGATCCCACGGTCTATTTCCTTAACCCTACCTCAACCGGCTTTCGGATGCTGCCCGTAGAGCTACAACGGCCAAAAACAAAGGTGCTGGGGCGACATCGAGGGCGGCTGTTTTTTTATTACAAAACGGATGCTGCACTAATCCTGTCGAATTATGACGAAGCCACCCGACAAGTCACGCAACTGCTCCGGCAACCCCTTAACGATGTCGATCAGCAGGGTTTCAACGCTATGCTGCCCGATTCAATTAACCGGACCCTCTGGTTAGTGGGTAAAACGGAGCAGGGGTGCATTTGGCAATGGTACGAACAGACCAACTCCGTGTCGTGTGTCCGATTGCCGATTCAGAACCTGCCCCTCCGCACCGACCAGGTAAACGACATCTGGTCAATAGCCCAGGACCGTACCGGCATCGTCTGGATACCGGTTTTCAGGCTATCCAAATCGCAACCGGGCGTGGCACTGATTCGCTACGATGGCCGACAAAAACAGTTCACGAGCGTTCAGCTTTCCGAAACCGCCCGATTGCCGGGAGCCGAACGGTACCGCTCCATCCTGACCGATAGCCGGGGCATCATCTGGATTGGTACCAACGACGATACCCGAATCCGGTGGTACAACCCCCAAACCCGCCGGCTAACGTTTCAGGATGCCATCAGCAAAAGCACCCATTTCACCAATCAGGCCATCTCGAAGATGGTTGAAGATCAGAAACGTGGGGTCGTCTGGATTGCAGCCGGTTCGCTGGGACTTTGGACATACACGTTCCGCACCAACCGCTGGGAACGGGTAAAAATCGACCTGCGAGGGGGAGTCATTAACATTCTTCTGTTGCGCGATGGAACACTCTGGCTCAAGGGGTTCAATTCGCTGATTCGATACCATCCCGAAACCGGCCGGGTAAAGCAGCTGGACGTTGACTATGGTATCGAGAATTTCAGTTTTGGCTCGTTCATCAAAGCCCCCGACGACGAACTGTTCTTCGATAAATTCCGGTTTTATTCGAACGAAATCAGCGAAGATACGCTCAAACCCAAAGCCGTTTTCAGTTTCGTTCGGGTATTTGACCAGGCACTACCCAACGTTCCCAATCTGAACCATACCAACCGGCTCACCCTACAGTACAACCAGAATTTTTTCACCGTTGGCTTCTCTATTCTGGCCTATGTGCAGCGCGAAAAGAACCAGTACGCCTACAAATTGGAAGGCTTCAATACCAACTGGGTATTGGCAGGTAACCGCCCGCTGGCTACGTTCACCAACGTTCCACCGGGTAGGTATACGTTGCTCGTCAAAGGGGCTAATATGGATGGAATCTGGTCGTATGTCAGGCGGTTGACAATTGTTGTTGTCCCCCCATTCTGGCAGACGTGGTGGTTTATTGGCCTGATGATAGTGCTGGCCAGTGCCACTTTGTATGCACTCTACCGCTACCGACTGGCCCAACAAATGCTCAAAAGCCGCCTGAAAGCCGAAGAGGCATTACGCAAGCAGCGCGAAGCCGAATACCAGCAACGGATTGCTCAAACCGAGATTGCCGCCCTGCGGGCTCAGATGAATCCCCATTTTATTTTCAACTGCCTGAATGCCATTCAGTATTTTACCGTTAACAACGAAGCCGAAGCGGCTTCGTCTTACCTCACCAAGTTCAGTCGCCTGATTCGGCTGGTGCTCGAAAACTCCCGCTCCGAAAAGGTCACGCTGGCTAATGAACTGGAAACGCTCCGGCTTTATATCGAACTAGAAGCCATGCGGTTCGGCTCCAAACTGAATTATGCCATTCAGGTGGACCCCCGTGTAGACCAGGATGGAATCGAGATTCCGCCCCTGCTGATTCAGCCGTTTGTTGAGAACGCCATCTGGCACGGGCTGATGCACAAACGCAGCGGGGGGCAGGTGACGGTCCGCGTAGAGACTGGTCGGCCACTGCCGCAGGATTTTGCGGCAGTGGCCGACCAGTCTCTACGCGTGATTATCACCGACGATGGGATTGGCCGGGCCCGGGCTGCCGAAATCAAAAGTAAATCCGTTACCCAGCATAAATCGTTCGGCATGAACGTCACTGCCGAGCGCATTGCCCAGATCAACCAGCTTTACCAAAGTCAAACTACCATCCAAATACACGACCTGACCGATGCCAGTGGCCAGCCCACCGGCACACAGGTAATTGTTCAAATATCCATCTGACTATGCGCGCTATTATCATCGACGACGAACCCCTCGCGGTCAACCTGCTGGCCCTCAGGTTAACGCAGCACTGCCCTCACGTAGACATTGTGGCTGCCTGCACCGATAGTGTGGAGGGACTGGAGGCCATCCGGCAGCATCAGCCCGAACTGGTTTTTCTGGACATCGAAATGCCACAGCTTAATGGCTTTCAGGTGCTCGACGCCGTAGGGGAAATCACCTTCGCGCTGGTATTTGTGACGGCCTACGACCGCTTCGCGCTCAAAGCCTTCAAATGCAGTGCGCTTGACTACCTACTCAAACCCATCGACACGCAGGAACTGATTGCCTCGGTGCGGAAAGCCGAAAGGCAACACACTTCCCAGAAACAGATTCAGCATCTCCGGCAGCAGTTCGGCCCGGCCAACCGCCCCTTGCCCGACCGTCTGGCGCTGCCCTATCAGAACGGCGTGACATTCGTTCCGATTCAGGATATTGTCTATTGCGAAGCCGACGATAATTACACACGCTTTCACTTACTCAGCGGCCAAACCCACCTTGCCAGCAAAACCCTGCGCGACATCCAGGAGGTACTCGAAGAGCGCGATTTCCTGCGGATTCACCGGCAATACCTCATCAACATTGGCCAGGTACGCAAGTTTGTACGGGGCGAAGGTAGTTATGTGGTCATGAACAACGAGCAAACCTTACCCGTATCACGCGGCCAGAAAGACCGGCTCATGGAACGATTTGGGTGGGTATGATAAATGATAACAGAACCACTTAAAGCCTCGAATTACCTGATAATAAAAACGGTGCCCCGCTGGGTATGCCGGGGTGTATCATAAGCCATCAAATACGTATAAATGCCCGCTGGCAATGGAGAACCCGTTGCATCGTTACCGGCAAAAGGCTGTTCGTAGCCTTTGGAATAGAATATAACGGTACCCCAACGGTTGAAAATTGTTACTTCGATTTCCGGAAATGCCTTTACGCCAAACAGCTCCCATACATCATTAGTGCCGTCGCCGTTGGGCGTAAACGCATCCGGGAAAAATAGTTGCCGAGTCACTTCCACCACAAAATCACCAGTAGCTTCGCAGCCCATCGCATCGCGAATGAGCAACTGGTAAGTAGTCGACTCGTTGGGCGAGGCTATCGGGTTACGAATTGTTGGATTGGTTAAACCGATGGGAGGTTCCCAACGGTATTGATAACCGTTGCCCGCTGGTCCGGCTAGTTCAACCGTGCTGCCTTTGTTGATTGAAATGGGTGGTACCACCGTTATAACGGGTAGAGCATATACCGTTTGGGTTTGTTGGGTGGTGCCACTCCGGCAGCTTGTTGCTCCAGTCAGCGTGTATGTGATTGGGTGTATTCCAGGCCCCGCAATGGCAGGGTTAAACTGGTTACCTGTAACACCAGATCCGCTGAAAACACCGCCCGGCGGGTTGGCCTGTAAGGTTACAGCGGCTGCATCGGCGCAAACGGAGTTCGATGTAGCCATCTGGACGGTAATCCGGTCAATGACTGTCAGCTGCCAATCGGGAGAAACCGCCGTACAACCCGTTACATCAGTAACCCGCACTCGATAAGCGCCCCCCTGACCAGCGACCAGGGTGGCTGAGTTAGCCGTTGTGGGAATGCCGTCTAAAAACCATTCATACGTCGCAATATTGGCCGAACCCATTGCCGTCAGGGGCGCTGTGGCCGATTGGCAAATCTGGCTACTACCCGAAATCTGTACCCTCGGCCCCGCACTGACAGAAACCGATACAGGACCACCAATCACCGAACAGCCAACAACATCGGTCACTTGAACGGCGTACTCCCCCGGTTGAGAGAAGCTATACGAAAAACGGATAGCTCCATCCACCACCAGCCCGTTTCGTATCCATTGGTACGTAAAAGCAGGATTGGGAATGGTCTGTACAACAGCAGTTTGGCCCGGACAAATAGTTTGCCCGGAGACCTGCATTTGCAATACGGGCGGGGGCAACGGGTCGGGTAGGGCTAAGGCACCGGAAACGGCCTTACAACCGGCAGTGGTCGTGATTCTGACGGTATAAAGCCCGCCCAGGTCTGGCTCCAGCGATACCGACGTAACATCAGTCAGTAGTGTATTGTCCCGAAACCAGTCGTACCGTTCTACTGTAGCCGATGTCTCGGCCCGGAGGTATTGACCTGCTCCCCTGCATAAGGCCGCACCGGGTCGTTGTTCCTGAATAATTTGCACCGTTTGGGGAGTAAGCGTAGTGCTTACCAGCAAGGCTGGCGACAGGGCTGTACAACCGGCTATGTCGGTCAACTGAACTTGATAACTCCCTGCCCTGGCCGTAGCAAATGTCGTGGTCGTGGTCGACAGAACGGGGCTGCCGTTGAGTTGCCATTCATACGATCGAGCCGTAGATGATGTAGTAACAGCCAACAGAACCGGCTGATCGGGGCAGGCAGGTGGGGCCACCATCGACACGCTGACCGTAGGAGAGGTGACAGTAACTGTAAATACATCCGATAGTACCAGGGGAGGGCACGCGCCCTGTTTTATTACCGTTAGGGTATATCGCCCGGCCTGATTCACCAGCAGGCTAGTGGCTGAAGCACCTGTTATAGCGGCTCCATCGCGCTGCCATTGCAACTGCCCCCCCGCCGATATGCCCCTCGCGTTTAGTTGCAGGTTTTGTCCTCCGCAAAAAGTCGGCGATACCTGCTGGGTCGAGTCGCGGAGTACCGAGGCAAACAGGGTGGGCTTTGCATTATCACAATCTTTCACATCCATGTTGATCTCCTGCCGAATTTCTCCTACTACATCAGTCCCCTGAAAAACTTCGGCTCTCACCACGTATGTGTAACGGCCCGGTCGTTCGGGACTCCCCGAGATAACCCCCGTTGTGGCATTGATAGTCAGCCCATTTGTTGTCGCGTTTCCGGTGAAATTGGTAACCGAATAGCCGGGAGCCATAGCGGCAAACTGATACCGTGGGGGCGTGTTCTGGCTAGTAAGGGCGGGGGCAAAGGAATACCGGGCCGTTTTGATATTAGCCGACGAGGGGTCGATGGTATGCCTGCTGACGACAGGCTTTCCGGCGCAGGCTTCCAGCCAGTAGGGAAGATACATTTCCGGTACGAATACGGTCCTCGACTGGATAGGTGCGAAGCGGGAATGTGCCGAAAATTCCATATAGTGTACGGCTCCTTCGCCCCCCGGCAGGTTGTCGGATACCTCTCGGCAACAAACAGGAGCTGTTGTAATATAATAGCCATCCGAGTCGTTGAATACGCCAGGCTCATAGGGCATATTATAGAAATAATAAATATCCTGGAGCCGGGTCGAATCGTTGCCGCAGGCAGGTGGCCCCGGCCATACACCTTCAATTTGCGAACTTCGCTGCATAGTAACGGAGCGAATCAGGGTATTGTCGCGCTTGCGGTAAATGTAGGCCGCTACAGAAAGGGGATACCGGGTTTGTTCGGTGGCATACCCATACAGCGAGAGTCGGATACTTGCCGTTCTGTAAATCTGTAAGTTATCGTTGATGTCTTCTTCCAGAGCTCCTCCCCGAATCCGTACTTTGCCGGTGGGTGTACAGTCCTGAACCGTAATCGTAATCGGCGTGGATGTAACCGGGTTAGGACAGGCTGCCGATTCAATACTAACCGTATATAGGCCGTTCTGATTCACTACCAGCGTGGCTCGGGTTGCCCCGGCGATATTGTTGCCATCCTGTTTCCATTGGTAACGCACATTGGTTTGGGCGGTCATGGCATTGAGTTGCACCTGCTCGCCCCGGCAGAATATGCCAACTGCTACCAATGTAGTATTGACTTGCGAGATTCGAATTGATGGCGTAGGCAACGGGCATTGCGCCCGGCCAGTTGTGGCTTGCCCAAAACTCACTAGAAGAATTAACCAGAAAACGAACCGCTTCATAGGGATCATACCAATGGAATCTCATGGCAAAGTAAACCATTGATAGACAAAATGTTTGCCTGTCATGCTTACTTTGATAAAAGGTTGATCTTTTTCGCAAAAGCCGACTGGCTAAGGTCGATATTTAGCCACAGCCTCTGTCACCGAATGAACGTGTAGTTTCTCGTAAATTCGCTTGACGTGGGTTCGGACGGTTTCGATGCTGATGCTCAATTCGGCCGCCACGAGTTTATAACTCATGCCCTTGACCAGGTAATGCAGCACCTGGCTTTCGCGGCTGGTGAGTTGGTCCAGATCGGCAGCCTGGGTGGCACGAGCGGGGAAAGAAGCAATCACTTTGCGGGCAACACTTGGCGACATGGGAGCGCCCCCCGCATAAACGGCCTGGATAGCCTCGATTAACTGATCGGGTGGCGTTTGTTTAAGTAAATAACCCGATGCCCCCGCACACAGGGCCCGAAACACCCGGTCGTCATCATCGAATACAGTAAGCATCAGCACTTCAACCGTTGGAAATTCGCGGTGCAAGCTCGTAACCGCCTGAATACCATCGCGGCCGGGCAGGTCAATGTCCATCAGTACCACGTCGTGCTGTAGCTGAAAGACCTGATCGTTGGCTCGCAAACAATCGCCGAAAGCCCCCACGAGTTGGAGGCCTTCGGTATCGGAAACCAGTGCGGAGAGTGCCTCACGGAGGGGTCGGTTATCTTCAAAAAGCAGAGTGCGGATCATAATTAAAGGAGGAAAGGCATAAAGGTAATGGAGAAATAAGTGGGCTACTATCCCATAAAAGGGTGACTCCCCATTCTCCGGTTACTGGTATATCCGAACGTAATCGACCTCCATGCGCTGGGGCCAAATGCTATCGTCAATGCCTTTTAATCCGCCCCAGTTACCGCCCACGGCAATGTTTAGAATCAGGAAAAATGGTTGATCGAACGGCCATTGTGCTTCGCTACCGCCCAAAGTTGACCGTTGAACGGAATAAAATTGCTGAGTATCCACAAAAAAGTTGATTGCCTTATCCGTCCACTCGATGGCGTATAGGTGGAACTCGCTGGTTACATTGGGTATTGTTACTTTACCCTCTTTCTGGGTTCCTTTTGTGTGGTTATAGGCCTCCGTATGAGCCGTACCGTGAACAACACCTTCCTCATAGCCCACGTGTTCCATAATATCGAGTTCGCCACATTTGGGCCATCCCGCCGTACCGATGTTTTCGCCCAGCATCCAGATGGCAGGCCAGGTGCCAACGCCTTTGGGCAATTTGGCCATCACTTCAATACGGCCATATTTCCAGGTGGTTTTGCCCCTTGTGAGCAAGCGGGCCGACGTATATTTCCGGGCCTGATAGTCTTCCTTGCGGGCTTCGATCACTAGTTTGCCATTCTCGACGCGGGCATTCTCCGGTCGGCGGTCGGTATAAAACTGGAGTTCGTTGTTGCCCCAGCCGCTGCCCCCAATGTCGTAGGCCCATTTGTTGGGGTCGGGCAAGCCAGCCTTGTCGAACTCATCAGCCCAAACCAGCTTGAGGGGGACTGGTGTGGGTGGCGTAATGACCACAGGCGGTACCGGGGTAGGGGTTGGTATTGCCGAATCAGCCCCTTTGCAGGCTACAAGTGCGGCAATCAGAAGCGTGTTTAAGAGAACCTTTTGCATGTCGATGACAGAGTGAAAGAGTGCTGGAGGGACGTTATGCGATTACTGAGTAGAAATTTTGGGTAAAGGTACAGTAGATTTACATGGGACTACTACCACTTTTTCACTCTTCGAAACGTAGGGCCTTCACTCTTTAACCCACAACGTCACCGTTGTTCCGCACCCTACTTCTGGCTCAATGGTGAGGGTTGCGTCAATTTTTTCGGCGCGAACCCGCATGTTTTTCAGGCCATTACCGCCCCCACTTCTGGTTTTGGGCTGGGCAGTGTCGAAACCTTTTCCGTTATCCTGCACTACCAATTTTAGTCTGTTCCCCTCGCAGTGCAACCTGACCCGCACCTGCGTTGCTTCGCTGTAGCGGGCCACGTTGATGATGGCTTCTTTATAGATCAGGAAAAAATCATGGCGTTTTTCCAGAGGTAGGTTCATGGGCAGCACAGCCGGGTCGGCCTCCACACTGACGGTGGTTTCGGTATCGGCAAACAATTCAGACGCGGCATCCTGCATCCGGGCAATCACTTTGTCGAGCGAGTCGTGGTCGGGGTTGATACTCCAGACAATATCGCTCATGGCCCCCCCCAAAACTATCTGTTTATCTCAATCGAATACGTGATCTCAACCGTGGGACGGAGTTGTGCCGTGGCTGAGCAATATTTGTCCATCGACAGGTCAACGGCGCGTTGAACGCGGGTGGGGTCGAGCTTGCCGGTGAGTTTGTACGTGATATGGATTTTCTGGAAGGGGTTCGGAATAACATCTTTTTCGCGTAAACCCTCTACTGATAACCGGAAATCTTGGATCACCTGCTTTTGTTTGTTCAGAATCAGGACTACGTCGATAGCACTGCACGAGGCCAGACCCATCAGGAGCATTTCCATGGGGCGGACCCCCAGGTTATGGCCGCCAATGTCGGTAGCCCCGTCGATGTGGAGCGCTATACCGGCCGTACCTGTTGCCTCAAAATGGAATGCATCATCAACTCGCACTAACTCAACGGTCATAGCGTTGTAAACGGGGGTACTCTCAATAGCCTGGGAATCAGCCATAGTTATTCACTTGGTTTTGTAGGTTCTAGAAACTAACTTCACTCATATTTAGGTAATAAAGGCTAATTGGTAATCGCGTTAATAAGGGGAATTAATAGCTGCCTATAACTAATTACCAGTTTACCCAATTACCATTTTCCTCTCTCAACATGTCTGAGAAATTCACTGAAGACCTCTTCGACATCAAAAACGACCGTCGGTTGAGTGTTTATCTCTACCGTTCCGGATTCGGCTGTTGGCTGCTTTATATCGTGTCGGGGGCTCGGTTTCTGCACGAACTGACTATGTACCGAACAGACTTCGGCATCTTCTCGTTCTTTCTGATGGTCATGGGCCTTTCTACATCAATGGTTTATGACTATTACCACCACCCTGCCGAGTTCGATGTGAAAAAGAAATGGCTCATTATCAGCTATATGGTTTTGGCGGTTCTGGTTTATGTATTTATTGTGCGCAACCAGCCAATTGACATTTTGGGTTCGTTCCGGTTTTAATCTGCGGATTTGCCAGTGCGGTTATTTTCCTTGAAAATCGAAGTGATCTCATTCAGCTTCTCCATTTTCTGCACAAAATCACCTTTCAACTGACTCCGTATTGCGGTCAGGTTATCTAAAGTTTCCTGGAGGCTTTCGGGTAGAATATCCTCTAAGACCTCCCGAAATCGCTTGGCAAAGGTGGGCGATTTCCCATTGGTCGAAATGGCAATTTTCAGGTCGCCTTTGCGAACCACCGAGCTAAGGTAAAAATCGCATAAATCGGGCGTATCGGCTACGTTGACCAGGATTTTTCGGGCTTTGCAATCTTCCTGTACCTGTCGGTTTACGGCTCTATCGTTGGTGCCAACAATCACCAGATCGTGGCCGTCGAGGTAACCGGGCTGGTATCTGTCCTGAATCAGCGTAATGTTGGCGTGTTCTACCGCTAACGCCCGGATTTCATCCCGAATATCGGGCGCTACCAACGTAAAGGGCGCGCTGGGATCGGCGTTGAGCAGGGCGGTCAGTTTTTCCAAACCTACATAACCACCACCCACTACAAGGGTTTGTAATTGACCAATTTTAACGAAAATGGGGAAGAGCGTGTTCATGGCGCAAAGGTCGGTAGCTGGAAGTCGTAACCAAAGATTGGGTACAAAAAAAGCCACTCCGTTGAGAGTGGCTTTTTTTGAGAGCAGGCTTCCTTAAAAACGGAAACCAACGTTGATTTGACCCATGTTACGCTTTGTGTCAAGGTTTTCAAAAACATTCGACAAACCCAGGTTATACACAGCGTCGAGCGTGACTGGTCCCAGGTTAATACCTGCTCCAATTAGACCATTCAGAATAGTCCGGCGAACATCGTCGTTACCCAACTGGAAATTATTCTTACCAATAGCCACTTGCGACGACAATTCGGCACCAGCCTGAACCCGTAGACCGAGGGTACTACCAATGCGCACACCAACATAAGCCGGAATAGACAGGAACTGCTGCTTAACCGACCCCTTGGTTTGGTCAGTAACCGACCCGGTTGTCGAGCTATTGTTCACACGGATCAGGTTAGCCGTTGAGTTTCGATATTCCAGACCAATCTGACCGAAGATCGTTCCACCTGAACGTCCGTAAATACCGGCCTGCCAGCCTAGCCGGTAGGCATCGTCGGGAGTTGGTTCGTTCACAAAACGAGAAGCGTTCAAACCTGCGTAAATGCCAAATTTACCAGACTTGCCCCAGGCTCGAGTACCATCCACATCCCGGTTCATTGAACCGTTGTTTTTGCTGTTGTAATCTGACGAAGTTGTCGTCGTCGTAGTATTCGTGTTGTCATACGTGTTAGTGGGCGCACTATTCATTGCCCCCGTACCAGTAGTCGTACCTGTGTTACCCGCTGGGTAGTTGGTATTGGTTGTAGTACCCGTATCCATTGAGCCACTAGTGGTGCTCATTGTTCCTGTTGGCGCTGTAGAGTTATACGTCGGGTTGCTCATGTTGGTGTTCGACGTAGTGGTAGTGGTCGATGTTGCGCCACTGTTGTTGGTTGACCCGGAGGTCGTTTGCCCAAATGCGGCACCAGAGGCCAGCAGGCAAACAGCTAAAATTGACTTTTTCATGGTTTTCATAACGTTTTGAGTTGCACTAAAAAAGGGTGTAATCTGACGATCACACCCCCTTAACAGGCTGGAAGAATGTATTGTTTTAGATTTTTCTCATATGCTTGTAGAAATTGATCAACCCATTGGTAGAGTTATCGTGCGACTCAACCGGGCTATCATCGGTAAGTTCGGGCGCAATCTGATTGGCCAATTGTTTACCTAACTCAACGCCCCACTGATCGAAACTGAAGATATTCCAGATTACGCCCTGCGTGAAAATCTTGTGTTCGTATAGGGCTATCAAATGGCCGAGTGAACGGGGGGTTATCTGTTTCAGCAAAATAGAGTTGGTAGGCCGGTTTCCCGAAAATACTTTAAACGGAGTCAAAAACGCAATTTCGTCCTCGCTTTTTCCTGCCTTGCGCAACTCATCGGCCGCTACTTCGGGCGACTTGCCATTCATCAGGGCCTCCGTCTGGGCGAAAAAATTCGACAACAGCAATTGATGATGATTACCCAGCGGGCGGTGGCTGATGGCTGGGGCAATAAAGTCGCACGGAATCAGCTTGGTGCCTTGATGAATTAACTGGTAGAAAGCGTGCTGGCCATTGGTGCCGGGTTCGCCCCAGATAATAGGTCCGGTCTGATAATCGGTGGGATTGCCGTTGCGGTCGGTCGATTTGCCGTTGCTCTCCATGTCGCCTTGCTGAAAGTAAGCGGCAAAGCGATGCATGTACTGATCGTAGGGCAAAATAGCCTCGGTTTGCGCCCCAAAAAAATTATTATACCAGATGCCCAGTAAGCCCAGAATAACCGGAATGTTTTGTTCGAAAGGTGTATCGCGGAAGTGTACATCCATGTCGTGGCCACCCGCCAGCAGCTCCTCGAAATTATCGAAGCCAACGTACAGAGCAATCGACAGACCAATAGCCGACCAGAGCGAATAACGTCCGCCAACCCAATCCCAGAAACCAAACATGTTGTCGGGGTCGATACCAAACGCTTCTACGGCTTTGCGGTTGGTTGAGAGAGCCGCAAAATGCTTGGCGATGTCCGATTCTTTACCGCCGTTGTCCAGAAACCACTGCCGGGCAGAGCCCGCGTTGGTCATGGTTTCCTGCGTAGTGAATGTTTTGGACGCTACCAGAAACAGCGTTGTCTCGGGGTTTACGAGCTGAAGCGTTTCATAAATATGTACGCCATCGACATTCGATACGAAATGCACCTTAAGTTTGTCGGATGCATAGGCCTTAAGGGCTTCTGTCACCATTACCGGTCCCAGATCGGAGCCGCCGATACCGATGTTCACTACGTCTGTAATCGTTTTGCCGGTGTACCCTTTCCATTCGCCCGACCGTACCCGTTCTGTAAAGGATTTCATCCGGGTCAAGACGTCGTTCACGTCTGGCATTACGTCTTTTCCATCCACCATAATGGGCGAATTAGACCGGTTACGCAGGGCTACATGCAACACCGCCCGATCTTCGGTAGCGTTGATTCGGTCGCCCCCAAACATTTTGCCGATAGCTTCTTTTAGATCAGCCTGTTCAGCCAATTGCAGTAGTAGCGACAGGGTTTCGCTCGTGATGCGATTCTTGGAAAAATCAATCAGCATATCGGCATACCGAACAGAAAAAGTCTTAAACCGATCGGGATCGTTCGCAAACAGATCGCGGAGGTGCTCGTGTTGGATGGTCTCGTAATGAGCCTGTAGCTGGGCGTAGGCCGGCAGGGTCGTAAAGGAGTTGTTGGTCAGCATCGGGTTTTGTCAGACGGACCGCCGTTGCGACGGACCGCCGTGGCGACGGACCGCCGTGGCGGTTGTTTTCGGGACGAATATCGGGAAATTTGCAAAAACGACAGGTCAACGGAAAACTTTTTGGTTTCCATAGTCTTCTCACAACCGTAATTCGGCCAGCCGTATCGAGTCCATTACAAATGTGTTGATGTCGACTTGCCCTTGAATTCCCTTCACGTAGCCGCTTTGACTGTGTTGCCAAATGAAGAGTTTGTCGGGCTTGTAA
>Ga0105048_10011352_pt1 | contig 14058 bp, 10 predicted proteins | sample MAT05_FD_78382 | JGI IMG/M metagenome (GOLD analysis project Ga0105048, IMG submission 78382) | Freshwater microbial communities from Lake Fryxell liftoff mats and glacier meltwater in Antarctica - MAT-05 | ecosystem: Environmental > Aquatic > Freshwater > Ice > Liftoff microbial mat | place...
CGCGAGGCTAAACCCGAGCACCCATAAATTTGTACCGCTATTCATAGCATTTCTCCGTAAATTGATTAAAAACAAAGGTGTTTGAGGTGTTTGAATCGCCTTGTTATTGCATCCTCACTCAAACCCACCCTGAAAAATTCCGACATAGTTCAACAGCACCACGCGGTTTTCGAGCGGCAGGCCGACGATCAAAGTGCGATCTTGCGGGATGGGGCTGGGATTGTAGGCAAAGGTACCCACGGCATCGCCATTTTGCGTTCCAACCAGCGAATTGGCCGCCGATACCACGCCGTCGCAGCCCATATCCGCAGTGCAGAAAGTCACCGAACCCTCTTCGCTGACGCCCCAGCCGGGGTTGGCGATGAGGTAGTTGCCATTGCTCAAGACGATAATTCGCCTGCCGATCGCGTCATTGGCAAAACTACCGCGCAAGGTGCTAACCAGCGCACCGGTCGGGCTAAACAAATACACAGCGCCGACATTAAGCACACCGGAAACCGGGTCATCAAAACCTGGATCGGTGACGACAATAGCAGCGCCGTGACGCTGCTGCCGAAGCTGCCGCTGCTCAGTGGCGTCGGTAGCGTGATGCGGGCGGCGATAGCAGGCAGTGCGACAGTAGCAGCGACGGCCAAGATGCCCGCCGTCCATAACTTAGATTTCTGACGATATTCCATAAATACTCGAAGCGATGTCGGATATTTAGAAATACGAAAATTCTGACCACCGGGGGCCAAACCGCGCGTGATTTTAGAAACACGCCGCTAAGTCGAGTGTATTGGCGTACCGACCCGTCAAAAGAGCACGAACCACCTTGTCGGTCGGCTTTGGGACGAAGTCCAAAAACGAATACTTAGCGAGCAAACAGGGCATACAACGCTTGCGCCATGGGCGCCGGTTTCCCTCCTAGAACCTTTTCAATACGCTGCGCCAAAAGGCGACGATAATTCATTGTCGTGTACCGTCGCGCGCTATTCCCCGCTAGTCCCTAAGCAATCTGCCCATGACACTGCTTAAACTTCTTGCCCGAACCACACGGACACGGATCGTTACGGCCGGTACTTGCGAGTAGTTCGGGCGTTAGTACAAATTCTTCGTCCACCATCTGTGGCTCATCGCCTTCGGCAAAGGCCGCCATTGAAGGGTGCCGATAGCGCATGTCTTCCGGGATTTCAGTCGTTTCTGGCTCTGGCGCACGCAAACGTACGTTCGACAAAATACCCACCACTTCGGCGCGCACTTTGTTAATCATCAGCTCGAACATTTCGAACGATTCGCGCTTGTATTCTTGCTTAGGCTGCTTTTGCGCGTAGCCACGTAAATGTATGCCCTGGCGCAGGTAATCCATCTTCGCCAAATGCTCCTTCCAGGTGCTATCCATGACTTGCAGCATGATTTGCCGCTCTGCCATGCGCATGACATCGGCTGTAAATTCTGCCTCTTTCGCAGCCGCCTTGGCTTCCATCGCGGCAACAACGCGCTCTTGCATTGCTTCCCAGTCTAATTCTGGGTGCTCTTTCAGCTCCTGCACTGCGTCAAAATCCAAACCGTATTTGGTGCTCAGCTCTTCATTCAAGCCTTGCAGATTCCACTGCTCGTCCACGCTTTGCGCAGGCACAAACTTCAAAACGGCCTCACGCATGACGTCTACGCGCTGCTCGGCGATGGTGGCGGAAATATCGTCCGCATCCATCAGCGCATTGCGTTCGCCGTAAATGGCACGGCGCTGATCGTTGGCAACGTCATCAAAATCGAGCAGGTGCTTACGAATATCAAAGTTATGCGCCTCAACTTTACGCTGAGAATTCTCAATCGCGCGGTTGACCAGTGCGTGTTCGATCGATTCGCCCGGTTTCATACCCAAACGCTGCATTAAGCTGCTCAGGCGTTCGGCGGCAAAAATACGCATCAACTGATCATCAAATGCCAAATAAAAGCGCGAGGAACCCGGATCCCCTTGGCGGCCGGAGCGGCCACGCAGCTGGTTGTCGATACGTCGGCTTTCATGGCGCTCGGTGCCAATAATGTGCAACCCACCCGCGGCTTTGACTTGATCGTGGCGCTTTTGCCACTCTTCTTTGACAGCTTGCTTTTGACTTTCACTAACGTCTGTAGGCAATGCATGAAGCTCAGCTTCTAAGCTACCGCCCAAGACGATATCGGTACCGCGCCCGGCCATATTGGTCGCAATTGTGACTGCAAATGGACGACCCGCTTGCGCGACGATGATGGCTTCGCGGTCATGCTGTTTCGCATTCAGCACTTCGTGTTTGATCGATTTTTCCGCCAATGCTGCGGACAGCTCTTCCGATGATTCGACCGAGGTCGTACCGATCAAAATAGGCTGGCCTTTCGCGTTGCGTGTCAAAACATCTTCGATAATAGCGTTGAACTTATCGCCCTTGTTCAAAAACACGGAATCCTGGGCGTCTTTACGCACCATCGGGCGGTGCGTTGGAATGACGACACACTCAAGGCCGTAAATCGATTGGAACTCGAATGCTTCGGTGTCGGCGGTGCCGGTCATGCCGGAAAGCTTTTTATACATTCGAAAGAAGTTCTGGAAGGTAATCGACGCCAGCGTTTGGCTTTCACGCTGGATCGGCACGCCTTCTTTGGCTTCCACCGCCTGATGCAATCCTTCGCTCCAGCGGCGCCCGGCAAGCGTACGGCCGGTAAATTCATCGACGATAATCACTTCGCCATTGCGCACAATGTATTCTTTGTCGCGCAAAAACAAAGTGTGTGCGCGCAATGCCGCGTTCAAGTGGTGCACGATCGATAAGTGGCGCGGGTCGTAGAGGCTTTCTTCTGCCCCGATTAAACCCATCTTTACAAGGATTGCCTCGGCATTTGCCATACCATCTTCGGAAAGGTGCACTTGCTTACCCTTCTCATCAACCCAAAAATCACCCGTTGCTTCTTCATTCTCTTGGCGTGTCAGTTGCGGCACGACGCGATTCACCTTGACGTAAAGCTCTGGCGATTCATCGGATGCGCCGGAAATAATCAACGGCGTGCGGGCTTCATCAATCAAAATTGAATCGACTTCATCGACAATCGCAAAATTGAGCTCGCGCTGCAGTCGGTCGGCTTTGTTCATCGCCATATTGGTGCGCAGATAGTCAAAGCCGTATTCGTTGTTGGTGCCGTACGTAATGTCGCACGCGTAAGCCGCGCGCTTTTCGTCCATCGCCTGATTCGGCACGATGACGCCAATCGTTAAGCCCAAGAACTCATACACCGGCCCCATCCAACGTGCATCGCGACGCGCCAGATAGTCATTGACGGTGACTAAATGCACGCCTTTACCTGACAATGCGTTGAGATACACCGCCAACGTCGACATCAGCGTTTTACCTTCACCGGTGCGCATTTCAGCAATTTTGCCGGTGTGCAAAACCATACCACCAATCATTTGCACGTCGTAATGACGTAAACCAAGGACGCGAAACGCAGCCTCTCGACAGCAAGCAAAGGCTTCCGGAAGCACGGAATCAAGCGCTGCACCTTTTTCAATGCGCGCCCGAAACTCTAAGGTTTTTGCTTTGATCTCAGCATCGCTTAGCGCCTTAATTCCCGCCTCAAGCGCGTTGATTTTCGCGACCGCTTTGGACATGGTTTTAACGAGTCGGTCGTTACGGCTGCCGAAAATTCTTGCGAGAAATGCTTGGATCATAGGGGCGTTCTTATTAGCAGAAGTTGTATTTGATGGTGCGTCTTAGCAAACACAGGTTTTAATTGTGCTTTATGCCTTGGCAAAACAAACGCCGGGCGGTAGTACCGTCCGGCGCGCGCGATTGTGCAGATGTGGTGCTGAATCTAGGGCAATTCAAGCGCTACGATGCAGCAATATTGCCAATATCGGTCTGAAAATCAGCGAATTGCGGAAACAAATTCGGATGGATTGATCAACTTATTGTCATACAAAACCTCTAAATGCACGTGCGAACCGGTCGATCTTCCGGTGGAACCCATCTTGGCAATCAACTGACCCGGCGTTACCCGATCTCCAACGCTGACTAGATTTTGCGAATTGTGCGCATAGCGGGTTTCGTAACCATTGCCGTGATCAATCTCAACGACGTTGCCGTAGCCAGGGCGTATGCCGTTCCAAGTAACCACGCCCGCAGCCACAGCAATCACGTCAGTGCCATAAGGGCCAGGGAAGTCCACGCCCGGATGAAAACTAAAGGAACCATTGATTGGGTCGACGCGATTGCCGAAGCCTGAGGACGAATAGCCTGAACGCACGGGCATTCCTTTAGGCATCATGCTGGCGTCCAAATTTTTGTCTAGCAGCATCGATTCTAATAAGTTGAGCTGCTGATCTTGTGATTCAAATTGGCGGCGCAATGTCGAAACCGTGCGACCAAATTCACTGCTGAGGAAGTCAGCATTATCTTCCCCTTGTTCTGGCCCACCCATTGCGGGAGTAGAACCGAAATTAAATTCACCATCATCAAGCTTGCCAATTTTGGTTAGGCGTGACCCCAGTGAATCGAGCCGACTCGCATGCGCTTGTAGCTCACCGATTTGCATTGCCAGCGCATTTAAATCGCGTTTCGCTTGCTCTTGCGTTTGATTGAGTGCCAATGCTTGGCCGTTGAGCTGGCCGCGTAAGCCGGTTAACTGCGAGCGCGTTACTCCTTGCGCATCGCCAAATAAGCGCCCGACCATAAAACTAGAACCAACCAAAACCGCTAAGCCTAGCGCCGTTGCGCCCCCGAATAACAACTGCACAGAACGCTTGCTAAGTTCAATTGTTTTCGGGGTTTTGAACGGTTTGCCGATTAGAATCAAATTCATGCGCTGTATCAACTTTTGTAGAGCGCTCAGACATTTAGGGTTGTCCAAACACTGTGACTAAAAAAATTCGTAACCCAACTACCGACTTCGGTTCCCCGCTAGGCACTCACTTCGAAAAGCTCCCTGGCTTTCTCGAAATGCTGGCACGCGTGGAGTCCTACACCGAACTGGGGGAACGATTGAGCGTAGGTTTGCCGCCTTCGATCCGTGCGCATGTGCGCTTCGCCAGTATCGATGGGCAAAATCTCCGCTTCCTCGCTGATTCCTCAGCATGGGCTACAAAACTTCGCTTGTTATCTGACACCGTTATCGCTTTGGCCCATAGCCACGGCTACCCCAGTGTTACTACGCTTGCTGTTCGGGTGCGGCGTATAGGAAGTTCATACTGAAATTTTGGTGGCACCAAAAATTCAAACTAACTAGACGTTTACTAACACACACCAACGAACAACTCGCTTTGAAGCCTTATTCAATTCCAACTTATTAACTCAAACTTCTTAAACTCAATATTTTTGCTGAAACTTTTTTAGATTTTAGGTTTATGAAAATTTATAAGACGTGCTGAGGGTGTCCGAATACAGTAGGTGCAATTCCAGCATCGGCAAACGTCACTTCTTCCCAAGCCTGCGGCTGCGCTTTCAGTGCGCGCACTAACTTGTTATTTAATGCATGTCCGCTTTTATGCGCACTTAAAGCACCTAAAATTGGTTTGCCCAGCAGGTACAAATCACCCACCGCGTCAAGAATTTTGTGCCGTACAAATTCGCTTTCGTAGCGCAGACCATCTTCGTTCAACACACGATAGTCATCCAATACGATGGCGTTGGCCATGCTGCCGCCTAACGCCAGATTGCGCCCACGCAAAACTTCAATGTCGCGCATAAAACCGAAGGTTCGTGCACGGCTGACTTCTCGCACGAACGATGTTTTAGCAAAATCGAGCGTTAGCTTTGAAGCCTGCGGCGCAATAGCTGGGTGATCAAATTCGATGTTAAAGCCGATTTTAAAGCCGTTATGCGGCTCAAGCCGCGCCCACTTGTCGCCTTCACGCACTTCAATCAACTTTTTGATGCGAATGAAGCGCTTCGGCGCTGATTGCTCAGCAATGCCGGCGGATTGAATCAGAAACACAAAAGGCCCAGCGCTACCGTCCATGATCGGAACTTCAGCAGCACTTAGCTCGATGACGCAGTTATCAATTCCCAAACCAGCCAACGCACTCATTATGTGTTCGACGGTAGCAACGCGCGCAGTGCCATTACTTAAAGCGGTACAAAGCGAGGTATCGACTACCAAATGCCCAGCAGCAGGAATACAGACCGCAGGCGTCAAATCCACACGCTTGAACACAATCCCATGATCCGCTGGCGCTGGCTTGAGCGTCATATAGACCTTTTGCCCTGAGTGCAGGCCTACGCCGGTTGCGCTAATTTCCGTTTTGAGTGTTCTCTGACGAAGCATTCTTTTCGGGGCCAACTGTTAAGGGTTAAAAAGCAGGGATTAAATTTAGTCGTCGCTATATGCGCTAGCGCACATACACCCCTAAAGTTTGGGGGAACAATTATGGCGAAATCATAGCACGTTGAATTGTCATTCTCACCTGAACTGATGCAATAAAACGACGATCTGTTGTATTTGCGCCACAATGCACACGATTCAAGGCTATCTTTCGACAAAATGAAGGCTTTAAGCTGCGTTTGAAGCGGCTAAATGCGAAAAAGGCGTGAAATTTCACTACGGCGCGCGACTTTCCGCAGCTTCGAAAAAGGGCACGGGCTGACCCACTTCAAAGCTGCGCTTCCACTGCGCGAGCATCGCACGGGACTCATCACCGACGCGTACCTGGGGAAATGATGCCAGCTGCCCCTCCTTGATTTCACGTTCACTGACGCTTTTTTCCGCACTTTGGAACGCCTTGAGCAAGTCCTTATGCTGATTCAAGGCCTCTAATAAATACGCGCGGCCAAAATAACTGGTCTCAAAATCGCCGCCACACCCAAATGAGGCACGATCACCGCGCGCGGAGGTCATTACCACTGTTTGCGGGCCGGATAGTGCGTCCAAATAGCCGCCCGAGTAACACGCAGAAACCAAGATCACACGTCGCCGAATGCCGGCTTGCGCTAACGCACGCGCCAAGGTTGTTGGCGTAATTTGATTCAGCGCCAAAGGCGCTAGATGCAGCGCAAATTCGTGCGTAGCGCTCCCGTGGCTGGTTAGAAATAAGAACAAAATGTCTTCGTCTAAGTCCATCTTTTGCGCCATTCCTTTCAGGGTGGCGCGTAAATTGGTCAAACTTGCTAGCGGGTAACGCGTGGTCGTGCGCGGATGGTTGACCAAAATTTGCGTATGTTTCGCAGCGCCGAAGCGCTGCTCAAATAATGCCTTGGCATAAACCGCTTCATTTAGAAAAGTATTTTCGCCGCCGTCGCCCGCCATGGCTAGCACAAACAATTCTGCGGTTCCCTTTTTGGATGGCTGTAGCGTACTGAGCGCCGTTTCGACCATGCTGCGCTGCGCATACATCACCGCCTCCGGATCGAACTCAACTTTCGGTTCAATCAATGCGGCTTCTTCTGCGTAAAGCCTGTCCTCATCTAAATTCACATAGCGCGGGTAATCGATGCGCAAAGGCCCCACGGTAGGCCATAGCGTCAGCGCCGCGAAAATCACGCTCAAGCTAAGGCGCCTGACCGGCGTTGCACCGACGTTGACAAAACGCAGGCCTTGGTAGCTAGCAAAGAGCCACCACGCGAAGCAAACTGGCAACAAGTAGGCCGTGTAGTTAGCACTTTTTACGGAAAGATTTAACTGGCTCGCGCTGACTGTCCAAAACGCGCCAATCAACCATTGCGCGACTAACAATAAGCTGGCGAGCGAAAATGCCGCTTGTGCCCGACGGTTTACCATCAAAAACGCGGTACCCAACAAAAGCAACGCACTGAATCCATCGCCAAGCAGTCCGTCTAAGCTAAACAATACCGGCTGACCCGCCAGTTGCCAAAGCTGTAGCAACACGCTGACGCCTATGCCCAGCAGCACAATCAGCCAAAAATGCACGTCCGGCCGCTCCGGCGCTATTGATCGTGCGCGTACGCCAAAGCAAAGCAGCAGGCCTGCCATAATCGTTTTCGCAAACTCTAGCAACGCGGCAGTCATGTTGGATGCTTGTGATGTTTCAATTTTTCAGCGGAGCAGTCGTGATGAGGCCAGTGTAGCCGATGCCGCGCAAATGTTGCGTTCACGCCGCGTGTCCGGAGGTAACAACCTTCCGGAGGTAACAACCTTCTGGAGGTAACAACCTAAGCGCAACAACCGCTGTGTCTGTAGCACTGCGAATCCCGCTACCATGCAAGCCACTCAACTTAAGCCAGACACACTTTAAATGCAGACTAATGCAAGCCCCGATGCGCAAAGCCTGCTCAATGTGCGGGATTTACGCCTGCGTTTTGGCCGCGCTGAGATCCTATCAGGCGTGTCTTTTAGCTTAAAGCGCGGCGAAGCGCTTGGACTAGTCGGGGAATCAGGCTCAGGCAAGACCACGACCGCCCTGAGCGTGATCCAGCTTTTGTCAGAATCAGCAAAGTTATCTGGCTCCATTCGATACCAAATGCGTGATGGCAAAGTTTTGGAGTTACTAGACCTACCAGAGGCGAAGCTGGTGCGATTGCGAGGCTCTGAAATTGGCATGGTCTTTCAAGATGCTTTGGCAGCACTGAATCCGGTACGCAGCGTCGGTAGTCAGCTGCGTGAAGTGTTGATTGTGCATCGTGGTGTGTCAGGCAAGCCCTTACATGCAGCCGCGCTAGCTTGGCTAAAACGAGTTGGCATCAACGATGCGGACGTGATTATCAAACGTTATCCGCATGAGCTTTCCGGCGGGCAGCGCCAGCGTGTACTCATTGCGCTGGCATTGGCTTGCGAGCCCGCACTACTTATTTGCGACGAGCCCACGAGCTCCCTAGACGTTACGGTGCAAAAGCAAGTCATTACGTTGTTGAGCGATTTGCGCCGCGAAGTTGGCTTAAGCATGCTTTTTATCAGCCACGATTTAGCACTCACGTCTGAACTGTGCGATCGCATCGCCGTCATGAGAAATGGTCAGATCGTCGAAATAGATCAGGCAAGCCATATTTTTAACTCGGCCACACATCCCTACACGCAAGGCTTACTCAAGTGCCGCCCGAGCTTAACTAGCAATCCAGAAAAACTGCTCACGGTGGCTGATTTTGAAGCCGGAAACACCGAGCAAATACCGCGCGACGTTGCCAGGCGCGCGGCGGAACTTAATGCGGCACCGGAGTTTTTACGCGTAGAAAATCTAGTCGCAAGCTATCCAGCACGCGGCTTAGCGCAGCTCTGGCAAAAACCAAAGCTTGCGGTCGAACGGGTAAATTTTAGCCTTAAACGCGGCGAGTGCTTAGGCATCGTCGGCGAATCAGGCTCGGGTAAAACCACCCTAGCCCGCTGCTTAGTGCGCTTACATAATGACTGCAGTGGCAGCATTTTGCTGGATGGCACCGAGCTTATGACTCCGAGTGGCGCGAACTTACGCAAGCTGCGCCGACGCTTTCAGATGGTGTTTCAAGACCCGTATTCGTCGTTAAACCCGGCCCTGAGTATTGAGCGCACGTTGCTTGAACCGCTGATCGTGCATGGTTTACATCCGACGCGGCGCGGCGAACGGGTGCTGGAATTGTTAGATGCCGTAGGCTTAAGCGCCAGCGCACTGGAACGCAACCCAGCAGAGTTCTCAGGCGGGCAGCGCCAACGCATCGCGATCGCTCGCGCCTTAGCGGTTGAGCCAGAACTGCTCATCTGCGATGAATCCGTCAGCGCCCTTGATGTTTCCGTACAGGCGCAAATTTTGAATCTGATCAAAGACTTGCAAAAGCAGTTCGGTCTCACTTTGATTTTTATCAGTCATGACTTAAGTGTGATCCGCTTTTTAGCCGATCAGGTTTTGGTGATGGCCGATGGTGCGACAGTCGAGCATGGCGCTTGCGAGTCGGTCTATGTAAATCCACAGCATCCGATTACCCGCGGATTGTTAGCGGCGGTTCCGCGCGGGATCGGGTTAAGCTGACCGGCTGCGCCGCAGCAAACTCAAACCCCATAAGCACCAGCCGAGCATTAGCAATAGGCCGCCAAACGGCGCAATTTTTGCCAGAAAGGGCGGCGCACCCAAGGCCAATGCCAGCAGGCTTGAACAAAATAATAGCGTGCCAACCACAAAAGCAAAACCGGCCAGCATTCGAATCGGCAACTGCTTGGCGCTTTGCTGCGTGCCTAAAATGATCAGCACCAGCGCATGTACGATCAACATGCGCAACGCCAAGTCGAAACGCAGCTGCGCGCTCGGCATTAGGGTGAATAAATGCGCGCCTAGCGCGCCTAAAACCACCCAAATCAGGCCCAAAAAGCTGCCAAAAACACCGAAGAATCTTGCCATCGTGCGTATTTCCTATGTTTGCCCGTCAAAAACAGTCAAAAACTGCGGTTTTTTATCTCACCACTTGCATTAAGTATGTCTTGTAAGTTATTGTTTTGACTCGCCATCAACAGCGACCGGTACCTAGCCGAAGAACAATAGCAGCAGCGTCTAAAATGTGCGCTCGAAATAACTTAGTTGTCGAATAATGTTTTGAGCAAATCGCAAATAGACACTTTTTAGGCAGCAGGAAGCTGCCTTTTTTTTCGCCTGCTTTTTAGCGAACTGCTTAGCCCAATGGCGCGAGTCAGGGCTCGCCGCAAAGCAAGCGCCGAATGTGCTCATCCATTGTTTCTTGTCGCATGCGGCATTCGCGCTGCAAATCGCTGTGGTGTTGCTGAATCCATTTCTCAATTAAAACCCCGGCATTTGGACCGCTGAAATCATCAATTTCGCTGCTGGCGCCAACCGCAAAACCCAAGGCAGCAGGCCCAAAGGTTTTGACCAAAAATCGACTTACGTCACTAAACATTTGCGGCTCGCGTAGGCGCAAGCCAGCAAGTGGATTCGGCGCATCATCGGCAAACGGATCGTGGTAGCGACGAAAAGCACCGCCGCCCTGATTGGAATCGGCAGCATTAGCAGCGACCTGCGCTGCAGCATCCCTTCCTTGCCCAAGCAAGTCGCGCGGCCCCTTACCAGAACCGGCGCGCGCAAACGGATCGGACGGTAAACCGCTAGCACTATCACTGCGCGAAGAGGTTGCCGAATTTTGCGCCGTCGAGGCATCTGCATTCGGCGCATTTGCGCTTGAACCCTGCGCTGTCGTTGATGGCGCTGTGGAAGGATCAATGCCGCTGGTATCTAAATCGGCACTTTCGGTAGCCGCAATTGGCGTTTGCACTGCCATCGTAGGCCGGCCAATTTCGCCACGTGCCACTTCCAGGCGCACAGAATCCGCGGCGCTCACTTTAACCGGTGCGCTCGTCAGCACCGGACGCGCCGCCGCCGCCGGTGCAGTCGGTGGCGCAATGTTAGGCGTGACTGCTTGCGCGTCAACGCTTAAATCAGGCGCTGCAGCGCTAACCGGGTTCGCACTCGCTGCGTCCGCACGACTCAGTACCGGCCGCGCTACCGCAGCAGGCACCGTAGGTTTAGCGACAACAATGTTTAATTTAGCTTGCTCAACGCGCAAATCTGGCTTTGGCGCGTCGGGCTGCACGCGCATGGGGCGCGTGATATCCACCGCTTGCACGGGATCAGCAATTTGACCGATTACCGGCTTTTCATCAGTAATCGTCAAATCCACGGGCAACCGATCAATACTTCGATTCGCGGTCGCCACAGGATTTGCCGCAATGACCGGCTCTATATTAAGTGTCTGCACACCGGGTAAAATGGAGATTGGTGCGGCAGCGATATGGTCAGGCGCCGCATTTACATCCATAGCAAGTGGACGCACAGGCGTTGAAACAGCATCTGAATTCGCGGGCGCTCCATTGCGGGCGCCGCGCTCTTGTGCGGGCAGCTCTGTTGTAGCCGCCGCCGCCACGTCCACACTCGGCACCAACACGATTTCAGGCGCGCTAGGCGCAGGCGTTGCTTCTATGGCTAACAAGGGCTGCGGCGCGGGTGTTGAATGGGCAATACTGACGACTGCAGCCGCCTGCGAAGGGCTGGGTTGCGAAGGGCTGGGTTGCGAAGGGCTGGGTTGCGAAGGACTTGTTTGAGATGCACTTGTTTGAGATGCACTTGCCTGTGCGGCATTTGCTTGTGAAGTGCTGGGCGGCTGCGCTTCGATTGGCAAAGGTACAGACTGACTACTTGATTGACGTTCACTCGAACTTTGTGCAACTGGCGCGCTTGCAACGGGATTGGGTGTTGGCCCCATCGGGCCTGGATCCAAATTGATTTCATACTCAAGCGGTTCTTCAGGCTCATCCAATTCTGCGGGCAAGGCGATTTTGGGCAGCCGAAGATAAGGCGGGCTAAATAGCTGATAGAGCGTAATTCCCTGAATCACGAGCATGAACAAAAATGCGGGCAGCGCCAAAGCCAAGTTTTGCCGCCGTGCCTTGGGATGGCGATAGGGTTTGGGCCTGCGCTGCCACCAAAGTGTCGGATTCGGCAGCCTAAGCGTCGATTTGGCGGGGGGGTGGGAAATAAATTAGCTCGTTAAAAGGTTAAGGATAAGAAATTGTTCGCCCCAAACCCTTCAAGCGAAGCCGCTAAACGCGGTCGGCGGCGTATGATCGACGAATCAACAAGCTGACACGTTAATTTCAACCTATGAGCAACTTTACAGATCGGCCCTTCAATAAAAACCGCACCGGAAACGTCAATGCCGACCGGCCGGCGTTTCGCGAGCTACGCAACGAGCGCACGCCAAAGTCGATTTCGCGCGCAGAAATGAGCGCTGATCGTGGCGAGCCAAGCGCGGAGTCGGCCGCTAACCCGTGGGGCACGCCGAAAGCACACCTCAATCGCCCCGAGCGTAGGCCGGATAATCGCGAGGCTAGACCAGAACGCAGCGATAACGCCGCGCGCCCGTCGGCAAATAGAAATGATTTCCCCATTCGGCCCTATGGCCGGAGCGGCGCTGAGCGGCCCTATGGGCGAAGCAGCAATGAACGGCCGAATGTTCGCAAAGAGCGCCCTGCCGTTCGAAGTACGGTCAACGTTGCCCAGCTGAACGCGGATGACGGCCTTGAGCACGACGCATCAGTAAATCTCGAAGACGACCGCACGAAAGAGCTACGCATTTATGGCAGGCACGCGATTTTGGGGCTTGCACGCCATCGCATTGAGGCGATCCGCAAAGTTTATTACCACCGAAGCGCGCAAAATCAGCTGGGCGATCTGCTGCGCTGGTGCGCGGCTAATAAAATCGGCTATCGCGAGGTTGAACTTGACGACCTAAGCCGGCTTGCCGCGACCGAACACCACGAAGGCGTGGTCGCCGATATTGTGCGGGCACCCAAGCCGCTGTTAGCAGCGCTACTGGATTCCCTCAAAGGCAAGGCTTTTGTACGTCTAGTTCTGCTTGACGGCGTCGCCAACCCGCACAATTTGGGCGCAATTTTGCGCAATGCCGCGCATTTTGATAGCGACGCGGTACTGATGAGCCCCGGCACCCATACCGATTTGAGCGGCGCGACGTATCGGGTTGCTGAAGGTGGCGCGGAAGCGCAGCCCTTGCTGCATTTGCAAAGTGCCGCGGATTTTGCCGCGATAAAAGCCGCTGGATTCACTTTTGTCGCCGCCCACACGCGGCAGGCGAAGTCTTTGTGGCAACAAAAGCTACCGCCGCGTTGCGTGATTGTCTTTGGCGCCGAGGGTGCTGGCGTTAGTGATGCACTACTTGCGCATTGTGAAGTGCGCGCGGCAATTCCTGGCAGTGGCAAGGTTGAAAGCTTAAATGTGGCGCAGTCGGTCGCGGTGTTTTTGGCGGAAGGGCAACGACAAAGCTCACGCTAGGTTTCATGAGGCCTATGACGAATGTTTTTAAGTGTCCCGAAGCGACAAAATGTTATAGCCCAGCAACGCCCTGGGTCATGAGGCCACCACTAATTTGAGCCCTGTAGGGGCGATATGCCCGCTGGATTTGGCCTTTTTCGCTAAATTTCGCCCTTACAGGGCTTTAAACTTAACAATGTGATTACCCAGGGCGTTGCCCTGGGCTAGCACATTGCGCGCCGTTGGGGCTAACGAAATATTACCTATCAAATGTCGAACGGTTCTTAATCGACACTTCCAATATTTCCACTGCACTATCCATACGCAATCCAGCCCATCGCATGCGAAAGCTTTATCAGCAA